>JACCDN010976674.1_pt1 | contig 33465 bp, 31 predicted proteins | sample 7441691 | NCBI WGS metagenome assembly JACCDN01 (sample SAMN15323439, study PRJNA562643) | freshwater metagenome | isolation source: river surface water | place: USA:Blue River Watershed | collected 2017-08-16
AGGTCGAAATCGTCGCAATCGGCAACAAGGGCTACGGCTTCATGAACCGCATAGGCGCGCCGGTTGTGGCTCAGTGCATTAACTTTGGCGACACACCGCATCTGGAGCAATTGATCGGGCCAGTCAAAGTCATGCTGGATGCCTATGACGATGAAAAGCTTGATGCGGTGTATATCTGTTACACACGTTTCATCAACACCATGAAACAGGAGCCCGTTATCGATCAGCTCCTGCCGCTCACGGCAGACAAGATGGAACCGGTCAATTCCTACTCATGGGATTACCTGTATGAGCCAGACGCAAAATCTGTCATCGACGAACTCTTGCTTCGCTATGCAGAGGCGCTTGTGTATCAGGCCGTTGTTGAAAACATGGCGTCCGAGCAAGCGGCACGCATGGTGGCGATGAAAGCGGCAACCGACAATGCTGGCAATGTAATTGGCGAACTGAAACTGATCTACAACAAGACACGTCAGGCAGCAATTACCAAAGAACTCTCCGAAATCGTGGCTGGTGCAGCTGCGGTCTAAGAATTACGAATTTGAATCGAATTACAATTTTTATTTGAAGGAACGAAAATGGCGGATGGCAAAATCGTTCAGTGCATTGGCGCGGTGGTTGACGTTGAATTCCCCCGCAATGCGATGCCCAAGATTTACGATGCATTGAAAATGGAAGGCTCGGCGCTGACGCTGGAAGTACAGCAACAGCTCGGTGACGGCATCGTGCGCACTATTGCGCTCGGTACCTCCGATGGTCTGCGCCGTGGCATGGTCATCCAGAATACCGGTGCACCGATCATGGTGCCTGTCGGTCAGGGTACCCTGGGTCGCATCATGGACGTGCTAGGCAACCCCATCGATGAAGTGGGTCCGGTCAAGTCAGACAAGCACGCTTCCATTCACCGTGCAGCGCCTGCCTATGACGAACTGTCACCATCGCAGGAATTGCTCGAAACCGGCATCAAGGTGATTGACCTGGTTTGCCCATTCGCCAAAGGCGGTAAAGTTGGTCTGTTCGGTGGCGCGGGTGTGGGCAAGACAGTGAACATGATGGAACTGATCAACAACATCGCGAAAGCTCACTCGGGTCTGTCCGTGTTTGCCGGTGTGGGCGAGCGTACTCGTGAGGGTAATGACTTCTATCACGAAATGATTGAAGCCGGCGTTGTGAACACCGAAGACTTCCCCAAATCCAAAGTGGCGATGGTCTATGGTCAGATGAACGAGCCACCAGGCAACCGTTTGCGCGTTGCGCTGACGGGTCTCACGATTGCTGAATCTTTCCGTGACGAAGGTCGTGACGTTCTGTTCTTCGTCGATAACATTTATCGTTATACGCTGGCTGGTACCGAGGTATCTGCGTTGCTGGGTCGTATGCCATCTGCGGTGGGTTATCAGCCAACGCTCGCAGAAGAAATGGGTCGCCTGCAGGAGCGCATTACTTCAACCAAGACCGGTTCGATTACCTCGATTCAGGCTGTCTACGTTCCTGCGGATGACTTGACTGACCCGTCCCCTGCAACCACCTTTGCTCACCTTGACTCGACCGTTGTTTTGTCGCGTGACATCGCTGCGCTGGGTATTTACCCCGCCGTTGATCCGCTGGATTCCACATCGCGCCAGCTGGATCCGAACGTCGTGGGCCCAGACCACTATGACACCGCTCGTCAGGTGCAGGGCACGCTGCAGCGCTACAAAGAACTGCGCGACATTATCGCGATTTTGGGTATGGACGAACTTGCACCAGAAGACAAACTGGTCGTGGCTCGCGCTCGTAAGATGCAGCGTTTCCTGTCCCAGCCTTTCCACGTTGCTGAAGTGTTTACCGGTGCGCCTGGGAAGTATGTGCCTCTCAAAGAAACTATCAAAGGTTTCAAGATGATCGCATCGGGTGAACTGGATCACCTACCTGAGCAGGCGTTTTACATGGTCGGTACTATCGACGAAGCCATCGAGAAAGCGAAGAAGCTGCAATAACAGGTTCGCTGTCCTGTAATCAGGACAGCACTTATTGCAACACGCGATTCGATTTACCGAAAAAAGGCTTTCCATGGCACACACCATTCACGTTGATGTTGTCTCCGCAGAAGAACAAATCTTCTCCGGACAGGCAGAGTTCGTTGTACTGCCCGGCGAGGCGGGTGAACTGGGCATCTACCCAAAGCATACGCCACTGATTACACGTATCAAGCCGGGCGCGGTTCGTATCAAAGTTCCGGGTGCTGCCGAAGAGGAGTTCGTTTTTGTTGCTGGCGGCATACTCGAAGTGCAACCCAACACGGTCACCGTATTGGCTGACACGGCCATTCGCGGCCGGGATCTGGATGAAGCCAAGGCCAACGAAGTCAAGAAAATGGCCGAAGAGGCGATGGTCAATCGGGAAACTGATATTGACTTCGCTGTTGCTCAGACAGAGTTGGCCATTGCAATAGCACAGCTTGCGGCGATTCAGAGATTGCGTCAGAAGCGTTGAGTTTCTCATTGATCACCGGAAAGGCAGCCTTGGCTGCCTTTTTCACTTTTTGAGCCAATGTCGCACCCCGGGGCATCAAAACCGATTCACAATGGCCCAAACCTCGACGCCGAGGCTCTCGTCGAAAAAATCCGGCGCATCAAAAACTTTCAGCGATAATATTGCCTTCGAAGAATTGCCTTAAGGATTCGGATGTCCAGCCGCTTCGCCCCTCTCAAAAACGACACCTTCCTGCGCGCGCTGATGCGCCAGCCAACTGAATACACGCCGCTGTGGTTGATGCGCCAGGCCGGGCGCTACCTGCCTGAATACCGTGCTACGCGAAGCAAGGCCGGATCCTTCATGGGCCTGGCCACGAATCCGGACTATGCAACTGAGGTGACATTGCAGCCGCTGGATCGCTATGCGCTCGACGCCGCCATCCTGTTTTCCGACATTCTCACCGTACCCGATGCGATGGGTTTGGGACTGTCGTTTGCCGAGGGCGAAGGGCCGCGATTTGCCCATCCACTCAGAGATGAGCAGGCCGTACGTGCGCTGCGCGCGCCGGATTTGGCTAGCCTCCAATACGTCTTTGACGCCGTAACGCAGATCCGCACCGAGTTGGCTGGCAGGGTTCCCCTGATCGGATTTTCAGGGAGCCCATGGACATTAGCGTGCTACATGGTTGAAGGCGGCGGGTCGGACGACTTCCGCACGGTGAAATCCATGCTCTATGACCGTCCGGATCTCATGCACCATATTTTGAGCATCAATGCCGCTGCCGTTGCGGCCTACTTAAATGCTCAGATCGAGGCGGGCGCTCAGGCTGTGATGATTTTTGATACCTGGGGCGGTGCACTGGCCGACGGCATCTATCAGACGTTCTCCTTGAATTACATGAGGCAAGTTATTCAAGGCCTCAAGCGCGAGCATGATGGTGTGCGCATTCCTTGCATCGTCTTCACCAAAGGCGGTGGTTTGTGGCTGGAGGAAATCGCTGATAGTGGAGCCGATGCCGTGGGCCTCGACTGGACTGTCAACTTGGGCAAGGCCCGCGCCCTAGTGGGGCACAAGGTTGCACTCCAGGGAAACCTTGATCCCAACGTATTGTTTGCAAAACCCGAACAAATTCGCACCGAGGTGGAGCGCGCACTGATGGCCTTCGGCAAGCCAGATCCAGGGTCTGGGCATGTGTTCAACTTAGGCCATGGTATTTCTCAATTCACGCCTCCCGATGCTGTGACCGCCATGGTTTCAGCCGTCCACGAGATCAGCCGGCAATTGCGTACCTGATCGGGTTCGTTTAAAAATCGGGGTGCTTTTGTGACGTGATTTGCGCCCCGATCCGACTACTTATGCACAAGTAAGGCACATGCCGTCAGAATCAAACACTTGCGCAGATTTATCAACCCTGCCTCGAGATATGGCGCTCAAACCTTTGATTTATTAGGGCAAATTACTTTTGCAATGACAGTTCGATGATCGGTGACTTCATCCTAGAAAAGAGGTCGTGCTAAAAGCGGGCACATTGTTCACAAAGATATCCACAGGCCATTAACAGACACAACTAATTTTGGATACCGGAACGATGTGCGATTGAGTCAGGCCGGGGCTTGCACGCCGAATTCCTGTCGGGTTGATATGCCTTATCGCTGCAAAAGCGGTGCGGAAACAGCAATGGGGTTCCGTAAAACGCGGGTTAACAGGCATTGGTCAACCCACACTTATTCACAAAAATGGGCTTGTCAAGGTGGTGGGAAAAAAAATCCAAAATTTTTTCCTTGATATAACAGCCCTCGCTAAGTCATTGATTTTTCAGGGTCTTGCCGAGTGCTTTGCAACGAGTCATTTTGTTGAACCCCGCATGAATTCAGCGCTTTGGCTTGTCAAGACCCAGTTACGCACAAAGTTATCCACAGAAATTGTGGATAGCGGAAAAATGTCTTTTGCGCCCGTGATTTAAATCAGTTTTTAAAGCTTTACGTTAAGTTGGAAAGACGTTGAATAAAGTCGGGGTCATGGGGCAAGCTAGCGCAGATTCGGGGTGCCGGTCGACACAAACTTTGCGCCGCGATCTCACTTTTTTAACTCCGACGGTTTTCGGTTTTATTAACGCAGTGCCTCTTTAGTTCAAACTTGCTGTCTATGTCGCCACCCAATCCTCGAATTCTCAAAATGGCGCTGGACACCCCGCTGGCCATCGAATTTGACTATCGGTGGCAGCCAAAATCCGATGATGATGTGCCGCCGAGCGTGGGCCAGTTAGTCCAAGTGCCATTCGGACGTCGAGAAGTCATTGGGCTTGTTATTGCGATACAAGAAAGCAGCGATTACGCTCCCGAAAAAATTCGTGATGTCACCGCGATACGCTATCAGCTACCCCCTGTATCGGCGCATTGGATAGCTCTGTCGCGATTCGCGGCAGATTACTACCAGCGCCCCTTGGGCGAAGTGGTCTTGCCTTGCCTGCCAAAAAACCTGCGCGCACTTAAATCCACTGCACTCGATAGCGCATTAAAGAAGGTCACTGCACTCGCGCCACCAAAAGATTCAGTGACGGTAGCCGCGCCTCAACTCAATGAGGACCAGCAAGCCGCGGTCGATGCTGTAACAGCCTCCAGTAGTTACAGCACTACCTTGCTTTTTGGCGTAACCGGCAGTGGAAAAACCGAGGTCTATCTGCGCAGTGTAGAAAAAATTCTTGAACGCGAACGACAACAGGGCAGGCAAGCACAAGTATTGATGTTGGTGCCGGAAATAAATCTGACGCCACAGCTCGAGAACAGCGTTAGAGCGCGCTTTCCCGAAATGAATGTGGTGTCACTGCACAGTCAGCTCTCCGAAGGTGAGCGCACCCGTAGCTGGCTATCGGCACATTTGGGGACTGCTGCCATCGTGCTTGGTACTCGTCTTGCGGTGCTTGCCTCCATGCCTGATCTGAAACTGATCATCGTCGATGAAGAGCATGATCCTTCATACAAACAACAAGAGGGATTGCGTTACTCGGCGCGCGATCTGGCGATTTGGCGCGCACGCGACTTGGATATACCGGTAGTCCTCGGCTCGGCAACACCGTCGATGGAGAGCTGGCATCATGCAGAAAGCGGGCGATATCGAAAACTGGTGCTTGCAAAGCGAGCGGCGGTGCAAGCGGTGCTGCCCGAAATATCGCTGATTGACATGGAGCGTATCAAGGCAAGCGATGGCCTGGCTCCGTCTCTCATTGCCGCCCTGCGCCAGCGATTGGCGCGCGGTGAACAATCGCTCTTGTTTCTCAATCGTCGCGGATACGCCCCTGTCGTGCATTGTGATGCTTGCGGCTGGATCAGTAATTGCCAGCGGTGTACCGCATTCATGGTGCTGCACAAACCAGAACGTCGTTTGCGCTGCCATCACTGCAGTCTCGAGCTCAGGATCCCATCATCTTGTCCCACCTGCGGCAACGTGGATTTGCAGCCCCTCGGCCGTGGTACCCAACGTATTGAAGAATATTTGCACACCTTGTTTCCCGAGGCCCGTGTGCTTCGAATCGATGCCGACTCCACTCGCAAAAAAGGCAGCGCGCAAGCGGCATTTGAAACGGTACATCGAGGCGAAGTCGATATTCTCCTCGGCACCCAAATGGTCGCCAAAGGACACGATTTCCAGCGGCTCACGTTGGTCGGCGTGATCAATCCCGACACCGCATTGTTTTCGCATGATTACCGGGCCGGCGAGCGTTTGTTTGCGCAGCTCATGCAGGTCGCGGGCCGAGCGGGTAGGGCGGGCAGCTCACTTCAGATGTCGAAAAGTGAGGTGTTGGTTCAAACCCGCTATGCGCAGCATCCCCTCTATCGCGCGCTGCTTGCGCATGACTTTCCGGGTTTCGCGTCAGCCACACTTGAAGAGCGCCGCAATGCGGGCTTGCCGCCTTTTGTCTTTCAGGCTTTGCTAAGAGCGGAATCAAAAACCTTGGCCAAGGCCCTGGAGTTTTTGCAGCAGGCGCGGGAGCTATTGCCCCATCCCGGCATTGTCATCAATGATCCAGTCCCCATGATCATGACGCGTGTCGCTGGTGTCGAAAGAGCGCAGTTACTGCTGGAGTCAAATGCACGAGCCACCCTGCAAAACTTTCTGAAGCTTTGGGTGCAGGAACTCCGCAAACAGCCAAGCCGCTTGCGCTGGACGCTTGAAGTTGATCCTGTTGATATTTGAACACAACATCACACGACTACGCGTTCCGGCGTACACCACACACCGGCATGGATCAGAGCGTAATACGACGCTTGCCGAGGCACGTGATACTGCCGATTTATTGAATGGGCGATTCCAGCTGCCCTTCTTCGGCTAACTGCCGAATCATGCGTATCGTGTCGATATCAGATTCTTTATAAGCCTCACGTCGGAAGTCATTGTAAAAAGATTCTTCTGCTGTTTCAGGTGTATCCGCATGATCATCGTAGGTAAATCTGACAAACAAAGCGCCTGCATGCGGCTCTTCGATGGTCACCGTCAGATCGGAAGCAGGAATGTCGTTTTGCTGTGGTACATGGTAGTGAACCTGGTCCAATTGCTTGAATCGCACTTCATCAATCACTTCAAGTTTTCCGAAGTGAAGCTTGCGTGACAGGCCCTCTGCGGAACGCGCTGTAATCTCGCAGCTATCGAGGCCAATAAGAAACAGGGTCGGGCGCTCCGCGCGCATCACAAGCCCATGCCAGAGCTGCGAGCGACTGAGCGGGGCAATCATGGGATTGCTCAAATTGTTAATTTCGATGAGATGGGTGAATTTCATTGCGTCGTCCCAATAATGCGCAATCACTTTATCACGCCCGACAGCAAGACTTTCGATACAATGGCGCGCTTGCCCACCTGCCTCACGCCGACTCCCTCATGCAGCACGGTCTTAACCCTCCGCAGCGAATTGCCGTCGACTATATCGATGGCCCTTGCCTTGTACTGGCAGGTGCTGGATCGGGCAAGACACGGGTTATTACCCAGAAAATCGTGCATCTGATTGAGTCTTGCAACTACGAGCCTCGCAACATCGCAGCACTGACCTTCACGAACAAAGCCGCCTTGGAAATGCGCGAGCGTGTCGGTAAACTCTTGCGCGAGCCCGGTCAGGCAAAACAGCTGACGGTCTCCACGTTTCACTCGCTTGGCGTTCATATTTTGCGTCGAGAAGCGCAGGCGCTTGGCCTCAAAGAGCGCTTCTCCATCATGGACAGTAACGATTGCTTCGCTATTGTGCAGGATCTGTCTGCGACGACGGACAAAGGCGCCATTCGTCGCATTCAGAGCGCGATGTCTTTATGGAAGAACGCATTGCTGACGCCAGAGCAGGCGCTGGCACAGGCGAGCACCGAAGATGAGGCGCAGGCAGCGCACATTTATCGCAGCTATGTCGCGACCTTATCAAGTTATCAGGCCGTCGATTTTGATGATCTTATTCGCTTGCCGGTCGAACTCTTTCGTCAGGATGAGGCTGCGCGAGATCGCTGGCAGCGTCGTCTTCGCTATCTGCTGCTCGATGAATATCAGGATACCAATACCTGTCAGTACGAACTCGTGAAGTTGCTGGTTACCGGACCTGGCAAGAAGCCCATGTTCACGGCCGTTGGTGATGATGATCAGGCAATTTATGCGTGGCGTGGTGCGACCATGGAAAACCTGCGCATTCTTCAGGACGATTTTCCTGATTTAAAGCTCATCAAGCTTGAGCAAAACTATCGTTCCAGCACGCGTATTCTTCAGGCGGCCAATGCCGTCATCGCCAACAATCCGAAATTATTCGAGAAATCACTCTGGTCCGAGCATGGCGCAGGCGATCCGGTGAAGGTGCTGGCGATGGACGATGACGAAGCCGAAGCAGATCAGGTGGTCATCATGCTTTCCGCGCACAAATTTGAGCGGCGCGCGAAGTTTTCGGATTATGCAATTCTGTATCGCGGCAATCATCAGTCGCGCGCCCTGGAAAAGGCTTTACGCCGCGAGCGTATTCCGTATGTGATGTCAGGCGGGCAGAGTTTTTTTGATCGTGCCGAAATCAAGGACATCATCAGTTATCTGAGGCTCATTGCGAATGCTGATGATGATCCTGCTTTCATCCGTGCCGTGACCACGCCGCGCCGCGGTGTCGGTCAGGCCACGCTGGAAGCACTGGGTGAATTTTCACGTCAGTGGCAATGCTCATTGTTCGAGGCTGTTTTCAAGGGCGGCATCGAAGCGCGCATGAATGAACGCCAGCTGGCACCCTTGCGCGAATTCTGTGATTTCATCAATCAGCTCGAAGCCCGTGCAACGCGCGTCGGTGCGGCTGGCACCGGAGAAAATGCCGGTGCCGTGCTGGACGACATGATGAAAGCCATCGACTATGAGGCGTACTTGTATGCGACATTCGATGACAAACAGGCGCAAGAAAAATGGCAAAACGTCCTCGACTTTACCGGATGGTTGAAAGAAAAAGGCAGCGGCGGTCGTGATGCTGACGGCCCTGAAAAATCGCTGCTGGAACTTACACAGATGGTGGCGCTGATGAGCATGTTGGAAGGCCGTGATCAGGAACCCGACGCGGTTCGCCTGTCCACCCTTCATGCGGCGAAAGGACTGGAGTTTGGCTATGTGTTCATGGTGGGCGTTGAAGAAGGCATCCTGCCGCACAAGGGTGATCCGGATGCGCCGACCGAATTGCTGGCGCAACGCATTGAAGAGGAACGCCGGCTCATGTATGTCGGCATCACACGCGCACAGCGTAGCCTGACGCTGACCTGGTGCAAGAAACGCAAACGTGCGCGCGATAGCATGCCTTGCGAGGCGTCTCGCTTCATCAAAGAGATGCGTCTGGACGAGGGCGACGCCATGCCCGCCGATCACGAGGTGATGACACCCCAGGACAGGCTGGCGGGTCTCAAAGCCTTGTTGCAAAAGCCCCGAGCGGCCTAAGTCCGTGCCCGATTACCGTAAATCAGGAAGTGGCTTTCGCAATCCCCACAATCTTCCCATCAAAGTTTGCGTGCAATGCGCCCGGCCATTTACCTGGCGAAAAAAGTGGGCGACAAGTTGGGCTGAGATCAAGTATTGCTCCGATGCCTGTCGCAAACTGGCGTCGCGAACGCTCAGTACAAATCCATAATTCAATGACATTGTGTACCCACCGGAAATGCCTGTATCGATAGCCTCGATTTGGCACAAAATCACACCACCAAGATCTTTCTGCTGAAAACAATTATGTTAATATTTTCCAGAGAAAGGATGACAAGATGTTCTCTTCTGCAGAAAAAACCCATGAGTATGCCGACGCAGCGCAGACAGGCGCTGTGCTGACCAAGGCGGTAGCCCGTGCCGCCGGCAACCTTGGGTTACCCCGAAATCTGCTGGCCCGTGTGCTCGGCGTCAGCCCGGCCACCGTAACCCGACTGTATGCTGGCGACTATCAGCTCGACCCGGGGCGCAAGGAATGGGAATTCGGATTGCTGCTGGTGCGCCTGTTTCGCTCGCTGGACGCTTTGGTGGCTGACGAACCGAGTGCGCGTGCTTGGCTGGCCAGCGAGAATCGTGGCCTGCAAGCGCGTCCGATCGACCTGATAGACCAGACAGAAGGATTGGTACGTGTCGTTCACTACCTGGACGCCTCTCGCGCTGCAGTCTAGCGCCCGCCGCTGGCAGGGCAGCCTATGGCGCGTCGTTGACGCGCAGTACACGGCCGGGGCCATGAAGCTGGTGGACAGTCGCGAAGAGCAGGATATTCTCGATCGATTGCTGCTGTCACGACACCCTGCTCTTCCCGATATATTCTCCCGACTCCATCCGCTGCTGGCCGCGCCGTTTCGTACTTACCCCCGAAGAACAGGAACGCGCTTTCGTGCGGCCACAGATCCAGCGGTGTTCTATGGTGCACTCGCCGTCGATACGGCGTGCGCAGAACAAGGTTACTGGCGATGGAAATTTCTCAATGACGCCATCGATCTTGCCGAGATTGCACCTGTCGCGCATACCGCCTTCAAAAGCGAGATTGCCACACTAGCGATCGATTTGCGCGAGCGTTTGTTTGCCCGCGATATTGCGCAGTGGACGCACAAGACCAGTTATAGTGCGACCCAAGCACTGGCCCGCAGTGCGCGCACGGCCAATCTCGGTGCGATTCGTTATGCTTCCGTCCGCGATCCCGTCCAAGGCGAGTGCGTCGCACTACTGACTCCGGCCGCATTTGCCTCACCCCAGCCGCACCCGGTGCGGGAAACCTGGTGGCTGCGCGTCAGGCGCGATGAAGTCATCTGGCGCTGCGAACAACGTTCGCTGGTATTCTCTGCGGAACCCTGGCAGTCAAACCAATGAAAGCACCACCATGGAACTGGATGCACGACTGGTAAATCTCGAGATCAAGCTCGCCAGTCAGGATGATCTTCTCGATACCCTGAATCAAACGATCTATCGTCAGCAGAAAAAGATCGATGAACTTGATGCGCTTTGCGCAGCGCTGGCCCGTCGCATCACTGAATTACCCACACAGGCAAGCGGTTCGCTACCGCATGACAAGCCCCCCCATTACTGATCTGATGATGAACGAAAAAATTCTGGCGTCATTGCGCGCAGAACTTAACGAGCAAACAGCGCAAATGCACTGGAGTGAGCTGCAGCGTTATTTCGCGGGCGGTACACTCATCAGTGTCGCGCCCGAACTAGATCTCATTGATGTTGGCGCGCGCATCGCTGCCGATGACAAGGCAAGCGTGCAAGATTGGATGATGGCTGAACTCTTGCAAAGCGTGAGTGATGCCCAAGCCATGCAGTGGCTGGCGCAAGACGCCTTGTTATGGACGGTGGTGGTCAAGCCATGGATACTCGTGCAGCATGAACGTCGAGTACCGCCCAATGCTGCCCACTGATGCGTGAACACCTTGAAGTGCGGGTGAGCTCATGAGTGTCAGCTGGTTCTTCACGAATTTGCTGGCGGCTTTTTTGTTGCCGCCACTGTCTTTGGTGATCTTGGGTTGTCTGGGCTGGTGGCTGGCCAAGCGTTTCCGATTTGCAGGGAACACCATCATCATTACTTCCATAGCGCTGCTGCTGGTCTTGTCCACCGGTGCCGGGTCGCGTTTGCTGGTGACGCCATTGGAAAATCGTTCACTGCCTGTACCGAATCCTAAGATGGTTGATGCACAGGCAATTGTGATTCTGGGAGGTGGCCGTTCGTTTGCTGCGCCTGAAGATGGCGGTCGGGATCAACCCGGCGCACAGACACTGGCGCGCTTGCGCCATGGCGCACGCCTGCACCGCCTGACGGGCTTGCCCGTGCTCGTCAGTGGTGGCGCACCTGACCGGGGCGGCGAGAGCGAGGCGGCCGTGATGGCAAGGGCCTTGCGAGAGGATTTTCAAATTTCTGTGCGCTGGATCGAGGACACGTCCGAGAACACTGCACAAAATGCCACGCATGCAGCGATCATGTTGGGAGACGTGGGCATTGATCGCGTATTGCTCGTCACCGATGCGATGCATATGCCGCGTGCGATGCAGATATTTTCCAAAACCGGTTTGAAGGCTATGCCTGCGCCGACGGACTTTCGGTCACGTAAGCCTCTATCTGTGGCCGACTTCATTCCTTCTGCAGGGCCGCTTCAAAGCAGCCATTACGCCTTGCATGAATGGATAGGTATGCTCTGGTACCGACTCAGACGCTAAGTTGGTCATTGTATTTTTTCAGACAAGAATTGTGGCTGCGATCCACAAACAAAAATCCCGGCATGCAAATCACAAGCCGGGATTTTTTGTCAGGGCAAATGAGGCTTTATTTCGCTGCAGGTTCCTTGAACTTTGCACCACCTGCGTTGGCCATGTGTACCACAGCGCGTGCAACTTCCACATCATCGAGATCAGGATTACCGCCTTTGGCGGGCATGGCGCGAATGCCTTTGATCGCGTGCGACACCAGTGTGTCGTAGCCTTGTGCAATACGCTTGGACCATGCGGCGCTGTCACCCATTTTCGGTGCGCCGGCAGCACCACTGCCATGACAGGCAACGCATGCGGCGTTATAAACTTCAGCACCCGCCTTGAGTTGGCGTGGTGCGCTTGCGTCGACCAGCGTATAGCCTTCATCAGCGACCGGCTTTAAACGCGCCGCGATCGCTTCGGGTGATTGTGAATTGGAGCCCGCGCCGACTTTAGGTGTGCTGCCTACATATTGCACCAGCAATACGATCACAATAATTGGAATAACAAAGCCGGCCACAACGGCTGCGATTAATTGCTTTGGTGTTTTAATAACGGATTCGTGCTCGTCGTGCGCGTCGCTCATGATGTCCTCGGGGTATGTTCAGCCTGCTGCACGGTCATCTTGTGACGTGTGACCAGCCGGCTTGGCTAGCTAAGAATAACAAGCCCGTGATTATAGACGAAGCGCCACAATTTGACCCCGCGCGGGCTGGTGCTTCATGGACTGACCGACCGAAACCCGGTATCCTTGCCGGTCTTCCGAAGTACCCAGACCGCGCGGCTGTAGCTCAGTGGATAGAGTATTGGCCTCCGAAGCCAAGGGTCGCTGGTTCGATTCCAGCCAGCCGCGCCAACTCTCAAGGGTGTGTTAGCGAGACATCGTTTACACATCATTCCGGCGACATGCTGCACCTTGGGGTCGAATGGGGTGGGCTCTCCGCGGGTGCAGCGCTTGCTGTTTATGTCAGCGGCATTCACCGCCTTCAGAACGACCCCCGGTTTGTCATGCCATGCTGCCTTCATTATCCACAGCCTGTTCCGCCCGCTCAAATTGATCGAAAGCCGCTGCTACACCCCGCTCAGGCTTATTTTTGAGTTCGCAGTAACCTGAATTGAAAGGGCGTCGCCGTGTTAGCGGTATCGACGTCAATCAGTACTGCGTCGGCTTCTCGCTCACCCGGTACCACCACCCGAACAAGCTGATGCAGGGGCTTGCCACCTGCATCCTTGAGTGGATTGTCGACCAGGTATTGGTGTGTATCGCCCTGAATCAGCAGCACCGGCTTTCCCCACGCGGCGACTTCTTGCGCCAGTGCCAAATTCCAGCGCACGAATCCCGAGCCTTTTCGTGGTTCACCGAAAAACGTGTCTGCCTGCATAGCCAGGACCACCGCGTCATCCTTGTTGGCTTTTGCCTCGGCAAACGTTTCTTTGAGCCACGCGATATTTGCGTGTTCGCGGCCAGCAAACTCACTTGACGATGGCAGGCCGGGTTGCAGATTATTGTTCGAACCCACGAGATGCAGGCTTGCAAAGCGCACTTTGCCTTGCGACCAGCGTCGGTTTTCTACAAACGGGGTAAATGATTTTTGGCTTGACTGTGTCTGCAGCGGCAGTCGTTGTTTGCCCAGACTTTCATTCGATGCAAAAAACAGCTGACGAATTTTTTCCAGTCGCTCCAGCGGATCGTAGCGGCCGTTGTTGAGTCGGTGGCAGTCAGTCCACTCATTGTCGCCGGGCGTATAAATTAGTGCGCGATCAAATCGATCGAACAGCTGTCGCACGCTCAGAAAAGTCTCATCCGAGCAGACCGTGCTGCCGGACTTGATGTCCCCTACGTGTATCGTGAACGTCAGTGACTGAGTATTAATTTTCTCAATCAGTGCAGCAAATTCTTCATGCGGTCCATAGGGAACGTCGCCAATGGCCGCGAAGGTAAAAGACTGGGCTAATCCTGAAACAGGAATAATCAGCGCGCTTGTCAACGCCAGGGCGCTGAAGATTCTGGAAGCAAGCATGAGCAGGTCCGGTGATGACATCGTGCATCGGGGTGATGCCGAAATGACTCACGGATTCTACCGAACATTTCAGAATTGATAGCCCACCATCACGCGCCCCACCGTCGATTTGGGATGCAAGCTCTCGCTGCTGAAAGCGGTGGGTACAGTCGGATCCCCTACAGAGGTGCTAAAACGGTTGAAGCGAATACTTTCCACCTCAACGCGCAAGAACCAGATTTTTTCAAAGCTAGTCTGCATACCCAGTCCTATGCCGGTACCGCTCAGGCTGCCGCCGCCGGAAAATGAGGTGATGGTGTTGCATGTACCGTTATTGCAGTCGAGCGACAAATCAGACCGTCCACTGGCATAAGCTTGGTGATGCGAGAAGGACAGATAGGCCAGCGTGTTATCGCTAATGCGCAGCGCAGGTTTGACTGCGACAAACCAATTGCGCTTGAATCGCCACGCCCGGTCGATTTCGCTGGAGTAGCCGTTTTGAGCAATCAGCAGGGCATCGGTCGAAAATTGGGTGCTGCTTCCGGCGTCCCTGCCAGCCTCCATCATCACCAGGTACTTTGGCCCCAGCTCGTAAAGATAGCCGACAGCAATCGTGCCGCGAAATTCGGTTTTGCCCGAGTCCGTCCGCAGTGTTGACGGCAGGCTGTCCAGGCCTACCAAGCCCGAATCTCCGGCAGTTGTTGCATCAGACGCCAATCCAGCGCCCAAATAAAACCCCGGTTTGCTCGCTGCGAATGCAGGCAACACGACCACAAAACTCAGTAAAGCGGCCAAGTATTTATTCCAGTGCACAGTTTCAACTCCACATATGTTGTCGAGGTGACAAGCTATCACTGGATATTGGCGCAGCCGATACCCGCGATGCGCTACTGCTGGTGGCTTTACAACTAAATCACATGCTTGGAGGTGCCCTCGCGGAGAGACTCTTAAGGCGGGGCCGGACGCACTGGGGGGGGCGTTACTTACTGCGCATCAGTTCTGCCAGTCGTCCGAGGTAATACTGACACCGCACAAAGTCGCCCGGCATTACGATCTGGCAGTCCAGTCGTGCGCGTGCAAAGTCCACATTGCCGACGATGGCCACTGACTCTTCGATGTAGCGATTGAGCAGGGCATCCAGTTGCGTCGGAGTTGTGCGTGCGCGCCATTCTGTCTCGCTGAGTTGCAGCAAGGCGTACAGTGGTGCAGGGTTGCGAAACGGTATTTGGTTCAGCGTGCGAAACAGGGCCGGTGCTTGCTGGCGATTGTTGTCGACGATGCTGTTGATATCCGAGAGGTGCAAGCGACAGGCTATTTCAGTACGTGCGCTCTGACAGGTATCGCGAATATTCGTAAATACCTTCGATATGGGATAAAGCGAATAATGATCCGGAAGAAAGCGCTCGATGACTTCGTGTATCCAGTTCCAGTGCGCATTGAGCGCCGACTGAAGCGTGGGGGCGTCCAGTGCCGTCATGGCTTTGATCACGGCGCTGTCACGAAAAGCTAGTTGTGCCGGGCGCAAAAGCACAGGTAGCTTTGCGCGCGACTTCAGCGGCATTCTGACTTTCTGTTTCATTTGAAATGAAAGAAAATCCATATACAGGCGACATGCAGTCGGCTCTTGTTGTTGTGCGCAACGCTGCCGCATCATGTCGAAAAATAATGACGACGATGTGATACTCGCCCGCAATGGTACAAACTTCGCCAGCGTAGGTTCTATTTGCTGCCAGTCCTGCTGTATCGCTGATTGGAAAGCAGTTTCATCGAGCGCCAGCAAAGCATCCAGCGCACGAGGATTGCGATAAGGCAGATTAGACAGCGAAAGATTTTGTGCCTGAGCGATCGGGAAGAAAAACGTCAGCCATCCCAACAACCCCATCAGCAGATACCGTCGTACTGGCAGACCTATCGTGTTGATTCGCTCAAAAACATTCATGCCCCATGATTGTCGAATTAAGGTGCGAAGACCTTGAGAAGTGTCTAGCTAATTGCGGACCGTCGCGCAATAAGATTCGGATACAGGTCGTCAATGATGGCAGCACCATGCTCCAGCACAAAGTAGCGAAAAGCTTCTGCAGACGGAGATGGGTTACCGCGGTTGAGCGCGACCACATGCCAGGCGCGCGAGATGGGTGTGTCATCAATATCAAGTATCGCGATTTTGCCGTAGGTTTTTTCCAGACCCACGGTGTGCAGCGACACGAAAGAAATACCCAGATTCGCCATTACCGCCTGCTTGATACTTTCAGTGGATGACATTTCCATTGATACGCGCGGTGTCAGGCCACGATCCTGAAGAAAGCGTTCCATGATGGCCCGCGTGCCCGAGCCTTCCTCGCGCGAAATCAGCTCGACCTGATTAAGTGCTGCCGCAGAGATGCCTTGTTGTTTTGCCAGTGGATGATCGGGACTCGCAATGAAAGCATGCGGGTGCGGTGCGAAAGCTTCAATACGCGTATCCAGATCGGCAGGGGTGCGGCCCATGATCGCAATATCAATATCGCCATCACGCAGCATCTCAATCATCTGATCGCGGTTACGTACTTCAATTTTGATTTGCAGGCCGAAATGCTCCTCGCGAAAGCGCGAGAGTAGCTGGGGCACAAAATACTTCGCCGTACTGACCAGCCCGATTTTCAGTGTGCCGCCCTGAGTACCTCGCAATTTGGACAGCATGACTTCGGCTTCGCGCAGGTTCAGTGCGACCCGTTTCACGTAGACCAGAAAATACTCGCCGGCCGTCGTCAGTTCGACCCGTCGACCCACCCGCGAGAACAGCGCCACCCCCAAATCGCCCTCGAGTTCCTTGATTTGCATCGAAACGGCGGGTGCGGTCAGATTTAATTCCGTTGCCGCTTTACTAAAACTTGCATGGCGGGCTGCACTCAGAAATATGCGAAGTTGGCGCATGCTCAGGTTTCTGAGCAGTTTTAGACTTTTCATAAGAATAATAGATAAGAATATCTGATTAATATACAAATGATAGATGAATATACCTTAACTGAACAAATCTATACATTCCAGTCACCGCTTGTTCTAATGCGTTCATTCTTGCCCATCACTGTTCAATGTTGAACAGCCAAGAATACGAACACCGAACGCACCGGCATGCGTCCCGCCCATCTGGCGCTTAACAGGAGACTGCAATGAACAAACCCGTCGAAGGTCGCATCACCGATATGAAAGAGCGCTACAAGGGTGGCGTTCTGAAGTACGCACAAATGGGCTATTGGCGCCCTGATTACACACCGAAAGATACCGATTTCATTTGCGTTTTCCGTATTACGCCGCAGGAAGGCGTGGATTCCATTGAAGCCGCCGCTGCAGTAGCTGGCGAATCATCGACTGCCACATGGACCGTGGTGTGGACCGACTTGCTGACTGCGCACGAGGATTATCAGGCCAAGGCCTACCGTGTTGATCCTGTCCCCGGCACCGGTCCTGGTACCGATAAAGAACAGCAGTACTTCGCCTATATCGCCTACGACATTATTTTGTTTGAAGAGGGCTCGATTGCGAACGTTACCGCATCGCTTATTGGTAACGTGTTCTCGTTCAAGCCGCTCAAGGCTGGTCGTCTCGAAGATATCCGCGTACCCGTTGCGTACGTAAAAACCTTCAAGGGCCCACCGACCGGCATCATCGTCGAGCGCGAGCGCCTCGATAAATTTGGCCGTCCTCTGCTGGGCGCAACGATGAAGCCCAAGCTGGGTCTGTCGGGCAAGAACTATGGTCGTGTGGTGTACGAGGGCCTCACAGGGGGTCTCGACTTCACCAAAGATGACGAGAACATCAACAGTCAGCCCTTCATGCATTGGCGCGATCGCTTTTTGTTCTGCATGGAAGCCGTCAATCGTGCGCAGGCCAACACCGGTGAAATCAAGGGCCATTACCTCAACATCACTGCGGCCGACATGGAGCAGATGTATGAGCGCGCCGAGTTCGCAAAAGATTTGGGCTCCAACATCGTGATGATCGACTTGATCGTCGGTTGGACCGGCATTCAGTCGATCTCGAACTGGTGCCGCAAAAACGACATGATTCTGCACATGCACCGCGCAGGTCACGGCACCTATACGCGCCAAAAGAATCATGGCGTTTCATTCCGCGTGATGGCCAAGTGGCTGCGTCTGGCCGGTGTCGATCACCTGCACGCCGGCACAGCCGTAGGCAAACTCGAAGGCGATCCGATGACCGTTCAGGGTTACTACAACGTCTGCCGTGAAAGCTACAACAAGCAGGATCTCTCACGCGGCCTCTTCTTCGATCAGGACTGGTGCGACATGAAGAAAGTCATGCCAGTGGCATCGGGTGGCATCCACGTCGGTCAGATGCACCAGCTCGTCGATTTGTTTGGCGATGACGTGGTGCTCCAGTTCGGCGGCGGCACCATTGGCCACCCCGACGGCATCCAGGCGGGCGCGATTGCGAACCGTGTGGGCCTCGAAGTCATGATCAAGGCACGTAATGAAGGCAAGGACATCATTAATGAAGGTCCAAGCATTCTGAAAAATGCGGCCAAGACCTGCAAACCACTCGAAAAAGCGCTGGAGACCTGGAAAGACGTGTCCTTCAATTACACATCGACCGATACACCAGACTTCGTCGCCACACCGACCGCGTCGTAAATCAGAGACCTTACAAGGAGCATCATCATGCGCATCACTCAAGGACAATTTTCCTTCCTGCCGGATCTGACCGACGACGAGATTCGTGCACAAATCGATTACGCAATCGGCAAGGGCTGGGCTGTATCCGTCGAATGGACCGACGACCCGCATCCGCGTAACTGCTACTGGAACATGTGGGGTATTCCCATGTTTCAAATCAAAGATGGTGCTGCAGCGCTGTATGAAGTCAATGCCTGTCGCAAAGCGCATTCCGAGGTGTACATCAAGGTCAACGCCTTCGATAACACCCGTGGCGTTGAATCTATGGTCATGAGTTTCATCGTTCAGCGCCCTAGCCACGAGCCTGGTTTCGGTCTGCAGCGCACCGAAGAAGCAGGCCGCAATATTCGCTACACGACCATCAGCTATGCCGCTCAGCGCCCAAGTGGCGAACGTTACTCTTCCTAAGACAGGAGCCACGTCATGAATGCGCCCACACCGCCCACCTCTATCGACTTGCAGCAAATCCTGCGTGACGCCGAGGTACAGCCCGTCATCGATCAGCTCGAAAACGAGCTGATCGGACTGGCGCCGGTGAAGGCGCGCATTCGGGAAATCGCCGCTTTTCTCGTGGTCTCGCGCGCGCGTGCGGCCATGGGTTTGGAGGCGGCGACTCCCAGTCTTCACATGTGCTTCACCGGTAACCCCGGTACGGGAAAAACCACCGTCGCGATGCGAATGGCAGAAATTCTGCACAGGCTGGGCTATGTGCGAAAAGGTCATGTCGTTTCAGTGACGCGTGATGATTTGGTTGGTCAGTACATCGGCCATACCGCGCCAAAGACAAAGGAAATTCTGAAGAAGGCCATGGGTGGCGTGCTCTTCATCGATGAAGCCTACTACCTCTATCGTCCTGAAAATGAGCGCGACTACGGCCAAGAGGCTATCGAGATTCTTTTACAGGTAATGGAAAACCATCGCGATGATCTGGTGGTTATCCTGGCCGGATACAAAGACCGAATGGATACGTTTTTTCAGTCCAACCCGGGCATGTCATCCCGTATTGCGCATCACATTGACTTCCCCGATTATGGTGAGCCTGAGCTTTTGCAAATCGCCGGGAAAATGGTCGGTGCGATGAACTACCGCCTTGATGACGAGGCAAGCAAGGCGATGGATGAATACATTCACCTGCGTCGTCAGCAGCCACATTTTGCCAACGCACGATCGATACGCAATGCACTTGATCGCGCACGACTGCGTCAGGCAAACCGTCTGTTCCAGCTGGCCATGGAAGGGTCGGTCACCGTCACTGCTGAAGAACTCTCGACCATCAGTGGCGCAGATATTCGCGCCTCCCGCGTGTTCACGGGCGGACTGGCAGATAAATAATCAACAGGAGTCAGCATGCATCAAGGCCGCACGACCTTATCGAAATTCCTGATTCAGCAGCTCAAGGGGTCGCCCGAGCAAAGTGATCTCGCCGCGCTGCTGGTGGATATCGCCGCCGCCGTCAAAGCCATCTCTGCCATGACAGCAAAAGGCGAGCTGGGCGGTGTGCTGGGTAGCTTGGATAGCACCAACGTGCAAGGCGAGACACAGAAAAAACTCGATGTCATGTCCGATCAGGCCTTCATCAACACTTTTTCGATGGGTGGATTGGTCGCTGGTCTTGCTTCCGAAGAAAACGATGATCCCATCGAAATCGACCCTCAGGATGGCAGCGGTCGTTTTCTCGCGGTGTTCGATCCGCTCGATGGTTCTTCTAACATCGATGTGAATGTCTCTGTCGGCTCCATATTTTCGGTGCTGCGTGCGCCTGAAGGTCGCGCGCCTGTGATGGCCGACTATCTGCGCCCAGGCAATCATCAACTCGCTGCAGGCTATGCGATTTATGGCCCTTCCACGATGTTTGTACTGACTGTGGGGAAAGGCACGCACGGCTTTACGCTGGATCGTGAAGTCGGCAACTTCATCCTCACGCATCCTCATATGCAAATTCCAGCGGACACCAGCGAATTTGCCATCAATGCCAGCAATGAGCGCTTCTGGGAACCGCCCGTGCAGCGTTATGTCGCCGAGTGCAAAAATGGCCGTACCGATGTGCGAGAACGCGATTTCAATATGCGCTGGATCGCCAGCATGGTCGCTGATATTCATCGCATTCTCATGCGTGGCGGCGTCTTCATGTACCCACGTGACACCAAGGATCCGTCCAAGCCCGGCCGCTTGCGCCTGATGTACGAGGCGAACCCAATGAGTTTTGTGGTCGAGCAGGCGGGCGGCATTGGTTCGACTGGCCGCATGCGCATTTTGGATATCGAGCCCGAGCAGATTCATCAGCGCGTGCCCGTCATCATTGGTTCGCGCAATGAAGTCGAGCGACTCGAGCGCTATCACCGTGACTACGACAGTGGCACCGACGAGAAATACAGCTCACCATTGTTTCAGGAACGTTCGCTATTTGCGAGCTGATTTCCGCGATATCGCTGACGCCATAAAAATTAAATTTTCAGGAGATCCTTGTGTCGGTTAAACATCCTATCGTCGCCATCACCGGTTCCTCGGGTGCGGGTACGACCACCGTCATGAAAAGCTTTCAGCATATCTTCCGCCGTGAACAGATCAAGGCGCAGATTCTGGAAGGCGATTCCATGCACCGCTATAACCGCATGGAAATGCGGGAGGAAATGAAAAAGCAGCAGACTGCGGGGAATACCTCGTTCAGTCACTTCAGCCCTGAAGCCAACATCCTGGGCGAGCTCGCCGATACATTTCAGAAGTTTGGTGAAACGGGATCAGGGCGCGTGCGCAAGTACATACACGACGATATCGAAGCAGCGCAATTCAATCAGCCCCCGGGCACTTTCACGCCTTGGCAGGAAATGGAAGCCGGTGCCGAACTCTTGTTCTATGAAGGCCTGCATGGTGGCTATGTCGGCGATGACGCTGACGTGGCAAAGCATGTGGATTTGCTGGTTGGCGTCGTACCCATCATCAATCTCGAATGGATACAGAAGCTGCATCGCGATCAGAATATGCGCGGCTATTCACAAGAGGCTGTGATGGACACCATCTTGCGTCGCATGCCAGATTACACGCGTCACATTTGCCCGCAGTTTTCGCGTACGCACGTCAATTTCCAGCGCGTGCCTACCGTGGATACGTCTAATCCTTTCATCGCCAAAGACATTCCCAGTGCAGATGAAAGCATGGTGGTGATTCGATTCGCCAATCCGAAAGGTATCGATTTTCCCTATCTGATGTCCATGATTGAGCGTTCATGGATGACACGTCCGAACACCTTCGTTATCCCGGGCGGAAAAATGGGTCTGGCGATGCAATTGATTTTCACGCCGATGATTTTGCGTTTGATGGACAGGAAGCGCCGTATTTAAGTTCATCTTCCAGTATTTCAGATTCTGTTTTTCGACGCTAGCCGTTGTGACCGCAAGAGCCGCCATAACAATTTCGCGATAAGGCCTCACTATGCAATCTACTCAAGCCACTGCGAGAGAACTCGCCAACGCTATTCGCTTTCTTGCGATTGACGCGGTCAATAAAGCGAAATCGGGTCATCCAGGCGCGCCCATGGGCATGGCGGATATCGCTGAAGTGTTATGGCGCCACCACTTGCGGCACAACCCGACCAATCCGCACTGGGTCAACCGCGATCGTTTCGTGCTCTCCAACGGTCACGGCTCCATGCTGATCTATGCATTGCTGCATCTGACCGGCTATGAGTTGAGCATCGACGATCTCAAGCAATTCCGGCAGTTGCATAGCAAGACGCCGGGCCATCCCGAAGTTGATATCACGCCGGGTGTTGAAACGACCACGGGTCCGCTGGGACAGGGACTGGCGAATGCGGTAGGCATGGCTCTGGCGGAGAAAATTCTCGCTCGGCGTTTCAATCGCGCTGGCCACGCGATTGTTGATCATCGAACCTGGGTGTTTCTGGGTGATGGTTGTCTGATGGAAGGCGTCAGCCACGAAGCCTGTTCGTTGGCAGGCGTATGGGGACTCGACAAGCTGGTCTGCTTCTATGACGACAATGGTATTTCCATCGATGGTCATGTCGAAGGCTGGTTCCGTGACGACACGGCTGCGCGTTTTCGCGCCTATGGCTGGCATGTCATCGGCCCTATCGATGGTCATGACGCTGCCGCAGTTGAGCAAGCCACACTCGAAGCGAAACAGGTGATAGGCAAGCCCACGCTCATCATTTGCCGCACACACATAGGCTGGGGTTCACCCAACATGGTGGGCACCCATGATGTGCATGGCGCACCGCTCGGTGACAAAGAAACCGAAGCGACACGCGCCGCTTTGAATTGGCCGCACGCGCCCTTCGAAATACCCGATACATTGCGCAGCGCATGGAATGCCCAAGCCACCGGGATCGCGCTCGAAGCCAGATGGCAACATGATTTCATCGCTTATGCCAAAGCGCATCCGGAGCTGGCTGCCGAATTCTTGCGCGTGACGCGCCGTGAATTGCCGGGCGACTGGCCTGAATTGAAACAATCACTTCACACTCTGGCTACAGGAATTACCGCGCCGACTGCCAGCCGTAAATCCAGCCAGCAAATGCTCGATCTGCTCGTGGCTGGCGTCCCCGAGCTTCTGGGTGGCTCGGCCGACTTGACGGGCTCCAATCTCACCGCCGGTAAAACCAGCCGCGCATGGCATGATCATCAGGACGGTGATGCCAATTATTTGTCCTACGGCGTACGTGAATTTGGTATGGCCGCGATCATGAATGGGGTTGCGCTGCATGCTGGACTGATCGCGTACGGTGGCACATTTGCCGTGTTCTCGGATTACGCGCGTAACGGCATGCGCATGAGTGCGCTGATGAGACAGCGTGTCATTTACGTACTGACCCATGATTCGATCGGTCTTGGCGAAGACGGACCCACACACCAACCCATCGAACACGCGGCCAGTCTGCGTCTGATTCCTGGCCTTGATCTGTGGCGGCCATGTGACGGTATGGAAACCGCTGTGGCGTGGACCAGTTCCATCGAGCGTCATGATGGTCCTTCAGCGCTGATGCTTTCGCGTCAAAATCTCCCGCAAGTCGCAGGCGCCATTGATCCGACCACCATCGCCAAAGGCGGCTACGTGCTGTCCGATTGCGATGGCTCACCCGAGGCGGTGTTGATTGCCACTGGTTCTGAAGTGATGCTGGCAATGGAAGCGCAGCAAACACTCAAGGGGCAGGGCAGGCAGGTACGTGTCGTGTCCATGCCGTGCACAGCACGGTTTGATGCACAGTCTATCGGCTACCAGCAGCAAGTTTTACCTGAGGGCGTGCGTCGCATTGCTATCGAAGCCGGCCATCCCGATTACTGGCGCAAATATGTAGGTCTGTCCGGCGCCGTGATCGGCATCGCGCGTTTTGGTGAATCTGCACCTGCGGCGCAGGTGTATGAAACTTTGGGTATCACTAGTGCGCAAATTGTTGCGGCTGTCTGAGGAGAAAAAATGGCACTCGTAATGTATGACCTTGATGGCACACTGCTCGACACTGCAGGTGAAATCTGCGAGGCCGTCAACCTCACGCTCGCTGACTTCAATCACGGCAGTGTTAGTGATGCTCAGGTGCGCAGCTGGATAGGGCATGGCACCGGCTGGCTGATGAAAACCGCCTGGCAGAATACCGAAGGGTCTGATGTTGAACCCTGGGATGACGTCATGGCGCGTTTCATTCATCACTATGAAGTTACCGCTGGTACGAGCAGTGTTGCGTTCCCGCATGTGCTCGAGACACTCCAAAAGGCGCGCGATTATGGGGTCAAGCAAGCCATCGTCACTAACAAAGAACGTCGTTTCACAGATCGTATCCTGCAAAAGCATGGCTTGCAAAATGCGTTTGAGATGGTCATTTGTGGCGACTCACTAGCGGTAAAAAAACCCAATCCCGCTGTCATTGAGCACTGTCTCGCCACGCTCGGCGCAACACATGGCGAAGCGCTGTTCGTCGGTGATTCTGAAATCGATGTGTCGACGGCCAAAGCAGCCGGCGTTGTCTGCTGGGCGGTGCCGTATGGCTACAACATGGGCCGGCCGATTGCTGATGCGATGCCCGATCGCATCGTGCCGGATATTCGTGAAGTGCCGAATTACTTCCGGCATCTCTGACGCGGACCTGCTGTGCATTAAAAAATATTTTCGGAGGACATACCATGGCATTAATCTCTCTGCGCCAGCTGCTTGATCATGCAGCCGAACATCACTACGGCCTGCCGGCCTTCAACGTCAACAACATGGAGCAGATCCACGCGATCATGCAGGCCGCTGCCGAATGCGACAGCCCCGTCATTCTTCAAGCGTCTGCGGGCGCACGTAAATACGCCGGCGAGCCGTTTCTGCGCAAGCTGGTCGAAGCCGCACTTGAGCAATATCCGGATATCCCGGTATGCATGCATCAGGATCATGGTGCGTCGCCGGCTGTGTGTCAGGGATCGATACGCAGCGGATTTTCCAGCGTGATGATGGATGGCTCGCTCAAAGAAGATGCAAAAACACCGGCTGACTATGATTACAACGTCAATGTCACACGTCGCGTGGTGGAAATGGCGCATGCGGTTGGTGTTTCTGTCGAGGGCGAATTGGGTTGTCTGGGCTCGCTGGAAACAGGCCAGGCCGGTGAAGAAGATGGCGTGGGGGCCGAAGGCACACTCGATCATTCACAGCTGTTGACGGATCCGGATGAGGCCGCACAATTTGTCGCTGCCACCGATGTTGATGCGCTGGCCATTGCAATTGGTACTAGTCATGGCGCTTACAAATTCAGTCGCCCACCGACCGGTGACATTCTGGCCATTGATCGCATCAAGGCGATCAACCAGCGTATTCCAAATACCCATCTCGTCATGCACGGCTCATCGAGCGTACCGCAGGAATATCTGGCGATGATTCGCCAGTACGGTGGTGATATCAAAGAAACCTACGGTGTGCCCGTCTCAGAGATCGTTGAAGGTATCAAGCACGGTGTACGCAAGGTCAACATCGATACCGATATTCGTCTGGCGATGACGGCTGCGATGCGCAAGGCTATGGCTGACAAGCCTGATGAATTCGATCCGCGTGCTTTTCTGAAAGCAGCTACTGCTGCAGCAAAGTCCGTCGTGCGCGATCGTTTCGAAGCTTTTGGCTGTGCCGGCAAGGCCTCCAAAATCAAACCAATGACGATGGATCAGATGGCCAGCCTGTATCAAAAAGGCGCGTTGCGGGCGCAGGTGCACTGAGCATGATCCGGTCAGGCCAGCATAGGCATGTGCTATTTGATGTCGATGGCACGATCGCCGAGACTGAGGGAAACGCACATTTGCCGGCCTTTAATCGGGCGCTAAAAGAAGCAGGATTGTCTTGGCACTGGACCTCGGCCGATTACAAGCATTTACTCAAGACCACAGGCGGCTTCGAGCGCCTGTTGCGCTTTGCGGCTGAAAATGGTCACGATGTCGACGCTTTGCGGGATACGCTGGCTGCGGTCCACAAGAACAAGAATCGTCACTTCGCTGACATCATGGCCTCTGGCGCCGTATTGCCGCGTGCGGGCTTCGGTGATCTTGTGATGAGCCTTGCTCGCAATAACATCGGTTGGTCTGTCGTTACCACAACCAGTCGCGGCAACTGGGAAGCGCTGTGGAACTATTCGTTGGCGCCACTGGGGTTGCCCTCACCAGAAGTTATCGTGTGCGGCGAAGATGTGTCTGCCAAAAAACCGGACCCCGAAGCCTATCTGATTGCCCTCAAGCGTTTGAATATGCCGGCGGCAGAGTGTTGCGCGATTGAAGATTCGCGCAACGGGCTACTCGCCGCCCGCGCCGCCGGTCTGGAAGTCGCTATCGTGCGTAGTGAGTTTTTTGCTGATGAAATCTTTGATGAAGCTACTCGATTGATTGACGAACTCCATGAATTGTCTGTCACCGACAAAGTAAATCGCTTCGATGAATAGATAAAACTCAGTGAGTTAGATCAGCGGATTGAGGCGCACGATAGTCAGATTCAAATACGCAGCCACGCTTACCCAAGCCAGATAAGGCAGCATCAGCAGACTCGATCTTGGGGAATAACGCAAAGGCAGCAGTATCAGCGGCACGATGGACAGCCACAGTGCGACCACTTCGATGAGCGCAAGATCCGGGCGCTGCATTTTGAAAAACAACAAACTCCACAGCACATTCAGCGCACAGTTGGTCAGCAGAGCGATCAGAAACAAGCGACGCTGTTTGGCATCACCCAAACGCCACGCACGCACGCCGGCAATACCGGTGGTGATGTAGATCAGCGTCCAGACCGGACCGAAGGCCCAGTCAGGTGGTTGCCAGGAAGGTTTGATCAGGCTGTAGTACCAGGGACCAATCTCGGTGACAGCGCCACCGACGCCACCGACTGCAATGGCGATCAGGAAGGCGATCAGTATCGGTTTTTTGCTGCCACGCGCGAGTTGAATCACACTTTCGCCAATCCGAGTAAGTGAGCCATGTCCTTGAAAAAGATTTTCACATGAGCCAACGGTTTTGCGCGGACCAATTCTTTGTTCATGTACGAGTCAAAGGTGAGTTTTTGCACATCCTTGTCTTTGCACATGCTGACAAAGCGTTCGCGCCGTTTGTCGCTGGAGTACCAGAAATATTGCATGATCCCCAGTACCCAAAAAACTTTACCGTGATCTTTCATGAAGCGCTTGCGTGCCTTGGCCAAGCAGCGTGCGTCACCCGTGACCAGCAATTCTTCTGCGGCATCGGCAGCGAGTCGTCCGCCCAGCATCGCGTAGTAGATGCCTTCACCTGAAGCGGGCGCTACCACGCCAGCCGCATCGCCAGCGAGTACGACATCGCGGCCATTGTCCCAGCGAGGGAGAGGTTTCATTGGCAATGGCGCACCTTCGCGGCGAACCGTCTTGGCGTGCTCCAGGCCGGCGGCTGCGCGCAAGGAAGTGGTTGCATTGCGAAGTGAAAAGCCTTTGTCAGCGCTGCCGGTGCCGATGGAAAGTGTGCCGCCGTGCGGAAATACCCAGCCGTAAAAGTCGGGTGACAAATGGCCCTGATAAAACACGTCGCAGCGCGTGTCATCGTAATCGGCCGGTTTGACTGCAGGTGCTTCGACGATTTCGTGATACGCGAACACATATTTGGTTTTTTCTGCGCCGGGCACGGTTTGCTGCGCTACCGCTGAGCGTGCGCCATCGGCGCCGATGATGCTTCGTGCACGTATCGTATGCCGCTTGTCATCGCCGCCATCATGGTAGGTCACGGTGCTCATGCCGTCTTCGTCCAGGCCGATACGTTCAAATCGTGCATTGCGCCGAATCGCGCCGGAAGCAGCAGCGCGTTCGCGCAGCCACTCGTCGAAATGCTCACGATCGACCATGCCAACAAAACCGCCCTCAATCGGAATATCCACTTTCGTGTTGGAGGGAGCAATCATGCGTGCCGAGCGCGCCTTTGCAACCAGCATATGATCGGGAATGTCAAAGTCACGAATGGCTCGTGGTGGTATCGCGCCGCCGCAGGGTTTGATGCGGCCCGCACGATCCAGCAGCAGCACGCGTCGTCCGCGTCGCGCAAGATCATGCGCTGCGGTTGCTCCGGCCGGGCCGCCGCCAACGATGACGACATCGAATTGTTCGTGATTTGACATGCGCTTCCCCTTCGCGGAGTCGTTACTGCTTCATGAAAATGAAGGCTGCGCTACGTGAGCTGACTGCTGCTCGCGTTGCTGTTCCGTCATCGGAATGCGTGACGCTAACAGCGCCGACGCGATAAACAAGAGGGCTTCTCCGGCAAATACCGTACCGTAGGCAACGCCGGACGAAGGCAGGAGCCAGTGCGACAGATCGCTTGCGGCCGTCCCCAGCAATCCGCCGAAACCAAAGGCGATCGCCTGCGCCGCGCCCCACAGACCCATGCGTACGCCTTCGCGCGCAGAACGGCCCTCGGTGGCCAAGCGCATCATCTGGCCAATGGCTGCAATTGAAAACGCGCCATTGGCGACACCCATCAGAAATACATTCGCTTTCAGCGGCCACGGTGGCCCCACATGACCGGCCACAGCAAGACCTGCGAGCGCCACTGCCGATGCGATGCAACCACCCACGCACCAGAGTCGCAGTGAGCCCGCGCGGCCATGAGCGAATTTGCTACCCACCAGCGCAACCAGCAACATGCCGACCAACACGCCACCATGCTGTACGCCGGAGAGGCTGGTGGATTCGCCGGGCGTGAATCCGAACACCGTGCCTGCGAACGGCTCAAGGATCAGATCCTGTGCGCTGTAGGCGAGCATGGAAATGAAAATGAAAATTGTGAACTGACGCGCGGCGGTTTCACGCCACACATCAGCGAGTGCTGTACGGAAGGGCACGATCTGCGATGCTTCGGGTTCGATGATTTCATCGCCCGGATCATGTTCAAGTCTGAACAAGGCGATTAGCGTGATGATCATCGCGCCTGTGCATACGGTCAGCGTGACTCCCAACAAGCGTGTCGGTGTATAGGGATCGAGCAGCTGACCGGCGCAACCTGCCGTGACGGCAAAGCCAACGATCATCATCAACCATACAGTGGTCGCTGCTGCGGCGCGTTTTTCGCTTTGTACGCGCATGGCCAGTAGCACTAGCAGTGAGGTACCGGCAGCACCGACGCCTAGGCCTATCATCACAAACCCGGCAATCGCGAGAATGATGCCGAGTACCGGTGAGTTCGTCATCCATAAGGTCGCTGCCGTTGCGCACAGCGCTCCCATTGAGAGAAGCGTCATGCCGCCTATGATCCAGGGCGTGCGTCGCGCTCCCTGGTCTGAACCGTGACCCATTCGCGGACGCGATATCTGCACCATGTAATGCAGCGCCACCAACGCACCAGGCAAGATGGCTGGTAGCATGAGTTCAACGACCATGATGCGATTGAGTGTCGATGTCATCAACACCACGATGGCGCCCAGCGACGCCTGCACCATACCCAACCTGATGATTTGCACCCACCCAAAGTGTGAGGGAATCATTCTTATCCTCCGTTCATTCGCAACCCGAAGGCTGCCACCATCATGCCGGCCACCAACAACGGCACACCAAACGCTGACATCTTCAGCGCGCGCTCAATCGGCGCTGCGATAAAAAATCCCATCAAACGAGACTGACCAAACATCAGACCAACAATAGCAAGCGCATGCCAAGGTCGTTCCCACTGCAACATCAGAATTACTACCCCCAACTGCGGCAGCAACATGATCCACGATGAGGTGATCGCGGCAAGCCGTACACCGAGTTGTACCGGGAGCGAACCGATACCCATCAGGCGATCGCCCTCGACGGACTTGAAATCATTTAAGGTCATGATGCCGTGTGCTGCAATGCTATAGAGCAGCGCAAGCAACAGCGATCGGGAGTCCGGCATTGCGCCACCGGCCATAACAGCAGCACCGGTTACCCAGGCCAGACCTTCATATGAAAATCCGCAGGCAGCGTTTCCCCACCAGCCGTTTTTTTTTAATCGCAGCGGTGGTGCACTATAAGCCCATGCCAGACCTAAGCCGGCGATTGCGGCGGCGAAGCCCCAAGGACCTAGCGCAGTGGCGACCACCAGCGAGAGGCCAGTCCAGAGTACGGCAATATACAAACCCCAGCGCCCCGGCATTCGTCCTGAAGGAATCGGACGTTGCGGTTCATTGATAGCATCAACTTCACGATCGAACCAGTCATTGACGGCCTGACTGGTGGCGCACACCATGGGACCGGCAAGCAGGATGCCGATGATGATCAGTGGCCAGTTATCGGCAAGACTCTGGCCAGACGCGATCACGCCACAGGCAAACGCCCACATCGGCGGAAACCACGTGATGGGTTTTAGTAATTCGGCAATGGCGGAAATTTTCGGGCGAGACATGCAATGGATTGTGCCCGTGACGGTTTAGAGCGTCAATTAAAATTGACACTCAGACCAAGGTGTCCGACGGCGGTTTCTGTGCGAGGCCCCGCCAACAGCTGAAAAAGCAGCCTGATTACTTGTCTTCGCTGCCCAGATTGCCAATCCCGTACTGTCGTAGTTTCACGTACAGGCTTTGGCGTGAGAGTCCAAGGATTTCAGAGGCGGTGGCGCGGTTGTCCTGCGTAATCTGCAGTGCCGCCTCAATACACAGTTTCTCAATCAGGTCCGTGGTTTCGCCGACAATTTCACGGAGTGGCACTCGTCCCACGAGTTCGGTCAGCTGCTCGACCGAGCGCGGCATTGGGTGACGGGTTTCGGTGTTGGCGCGACGGCCTACGTCGCGGATTGTGAATCCCAGTGCGCCGCTACTGCCTTGGTGGGTGACGGCCACAGCCGAAATTTCGACGGGGATCTGGCTCCCGTTTTCATTGCGCATTGTCGTTGCGAACAATCGCACCGATCCCCGCTGACGCAGGTTCGCCAGCAAGACATTCAGATCAACGCCGGCGCGACCCAGCCAGCGATCCAGCGATTCACCGACGACCTGTTCTGCGCGGTTCATTTCCACTAGTTCCGTGAATGCGCGGTTGGCTGCAACCACGTCGCCATCGGTATCAGTAACCACGAAGGCATCGGGTGCCTGCTCGATCATGCGCGTGATCATCTCCGCTTGCGTTGCACTACCGTTGTCGGTTCTTACTTCCGAATCGCGTCTGGCGCGTATGAGCAGCAGCTCGCCACCTTCTTCGTGCATGACCGATACCGACAGGGTCATGGGGCTGTTACGAATCTTGGCGACAGCCTGATCGGATTTGCCGCCGCCGCGTACGGTGTCGAGGAGTTTGGCGATGACATCACGCGAGTCACTGTCAATGCAATCGATGATCTGCTTGCCGACCATGCGCCGCACCGTGTCGCCGAAAGTTTCAGCGGCTGCCGGATTGGCTTCGATGATCTTCTGGGTTTTGCCGTCGACCACCAGTACGCCCTCGGACGTGAGATCAAAGAGGATGCGGTAACGGGATTCGAGATGGCGCAGACGAAGATAGTCGCGCTCCATAGTCTGCTGCGCGTCCACCAGCTGCTGCTGAAGTTCCGACTGAGCCCGCAGATCACGCCCGAGCGCAATGATGCGACCTTTCGGACCTACTGGAATGGAGCAAAAAGAAATTGGAATGTCGGCACCTTCCTCGGAAGGGACATTGACCTGTCGCCAGATTGCGCGGTTATCACCACCGCTGTTGAGCAGCTTGGCCACTTTGGGTCGACTTTCAACCGTGACCACTGCTTGCCAGGATTTGCCTACCCAGCTGCGGAGTCCCCCGGTGACCGGTAGCGCGCCAGCGTTTGAAGATACATCCTGAACAACACCATCGCCATCAACAACCAGCACCAAGTCGGCCGCTGCGGACAACAGCGCGGCATTCGCTTCGGCACTCAGCCCGGCCAGCGATTGTTTCGGAGTATCGAATTGTGTCACTAGGGTTGGGCCGGCTTGTGATCTCATGGATTTAAAAGGCGGGCACGCGACAGCGACGTGGCCGAAGAGAATACTCAACAGTCACATTATGTACGCGATCAGTTAGATTTTCAAGTGAACTTACATGCATCTGTGTCAATTCATCCTGACGTCTTGTTGTTGCTGGATCAGCTGGACTGCCATGACGAGCGCCTCTTCGGCGTCAGATGAGCAGCCATCTGCCCCTGCTGTCGAGGCCAGTCCCGGTTCGCGGAGGAAGAGAGGGCCGCCGACCATCACCGAAAGGCGTGGGTTGCGGGAGGTTTTGCGGGCAGTGCGTATGGTTTTGCCAAGTTCGGGAAATTCATTGTCCGTACTGACCGACAAGGCCAGCACATCAAACCAGTTTGCCGACAGGGAATCCTGCAATTCACCCGGTTTGGGCGAAGGTATCGACAGCACCACCCAGCCTTCCCGGCGGAAGAATTCAGACAGCATCGATAAGCCAAAGGTGTGTTGCTGACCTGGCATGGTCGCCATCAGAATGCGACGCTCCGATACCGGCGCGGGCTTGGTGGTTTTCGCGGAGCTGTGAAATGCGGGGCTGAGTTCGTAGAGCAGGGTTTGCAGCCGCCAAAGGCAAAGAGTGACTTCGGAGAATGTACAGAGGTCAGCCTCCCAGAGCTCGCCCAGATAGCGGGCCGCTGGGGTGAATAGATTCAGATAAATCCGGTCCATCGAGATGCCTTGGCCACAAAGATCGGCCACGATGTCCGTTGCATCTGTCATGCGGTTTTCCATCAGCGCACGGGCAAATGCAGTGACATCCCGAGCAAGAATCTCAGGCGCGTTCGGCGCCTGCAGGCGCTGGTCCTGGTGGGCCATCATCAATCGCGGGATGATTTCCGTCTCTACCAGAGGTAAAAGCCGGTCTTCGCTCGCCGCCTCTTTCAGTGCCCCCGCACTGTGGCCCGGGGCATCTTTCCTGCCACGGCCGTCTGAGGCTTGGTCCATTTTTGTCTCCTGCTATTGCACACGCGGGTCTCACAGGGAACGACGGGTTCTCAACCGGGCGCTAGCGTGGATCCATCAGTAGTCCGCCCTATGTTGGGCGGTTGATGACATTCGAGGTCGATCAACGAAAAGTTTCCTTGTTGTACCCCGCGAAACCCTGCTTGTCAAAGAAAAAGGGGAAAAATGCCCGAACTGGGATTTTATGTCAACTTAGATTGACGTAATCAGTAGTTGACATACTGACGGGTCACACCTACATTGCATCAAACCCCCCCTTTGGGCCCCGAGCC
>JACCDN010944035.1_pt1 | contig 33439 bp, 53 predicted proteins | sample 7441691 | NCBI WGS metagenome assembly JACCDN01 (sample SAMN15323439, study PRJNA562643) | freshwater metagenome | isolation source: river surface water | place: USA:Blue River Watershed | collected 2017-08-16
AACATATCATCAGTAATTAATAAAGCACAATGATGTTTATGGCATATTGGCTTTACTGCTTCAATAATATCTTCCGCACTTCGGTATTTATATTTACCAAAGGAATTGACTTGATTTTTTGGTGCCTTTAATTCGGCTTGAATTTGGATTAAACTCATTGTTTATTTATTTAAGGTTATTGTATAGGATTGCTTATAAGACTTTAATGGTATTTGGCCTCGTTCAAATTTTTTGCCATTTTCCTCAATTTCTTTTTGTTCAGCTTTTAGAATATCTATTTTAGCCTGTAATTCTGCCCATCTTTCGGAATATCCGGCATAGTCATAGGTTTGTGAGTCTTTTAGGCTTAAATCTGCTCCTAAATACGAATACTTGCCTTTTGGACACTTGCCAAGAAAGTCAATAATATATTCTTCACTTTTTGCCCTTAAAGTTTTAGCAAATGTTTCAACTGCAGCAACTTTTACTGCAATATCTTCTGCTTTAATAACTCCTTCAGCTAATTGGTCAGCTACATTTTGAGCATAGACCTCAATTTCGCTTTTTGTGGGTGCGACTTCCCAAATCATTAATTCATTCATATCTTAGATTGATTCTTTTAAGATTAATAACTTTGTTACATCAGGAATAGGAGTAGTGCCTTCAACTTCTTCTGAAAGTATAACTCTTTTAGACTCTGCAATGTAATTTTCTTTTACTTTTTTGTACTTTTGCACTGCATGCTCATAGTCGTAACTTAGGTCAATGCATTTTCCGTCTACTTTAACCCAATAAGTGGATACTGACTCTTGTTTTGCAATATCCCATTTTGTTTCTTGTTCTAATTCAAACTTCATAGTGTTTGGTTTTTGGTTTTAAAAAATATTTTCTAATGATGATACCCATTCGTAAATTTCATTAATGCCGCTAAAATCAGATAATGCTTGGTCTGTTTCTTCTCCGGTTTCAGAGTCAAAATAATTTACAAAAACATCTTCGTCAATTAATTCGCAATTAATAGGCATAAACAAAGTAAAAGGATAATCTTCAAGCCATAAATAAGTATTACCACTATTTTTATTTACAGACAATTCTCCATAGGAATTTAAATCCATTCCTAATTGTTTTGCTTTTAAAATTAAATATGCAGCCTTTTCAATTTCCCAAGGACACATAGTTTCAAAATTTGTAGTCATATAGGTTTTTTTATTGGTTATTCAATTTCAGCTTGTCTATTATATTCTAATTCAGCTTCGTGCTGATACCATTGTGCAAATGTAAAAGCATCATCTTCGTAATCATATCCGGCAAATGGTGCTGCTACTTTATTTGCAACTAACAAATATTCATCAAAGGAATATTCTTTACCCAAAAAATGGATAACTCCTTTGTATTGAAGCTTCCAATAAATGAATGAATCCAATGGGTCAATAATTGCTTTGCCGTATTTTTCGCAAAGCTGCTCGTAGGTGTGTAATTCTTTAAGCATAGGTTTTTATTTTACTTGGTGTTTAATGAAAATATCTTCAATCATTTCCAACGCCTTGTGCGAAAGTTCTTCAATTCTTTCGTAATCCTCTTCTTTGGCATTTTGTAAAATCAAATTAAATGTACCTCGGCAAAATCCAAGTGTACCAGCGTAGTCGCCTGTTCTTAAAGCGGTTTTTTCTAAAAGGTCAAAAATTGCTTGTTCCATATTGTGGTTTTTTGGTTTGTTTCCACAATGTTAAATCAACTTATTCAAATAAAAAAATATTTTATCCACTTTTTTTAGAAAATTTTTTTAATCGTCATCTTCGCCTACATCAAATATCTCTGTATGTAATTCATTTATTATTTCGGCAATTATATCTAATGACTGCCTTTTAATTTTTCGTATTTTATTTGCCTCAATCTTTGAAACTAATGTCAAATCTATATCTTCAACTGCAGATATAGCATAATAGGCACAACCAATCAGGTCGGTTCGTGTGGTGGTTTCTCCTTCTTCCCACTCAATTTCCTCAGAAATTTCCGGCTCTGTATTTGGTTTTTGTTCTTCCATTATAGTCCTTTTAAAGCTATTTCATCAGGCCTTTCTATTTCTTTAAAATCAATTCTATTACCACCACGGATTTTTGCCAAGGTCTGTCTAATGTCCTGTTCAATATCGTACAACTCCTGAAGTTTTTTTGTAAAATATTCTTCCTGCTGAGATAGTGTCCATTTGTTAAAACCTTTTGGCATCTTCATCTTTTTTAATTTTTATAATTTTTTTCAAATAAATTGATAGGTCAAGTGCCTCTTCATAGGCGTGTTGCAACCATTCTATTTCGTTCAAGTCTGTTCTATCCATTGTTGTGCCGTATTCCTTTAATCCTTTTTCTTCTCTTGCCAACAAGTCATCAATAATATTATATAGAATTTTGCTCATTTATTTATCCGTTTTAGAATGATATTTATTACAAGTTTTGCACTTATATTGTATTCTCGTTAATCCTGTTGCAGTTACAACTTTATTATTTTTTATTAGGTCATCAGAGCCGCATTCTGGGCAGCTACCTCTGTCCTGACCAAATATTACTCCGTAATGTGTTTTAGGCTCTATATGGCTTGAAAGTGCTTTAAATACCTGTTCCAATAGAACAACATCTTTTTTGCAATATTTAATCATCTTTTCCATTGCAACTTTATCCTTGTGCAATAAAATATCCTTCCAAAGACTATATTCTGTTTTAATCTTTTGGCCTATTCCTAAAAAATCAGCTATGTAATTTAAGCGGTTTGAATTAAACCTGAATTTTGACCTTGCAACTTTTAGCGTATCAATGGTTGTATATTTAGGAAACATTGATATATTATGATAAAGGCATCTTGTTCTAATCCAAGCCAAGTCAAATTTGTCGCCATTGTGGCCAACCATTTCATTGGATAAATTAGCAACTTCAATAAACTTTTGAAGCATAGCTTTATCATTCTGTTTACTATCCCATTGTAAAGAGTAAACTTCTTTTTCATCTTCCCATTTATAACAGATACAAATAATTGCACGCTCTTTAATTATATTTGAATAATCAATATTCTTTTTAAATCCGGCTTCCCAAAATAACCCAATATTTGGAGAAGTTTCAATATCAAAGAATAATCGGCGGCGTTTTGTTTTTAGGTTTTGGTTAGTCATATTTTTGTTTAAATTAATACAAACCCATTTTTATCAACCTTATTATTTTTATGAAGTTCGTATAATTCATTGATAGATTTGCCAAAAGTTTTTTGAAAATGCGGATTATCTACAAATTTCCAATCTCCACCCCATTCAAATCCGTATCTTTTAAAGATATTAACCACCTCAATCCAATCTGATTTTCCATCAGCATCAAAGTCTGTTTTAATATCCCAACTTGCAGTTTCAAAGCTGCCGTTTTTATCCTTGTCAATCAATAAAACAATATCAATAGCCAATCCATAGTTATGATATGATTGACCTCCTTTTGCATTTGTTACCTTTGTACCGGCCTTTGTTCTTCCTTGTGCATATAAAGCATCCTGTTCCGCAAATGTTCTTAGAGTATATGCAAATCTACACATAGCAGAGCCTGATAGTGCAGCACATATTTCATCATACATTTTGGAAACCTCATCACGCAATTTCGGATGCAGTAAATTAATTCGTTCAAGAGTAACTTGGTCTTTCATTTTTAGTCCTTTTTAAATATTTTCTCAGCAGTTGTCAATCCCAAGGCAGCAGCAGCTAATCCACCAACGATATAAACCAAAGCATCGCTTGGCGTATGCAATAATTTACCACAAAGACAAATTGTAGCAATAAATCCGCATAAACGCTTCATACTTAGTCTGTTATTTTCTTCTGCAAAAAATTGTCGCATATTATAATTTTAAATAGACTCCAAAACCATATTTTACACCCTGACCGGCTTTTAAGTTTAGGCCAATTAAAGCCTTATCCTTGACCTTATACATAAAACCTAACCCTGCTCCATCTATTCCTATATCCTGTCTAAAATCGCCTAAAAACCCTAAATAAAGTGCATTTTTTGGTTTTCGCTCAGAAGTTATCGTTTTTTCAATCGTTTTTTCAGTTATATGAGCGATAAATGACCTTCCAATGATTGAATTACGGCTTATTGTATCTTGAATATATACGCTATTATTCGTATCTATTCGCAAAGTATCTGTATATGCTTTAATAGCATAATAATCGTTAATTATTTTTATTGTATCGTGAACCGGAATATAAACAGAATCTACTTTGATGATATATGATTGTATATCATTTCCTTTCTTATATTTTGTAAAAGTTTTTTGTTGGTATAAAGTATCTGTCTTTATTACCACACTTTCAACCGGCTTACTATCTGTAATTAAAAAAAATGCAACTATGGCTGAAAGCACTATAATTACATAATTTTTAATCATCTTGCTTTACTTTTTTAGTAGCATTATAGTAATATCGGATTGCCATAATACCTGATACAATAGCAATCAAACCGGCGATTAGTGTAACAACCGGTTGAATTGTTGAAATACTTACGATAGCTGATAAAACGCTTATTCCTGTGCCTATGTCGGCTTGACTGCTATGATGTGTCATTTAATCTTCTTTTTCTTCTTTTTGAGGATTTTGTTCTTCTTGAATTTGCTTAAACCATTGTAATAAAGGTACTCCGTATTTTGTTGGAAGTTCTTGACAAAATTGGTTTAATTCAGCTAATTGTTGTTCGTTCAATGTAATCATAAAGTTTATTTTAAAATGAATAATATCAGTAAAATTAGTATTTTAATTAATGCTGATGCATATTCCGGCTTTATTTTTATAAATTCAGCAATTTTTCTAATAAATAAATCTGTTTGAGCAGTTGTTCCAACATAAAATGCAGGTCTTTTTAGAATAATAACATTGCAAAGAATGTCAAAACCAAACCAAAAAGAAGTAGCAAATAAAAGCATTGACCAAAAGCTATAAATTGACCAAACCAAAACATAAACTGACAAATGATTTATTCCCTTCCAAATATGCCATTTTTTATTGTGTTCATATGCATTATGAGAATCGGTTGAATAAAGGTCGCGTTCTAAAAATTGATGCTTTTGGTATAAAACCCAACTAATTAAGTGAACTAAAAATACTGTCGTTAAAAATATTGTCATTATTTTATTTTATCTTTTAATTCTTCAATTTGTGTTTGTTGTTCTTTGATTGCTTCAACTAATAATGCAGCCCAAGAAGACGCCCAATTTTCAATTGACTTTATATTTTCAACTTCTTTTCCGGTTTTTTCATCTTTATAAGTCATTTTTGTTTGAATAACAAATTCATCTAAAATTCCTTCTAATTCTTGCGCAATAAAACCATATCTTAATTTTCCTTCTTCTTCATCTTTTAAATGAAACTTTTTGCCTGTAATTGATAAAACTTTATTTAATGCACTTTCAATTGGCTGAATATTATCCTTCATTCTTAAGTCTGAAAGTGTGTCTAATCTAACCGCACCTGCATAAACTGCGCCACCATCATTATTAAGATATAAAGTACGATATGCCGAACCTTGTTGAATTGCTTGAATACGTCCATAGTTCCCGCCATAATTATATCCAATTAATAATTGTCTATTATTATCTGAAGTATTTCTAATCAAAAATTGGTCACTTCCGTCAGCAGTTAATAAAATTCCATTTTTTACTTCAATACCCCCACTTGTAACACGTGCTCTTTCAGTACCGGCGGTTTCAAATACTAAATTATTATCAGCACCTATTGCAGCGGCAGCACTTCTAATACTTAAATACCCTGTATTATTTGCTGCGTCAGTCCAAGACATTGCAGTACCCAATGCAGGACCTTGAATTGATAATTTATAACTTGGACTTGTTGTTCCTATTCCTACATTTCCCGCTGAATTTATTGTTAAAAAAGTTGCTTCAGAACCACCACCTTTAAAAATATGTTGAAATCCAATATAATTTAATGTATTATAACCAATACCAACTTTTTCAGAACGAATATAAGTATTACCATTATTTCCTGTTGCCGCACTATCTGATAATGTCAAAGCGGGCGTTGCGCCGCTAATATGTATCAAACTATTTGGTGAAGAAGTACCAATACCAACTAAGCCTCCGTCTGATATAGTTAATATATCTGAACCACTACCCGGATTGACACCATTTCCATTTATACCTAATCTTATACCCCTTACACCGCTTGAAGTACTATCATTTATTATTTTTAAATATCCACCATTTGCAGTACTATTTGTACCAATAACACCAATTTGTTGTGTTCCTGTACCTGCATAAGAAGTAAAATAATGATATGTATTTTGTAAAGTAGCACCAATAGTTACATTACCATTAAATTTACCAGCTCCATTTACATCTAAACTTGTTGTTGGTGTACTTGTATTAACACCTAATCTTTTACTTGCATCATCCCAAAAAAATAAACTTGAAGAAGCTATATTTGTTGTACTATTACCAAATAATATATTTCCTGCATTAAAAGAAGTTTGACCTGTGCCACCATTTGCAACTGACAAAGCATTTGTTAATGTTAAACTTTTAATTGTTGTAATACCTGTTGAACGAACTATTGAAAAAGGTGTTTCTAATAAAGAACCTGCGTCTGTGTAAGTTCTTAAAAAGAAATTCATTCCCGCATTTGAACCTGATTCTGTGCCTGAAACTTCTAAATTAATTCGTGAACTATTTCCTGAACGGAAACTAATACTTTTACCAACAGAAGTATTTGCATCTAAATTAGCAATTAATGCAGTTGCGCCACCAAATATATGTAGCTTGGTTAATGGATTAGCTATACCAATACCAAGTTCTCCTGTTTGAAGAACTGAAACTAATTCTGTTGAATTTGCTTCACTATAAATTCTAAATCTATGGTCAGATTGAACATTTCCAAGTGACCATTTGTTTGTTCCTGCACTTGCAAAGCCTAAAAATGCGTTATTAGTTGAAGTTCCATTAATACGACCTATAATACCTGAGCCAAAAACATCTAAAGCAGTAGTAGGAGTTTTCGTTCCTATTCCTAATCTATTATTTGTATCATCAAAAAATAAATTATCATTATCTTGACTTAAAGCACCTGATGCTCCAATAAAGGGAACAGAGCCTGTTGTTAAGGCAGTTGTAATTGTAAGCGTTGCAGTAGAGCCTACTAAACTAATAGTTCCATCAAATCCATTAGCATCGCTAAATACTAATGAAGTTACGATATTTGGAGAAAGCTCAACATATGCACTTGTACCAGTATTCCAACGATAAATAACATTTGTATCTAAGGCAATATAAATAGTATCTGCAGTTCCAACTAAAGGAAACGATGCAATATTTGCATATTCTTCAACCGTACCTGTAAATAAAGACGCCATTTGAGAAAGCGTAATTTTTTTACTTATACCTGTTGTCGGGTCGCCAATAATTGTTAAATCGGATAATTCCGGAGCAAGTTCTGTGGCTAATTGATTAATTTTTTTTGATTCCATTAATAAGTATAATTTGAAGGCACTTCGCACCTGTTATTGATAAATGGAGAGCCTAATGTTATATCCATTTTGATACCTGCTAAATAATCAGGGTCAGACTCTGTATAAAAAGTAATTGGAATATTATTTAATTGCTTCCAATCAACATTTTGATAATCCATAGGAAAGCGTAATTGAGCAATCACATCAGCACCTACCTGTGTCATATCTGATAAAACTTCTGTTTCGTTTGTTTCTTCTGCCAACATTCTATCCATAAAATACAAGCTAAAACTATATTGAATTTCTTTTTCAACCATAGTCGCACCTGTTAATGTATAAAACATAGCCGGATAAGTAACCTCGCCATTGCTTAGTCGCTCCCAAACATCGCCAAAATAAACAAAATTAATTTGTTCGTGGGCGTTGCCTATCTTCTTTAACTCTGTTACTATTTGGTTTAGTGTCATTCTTTTTCGCTTTTTCCAAATAAACTTTCAGTTTAGTTTGGTTTTTTATAGTTATTTGTTTGCTCATATTAGCAGCATCCTATATTTCCCTGATATTTTTCTTCAAATGTTCTACCTGCGCAGCATCCTTCATCTCCAAGCCATACTGAAGTAGTGTAGCCATTATTATCAGGTTTGATTGAATCAATTCCGCTTCCAAAGTTTAAATATTCGTAATACAAATTATTATTTTGCTTTAAATATTTAATCATTCTTTGTTTGTAAAATTCTGCTCTTGCTTTATATCTATTTGCCACATCAATCATATCTTGCATTGATGGGTTTTCTGTATTTTCTCCTGACTTTCTTAAAAGTCCTTTATTATAAAACTGATATGATAATCCCATTGGCAATTCACTCATTACAAAGTAAATCAAGCAATCAACAATGTAATTATCTAATAAAGTAATTTCATTTGCAGTTAAATTATTTGCTTCAATTCCGGCTTGTAATCTATTATAAAGTGCACTTCCCAATGCAGGTAAAATGTACATATCTTGTGCCGTTTTAATTTCCGGCAAAACTAATTTCTCATCCACATTTGCGTGTAGTCCTGTTCTATCCTTGATAGATTGTACTGATATGAAAAGTGTATTTTTACTCATCTTATTTTCTTGTTACTATGTTTGATACCCATTGATGACGACAACTTGGAGAATGTTCAGTAGTGCCAGGTATTGTGTACCAACCACCTCTTCTATCCCAAACTGAATAACCAAGTCTTGCACTCATTGTTTCTATTTCGCTTCTTGAATACATTTTATTTGCATCCAATAAATGCTTACAAAATTCACGACTTGTTTTTTTATCTTTATTTGTAAAACCTGCGTTCCACTCGTATGAATAGCGAATTAACAATTCCTGTGTTGCAGGCTTAATTTGCTGAACAATCGTTTCTAATGGAGCAGTTAAAGTTCTTTCAATAATTATATTTTGGTCAATCCCTTCTCCTATTGTTACTTCTTGCACATTAATAAATCCCTTATCAGCTAAGTCCTTTAAAACTAATCCGATTGTTTCCGGACTTTGATTTAAAACTTCAGCAATAACATCAGGAGTAATACGCTTATCTTTTGTAATTAAATCCAATACATTAGATTGTAATTGGCTTACATCAGCAAACATATGATAGTCTGTGTCATCAGAAAATCTTGTTTTTTGCTTCCAAACTTTAAAATTTTCTTTTGGTTCTCCAAACTCATAAAATACTTGAAACTCAGACTCAAATTGTGCATTTTTTACAACCACAACCGGCTCATTTACTTCAGGCTGATATTTAGTCATATCAATACCTGCTTTTTCAAGCAACCATTCTTTTGGTGCTATTTCCTTCAATAAATTCTCTGTAAATTCAAATCCAATAGGCTCGGTAGGAATAATTGCTAATTCTGGATTTTCAATACCACGATATTTTGCTAACATATTAAATACTCCTTCAAGGTGCATCTGTTTAGCATTTACATAGGTATTTTTAAATATCTCATATCCATCACGCATTTCTGAACGGCTTCCTAATTTACCTGCCTCTGCAATGCCAAAGATTGAAGGAGTAGTAATTTGATGGCCGCTAAAAATATTAGTTTGAATTAAACTATCTACATTTTTAAAATCTTCTTTTGTAATATCACTCGCACCTAAGTCATCAATGATTGGCTTTCTTTGGCTATCATTAACAAATGCCAAAATAAACTTCTTACCATCGCTTCCGCTAAATCTTTTAGTAAATCTGTTCTCAATATTACGCTTTTCATCATCGCTTGGTTCTCCGTTTGGTAAAGTAATAAGTTTACTTGCAGAAAACCCTGTTTGAGCATTACCTAAAACATGCTTTGATATTTCAATATCACTCTCAATGTAATTCAACGCTCCAAAGTATGTAGGAAGCGAATAAATGCCCATATTTGGGCGATATTCTTTTACATAAAGGATTTGCTTACCTTTTGGAACGGCAGGATTAAAGGCCGGATAAATGATGTATTTCTCGTTTCTATCAGTCCAATCATCTTTATACCAAAACTGCGTATTATCTTTATTTGTACGAACTTTTGTATAATCCAAATGCCAAATTTCAGCTAACTGTCCTGTTACTGACCAAATTATCTCTAAATAATAGCCGCCAAACAATTCTGTATCTAAGGAAACCTTACGAGTAATCTCATCAAGGCTTTCCATTCTATTAACTTTCTCAATAAAGGTTTGACTACCTTCGTTTCCTTTCCAACCATTACCGGTAATATAATGCACCTTGCTTTTAACAATAGCATTATGCTTTGCAGACTTGTTGAATAAATCAACTAAATATGTTGGGTAATCGTTTCTTTTTCCATATTGCATAAATCCTTCTCCCTTGTCCTCTTTGAACTCAGGCTGCTTGGCTTCTGCAAAACTTAAAACTCTTAAATCTATCATTGTCTAATTGTATAAGTGTCTGTTGTTGAATATTCGTTATATGATAAACCTGTTCCTACTAATTCCATTATTCCGCTTTCAACCATATTTAGGCCGGCAGGATTAGTATTTGTAGTGCTTGTTTGTTCATATATTTCGTAGTCATATTGACCATTTAACGCCGTTCCAAAATTAGTATTTGTTACGATACTAAATTCATTATATCTACTTTTATATTGGCTCACATCCGCATTATTCAATAAAACAAACTTAATTTCAGTATTTGCACTACGATTTGTAAATACAAATAGGTAATTTGGGTTAGTCAATAACTGCTTTTCAGTTAAAGTTAAAATAATATTTTGAGTATCTCCCTTTGTTAGCCTAATCATACAAATAAATAGCCAAAAAGGCAATATGTTGCACATAATAAACAAATGAGCCGATTATGCTGAATATTCGCCTCATTTTACGCAATTTATTACATATTTTAGTAAAGTTTTACCTTTACAAAGTTTTATAAAAGTAAACTTTTGGCTTTACTATAAAAAAACCGCCGACCAACTTAATGACCGGCGGCAAAACCTATAACCTATGAAAAAACAAACCTATGAAGTTGTTACCAACCCTGCAATAATAGAAGAAGTTACGCTTGGTGCTAACGCAGGCTCAGAACCTGAGAAAGTCAAAGTAAATCCGCTTCTATCTCCTTGTGCAGTACCTGTACCTGCAGTACCTGCAGTCAAATCAATACCGCGTGTTTTTCCTAAATACCAATAGTTGTTATTGCTATCTTTTACAACTGCAACTAAACTATTTTGAGCTAACAACAAGATTTCGTTTCTTGTATTAGTTTGTAATTTGTTTAATACTATTTGCAACTCCTGTGCGTAGAAAACAGTACCATTTTGTACTGATGCAGTCAAAGTTTGGTTCATCATTGAAGTATCTTTTACCAACTCGTACTTCCAAAATCTTTTACCTGTTGCTTTTGTGATAGTAGTAATTACACCACTCGCTTCGGTTACAGATGTTACATTGGCAGCCTCGGTAAAATACACTTCTACGATACCACCTAAACTATCGCGGCAATCTAAAGTATATCCTTGTGTTAATGCACAACTCATTGTTAATTAATTTAATATTTTTAAAAAAAGGGGAGATATTTCACTCCCCATATAATTATGCTAATACGAACTTCACAACTTCATCAGGGAATGCGATATTCACACCCATTTTGAACTCGGAAACGAAACGCACTTGGTCAGCTTCTTTAGCGTAGAAGATTTCAAATTTCTCTTCTTCGTTCAATAAATCTGTACCGATAAATAAGTTGCTTAAACGAGCAGCATATGCTTTGTTAGTTCCGTTCAAACCTGCAACAGCAATAACTTTAATCATTGTACCTGGCAATACGAACTCGCCGTCTGCTTTAGCATCAACTGAATAATGGAAGCTATTTGCATTCTTTAATGCGATAGTGTAAGTTCTGAATAAATCTTGACCACAGAAAATAACCATATCATCAGCAGCAACTACTTTAGCAGGAATTGCTTGGTAGATACCATCAAAGATAGAGATTACATTCGCAGCAGTAATTGAACTTAATGGAGCACCACTGATATAAGTAGAAGCGTTAGCAGCTACAACACCTGAAGCAGCACCGATTAATTTAATTAAGCCATCAAATTTGTTCAAGTTTGCAGTTGCAGAACTTGTATCACCCTGCCATAAAGCAGTTTCTAATTGTGCAGCGATTGTTTTTGCCTTTTTAGTAGAGAACTCTTGCTCAAAAGGAATAGAATCGTAAGTGCTACCTGTAGGTAACGCTTTTTGTAAGTAAGAAGTTTCTAATGCCTTAGGACATAAAGCTTCTTGTACTTTAATTTTTCCAACAGTTACAGTTCTTTGAGTGAAGGTAGTTGTACCTGAAGCGTTAAAGCCACAAGTTCCACCTGCTTGGAATACTGCGTCTGTGTCCATAATGTTGATAGTTTCTGCGCTCTTTACGCCAACCATTACATTACCTGCGCTTTTAATTAAAGCTGCAGTTTTTGCTCCTAATACAGATGAAGTTACTAAAAGTGCTTCGTTTTGTTCTGTATATGCTGCTAATGCTGATACATCAAATGCCATGTTTATTAATTTTTAGTGTTTAAAATTGCGTTTCTATATTTAGCCAATCTTTCCTCTTTAATATCTTTTGTAGATACGAAAGCAGAAAATCCAACCGGCTTTTGAATTGGGTCAGCAGTCGGTGTGTTTGAAAGTGCTTCAATCAATTCAGCTACTTGTGCAAACCCTTGTTTTACCTTTGCTTCTAATTCTTTTACTCTTTCATCTGAAGCCTTTTTTGCTTCTTCTAATTCTGCGATTTTGATTTCAAAATCTTCAGACATCTTCTCCATTTTTTTGTCTAATCCTGCGCCCATATCTTCCGGTGCTTGTTCAGCCGGTGCTTCTTCAGGCATAGCATCTTCTTTTGGAGAAGCTATTTCAACGATAATTCCGTTCTCATCAACTTGAATGCTCATTCCGTCTGCCATTTCATATTCTCCGGCAGCAAGAACAGAACCATCAGCCAATGTAACGCTACCGCCAATCTCCATAGCAGAAATTTCTACTTTGGTTCCATCTGCTAAAGAATATTCTGCCATCTCTACTTTTGTTTCAGTAGGTACTGCAGCTTCAACCTCAACAGGAGCGACATTATCTTCAAATAATGCCTTAATTTGTTGTATTGCGTCTTTTGCGTTCATACTTTTTGCTTTATATAGTTAAAAAATCATTTGTTTATCACTTAACCTGAGATAATATCTTTTTTATCTCTTCTACCATACTTGAAACCTTTGCTACTTGTCTTGGTTTATAGTTAAATAAACCTTCAACAGAAAATCCTTTTAAATTTCCGGTTTTAACTTCTTCTTCCCAAACTTGGTCATTATTTACAACCATTGAGCCAAACCAACTACCCCAAGGAGAATCTTCAAAACCTTTCATTGGCATAATACCACGCTTTTCATCACTTTGAAAAGACTCAAACAATGTAACATCGTTTAATGTTAATTGTCCGTTATGCATCATATTTACATTGCTTTGGAAACCTTTCCTGAAGTATTTTTGCATAATTTTGAGGATAGTATTTGCAGAAAATGCAACATAGTAATCCCCATAAGTAGCATCGCTACGGAAAATAGGAGTGTCAGCAAGCATAATAGGACCACTAATGATGCGCATATCTTCGCTAACAATCTCAAACTTTTGTTTATTATTAAACGCATTCCAATTTTTTTGAATGGCAGGTCTATCTACCAATGCTATGAAATCAACTTGTGCATCATCCTGTAAATCTTCGGATATGTCAAGCATATATACCGGTAATTCTAAATTCATAATTATAAATAGTTTAAAAGTTAATATTTATCATTTATTCAAATCTTGCTCTATCTTGTATCTCCTGTTGGCGTCTTTGCGAATTTGATATATCGCTTTCAACAACATAGGCACGAACATTTGTTTGACCACCACCACCGCCGCCACCGCCGGAAGTTCCACCACCACCACCGCTTGTATCAGGTGGATTAGTATTATTATCAGGAATTCCACCACCACTACCGGGGTTACTTGGTGCTGCTCCTAATGACGGCGCACCGCCACCTGCACTAATACTTCCTTCTTCACTTATTCCTGCAGAACTACTCGCTTCATTAATTGCTTTTACTCCATCAATTGCAGATTTTACGATTGCTGCTGCTTGTAGCGCACCATTTGCAATAATTAAAGCTGACCAAGGCAAACCTAAAGTCAAAGGAGAAGCTGCTACTGCTTTTGTTGTCGCTGCCGCAGTACTTACTACAACCTGACCTAATGCTGCTGCCTTCTCAATAATCAAACCGGCAATAGCTAACTTTTTATTTTTACCTGCTAATACTTGAAGATTTTTACCAAAGTCCTCAACCATATTAAACTTCTCAACAAGTAATTTTCGCTTCGCTTCTTTTTCCGCTTTGTCTATTGCTATATTATTATTGGCATGCTCGGTATTAATTTTCTCAATTTCTTTAGCATTTCCCTTTGCGGCTAATAATTTAGCTTCGTAAGACTTATCTTCAATAGCCTGAACATTATCCCAATATGCTTTTGAGTCCTCAGTTAGTCCTTTTTGTTGAGCCTGTAAAAGTTCTACTTCATCTTGCAGTCCTTTTTTAGTTATTTCGTTTTTAGCGTCTTGCCCTTCTTTTTCAGAAGCCGTAATAAGGTCATTTTTAATCTTTGCCTTTTCAGTTTCAGATAATTTGATAAATTCCTTATCTGCTTCTAATTCTTTGATTTGCTTTTCAAGTTTAGCTAATCTTGTTGCCTCTGCTCTGTCATTATCATCAGTAATTGCAGCTATTTGAATATCTTTAACCTTTGCATTAAATTCACCAAGATTTTTTAACGCTTCTTCATCCTTCTTTTTTCTTTCCTCTGCATTTTTATCTTCAAGTTCCTTTTTTTCTGCCTCATACGCAGCATTTGAAGCATCTCTTAGTTCTTTTTTAAGTTTCTCCTGAATATTTAATGCATCAATCTCTTTCAATTTAGCATCTTGGTCAATTTTTAATTTTGCAAGTGCTTTATCTTCTTCCGATTTTATTTCTGCAAGTGCCTTTTCATTTTGCAGGTCAATAAGCATTTTATTAGCAGTTTGTGTATCTGCTTTTATCTTTTCATTATTCTTATTTCTTGCTTCATCAGCTTTTTCACGAGCCTTTTGTGTTTGGTCTGCTTCTTTTTCTAATGCTGCGACCTGTTGTTTGCTTTGTTCATCTAACCAAAGTTTTTGAGCAGCAGTTGTTTTATCTGCAATCTCTTTTCTTTGGTCTGCCGTTAATTTTGTATCTTTTCTTGAAGCCTCTTCTAATTTAAGTAGCTTGTTATAATTATCTTGATATGCAGCTAATCTTTGCTTCCCACCATCTAAAGATATTTTAGTTAATTCCTGTTCGCTTTGTCCGGCAATTTTTGCACGAGCAATTCTTGCTTTTGTATCAATATCAATATTTACTAATTCATCTTTTAATAAAGCATCATAATCTTTTAGTGCTTCATTAAGTTTCTTTTGTGCAGTTTCGGCATCTTCTGTACTTCCAACCCAATCCATAATCTTGGATATTAAAGTGCCAAGAACAACCGCTAAAACGCCAATGCCGGTAGCTGCAATAGCACCTTTCAATGCTTGGAAACCTGCAGTAGTTGTATTTACTGCTCCTGTAAATGCTTTTTGAACAACGGCAGCCGCAGCAGTTGCAGCATTATTTGCTTTTTGGAATAATTCTGTATTCTTAATTACCGCACCTAATTGCTTGAAGCTATCAATACTTTCTCCAATGGCTTGTAAACCCTGAGAAAGTGCCATAGCCGCATTTACTTTTAATAATGCAGCTTCTACATCTTTGTTTTCTTTTCCAAACAAAGCCATCGCACCTTGAACGGCAGAAAATCCACCTGCCACACCACTCAAAGAAGCAGCAACCGCCTTAAATTTAGCATCCGGATTGAAAGCGTCAGTCAAAGCCTTCGCATCTCCAATTCTATCTTTTAAATCGGCAGCTTTTTTCGCAGCATTAACCGCTTCAATAGAAGTAGCACCAAATTTATCAGCCATCAAGCCAACCTCGGCTTGTGCTTCTTTTAATTGTGCTCTTAAACTTTTGACACTACCGGTGGTATCTGTTAGGGCAGTATCTAATTTATTTATGTCTTGCGTTACATCGCTGGTATCTGTGGTAATTTTTATACCTACTACATTATCTGCCATTAATTCGTATTTATAACTTTTAATAAATTCACTTGCGTTGTTCTATATTCCATTGGATTATAATTATTAACCCTATTCAGCCTAAATAAAACTCCATCAATCCATATATACTTAGAGAAGTCCAAATTATAAATATCCAAAGGACTTAAATAAACATTACAAGTCAATAACTTGCTATTCTTATCCGTAATTTCAGTAATTCCTGAATAGTGATAAGTATTAAATAGGTTATTTGTAGGATATGTTGAAGCCGGAAACTGCAATTCTTTTGGAGTACCAAAATTTATATCAATCGTTGGATTTGTAGGGTCATCCAAGTGTCCTGCGTATCCATAAGAAGTCGGAGAAGCTAAAGTACCACCGCCGTCATCTTGTATTTTCCAAGAAGTAACGCCTGTAATTTTCTTTGCCATTAATATACGAATAACTGAATCCATAGGGTCTTCAGTCGTATTATTATTTGATAATTTATAAATTGCAGGGTGGTATTTATCCTGTCCGGTATGTAAAGTCAATATTGTTGCCGCAAATATGATTTGACTTGTTGCCGTATCTTTTACGAAATCATAATTGGTATCGTATAAAGTATCTCCATAGCCAATACCATATTTTTTCAAATAGTTATCATTGTAATAGTCTGCATCCGGAGAATATTTATAAGCATAATAACGAGCATTTAATTGACTCATTGGCTTGATAGACATTGGCGACTCTCTATCAATTTTAGCTGACCAATCTATTGAGTTTGCAGAACTATCTTCGTAAAAATCAATATATGGTTTAATATTTAATTGTTTCTCGTTTAACTTATCCTCATAAACATAAAGATTAAACATTTTAACGATACTCAAAAAGAAATCCTTCTGAAATATACCTTTTGGCAAGTTTGCATTCATAGAAACAGTACCATTATAAGCAACGCTTGTTAATTGTGCTGATAATTGAGTAAATGTAAAGTTTGCACTTGATATTGTTACAACATAAGTATTAGCCGTTGTTGGTACAGATATATTTATTTTAACAACATTATTCAAAGCAATATTTCCGGTATAATCAATATTAAAACTAAAAGGATTATTTGCAGAAAAAGTGCTAATTGTTTGCGTTTGAACTGCCGCTCCGTTTATATATAAAGTTGCAGTAATAGAAGAAGCCGCATCCGTTTGAAATGTTCCGGTTATTGTCGCCAACGCTCTAATTGATTTTGTGCCATCAGTATATGTAAAATTACTTTTTGCCACATTCTCTGTGAAATTAAGTAGAGTCGTAGAATCAAAAGGTAAATCAACATTTCGTGCGGTTGGAGTATTGCTATTTAAAATTGTTTTGTTTGCAGAAATTGTGCCTAAAATAAACCTGTCATTTGTACCACGAATTCCCTGACTATTATTTGGTATTATTAATGTTTTGAAAAAATCAGTATTAAAAAAATCAGAATTAAATGTATAATCTGTTCCTGCAAATATTTTACTGATATATTCTTTTGCATATAAGGCCGGTCTAAAAGTAGAAACATGGAAGTCATCTTTGTTTGTACTTACATCGCCGTAATCAATCAATGGATAATAATACCCTGAGCCATTAATTGTATTCCAACTATTTTGAATTGTTGTAACATTCCAAGTGTGGTTATATTCGCTAAAATCTAAGTCCTCTAAGCGACTATTCCCTAATTGCGAAATAAAGCCGTTTAACTCCCCAAATACGGCACATTGGTAACTTGGTACGCCATTGTTTATCACAATTTCAAGTATTCTAATTACGCCTTTAAATGTCTGTATTTTATCAATGAATATTACACACTTTGCAGACTGAGAAGCGTTAAAGTTATAATTAACATTTACCAAATCAGGGTTATATTCATTTGCGTTTGCCCAATCAAATACAAATCCAAATATTTTGTTATTTACTGCGGTAGAAGGCAGCGTAATAGTTTTACTAAAAGAAGTATTACGGCTTCCAAAACTTGCCACATCATCAATGGCATAGATAAAATCCGCAGATACATTCTCTAATAAGTCTACTTTGTTGTCCTCAATATAGATTTCTGTTCTTATCATTATCTGAATTGACTATTTAAATATTTACCAACCTCAACTTCAATATCAAAATTAAATAACTTATCAGCAACTTTATATTTGTACTGATAGTTTGTATTTCTAATTGTAACAGGGAAATATGCTCCTTGCACTTCCATATAAACCAAAGGAGAAGCGACTAATTGAGCCAACCAAGCATAATCTTGGTCATTTACCCAATCGCTTGTAAGCATATAATAGTCCGTATGTTGAACGGCAAAATTGAAGGTCGTTTCGTTGTATTTATTGTACGCATCAATGTTTTTCATTTGACTTCCGGTTAATTGGTACGGATTTCTTCTGTAACTTGAACGCTGAAACTCACTTCTTCTTTTATTGACAAGTCGGAAACCCATTGTATCAAACCCACCCAATCTGTTGAGGAAGTGAAGGTTATATTGACGAAACTTTGGGTTGCACACTTGTCTGAATCGTAAAACTCTTGTAATGGCTGCTCCAACAGATATGTATACATTATAAGCGTAAGTATTTTCGGTAATTAAAGTTCTTCCTGCCCAATTATTAATCGCACCGGCCTGAAAATTGAATAAATTAAATTGACCTGCCATTGTTAAGTTGCCACTTGCCGTATCTACTACCGCATTTGCTTCTGTTAAAGTCTGTACCCATAATTTATAAGTACCGCTTGTTATTTTTAAGAAGCTGATAAAGTATTGGTCGCCATATTCAATAGGAATATCTGTATTATCCCTGTCGCATAACCAATCATCTGTATAGTTTTCAATTAATAAGTTGTCGTAATAATCCGATAAAATCAATGGCACATCTCCGTTCTCAGAAAATATATCACTAAATAAAGGAGCATAATAGTTGTAAGCAGCATAAGAGCCTGATGCTAAATTAGCAACAACGGCTCCGCTCACTTCTTCTCCGATACGCACTTGGTAATCAACCTTAATTTTATTATTAGAAGCGACTAAAACGCTATTTCCGGATGGTTCAAAGTAATTCGTTACATAGCTTCGCACAATAGGAGATGCGTTAAATACGCCGTAAAGTCCTTCAGCAGACGGAGCAGGAAAAACTTTATTACGGCTTACCTGACTGCCATTTACATAAACATCATAAACGAATTTAAAGTTAGTCGTACCACTATTTGTGCTTGATGCTACAAACCATAAGTCATCATGCATACTTGCGTATGTTGCCGGTACGCTATTTACTGTTATTGCCATTTTTTTCTATTTTATTACCAACTTGTTTTAGTTTTAATTGAATATCGCCACCAAAAGTAACTGCCATTGTATCAAAAAAATCTTCATCAAATATTTCCTTAACCGCATTATCAAAAAAGTATGTAGATTTTAAACCATCACGCTTTATAGCATATCCGGTTGCAATTGCTACATCTCGTAAAGTTGCAGGTTTTACTTTTGCTAATTTTTTATTTTTTCTTTGAGTCTTGCTTAATTTTTTCTTTTGGGTTTCGTTTGCAATCTTTGCCTTTCCAAGTTTATACCAAGCCTCTAATGAATTAATCATATTTGTGCCTGGATGAATACTCTTGAATTTATACGGAGTATTGCCAATTTTTTTAGGTCTTGCGTTATCTCCACCAACTCCCTTCACACCTTTATTCACAAAATCATAGTAATCAGCAGCAGGGTTTTCTTTATCGTAACCAAGTATCATTTCGTAATTGTTTCCAAACTTATTTACTTTTGGAACAACCAAGTCGCCTATTTTACCGGTAGCAATAGAGCCTGACTTTGAAAGATATTTTTGAACCGCATCATTAAAAGCCTTTCCGTAATAAATAAGCATTTGTTCTCCAACAGGAAACTCCGTAGGGTCAATCTTATTGTATTCAGCACCTAAGTCTGCCAATAATTGGTCACGAATTGCCTTTGCCTGTGCTTTTGCTTCACTCATAATGATAAATAGCACAATTTAGTGCAAATACCGCACAAAAAACCCCTACCAATTACGATAGGGGTAAACCATTAAACCATTTATGCTATTTCAGCTTCTTTGCCTGTTCGGCGTCATAAGAATTTTTGGCTTTCATATACGCCATAGCGTTTAGAAATTCAAGCGTTCTCATTTCAAATACTTCTTTAGGTCTGATATTTTCTTGCTTGGCAATAAGATAGCAGGTATAGTGCCATCCATAGACTTGTATAAAGTTTCCACTACCTGCTCTGCTTGAGTCCTCGTTATCCCCTGCGTCATCATTTGATTCACCATATAATCCCCTGAAACTTCTATCCAATTTCTGTATAGATGATAAAAAAAAACAAGCGAATGGTAAATATGGATAAAATTTGAGTCCTGCATATCCTTTGAATATTCCTCGTGCTTACTTGCATCGTAGGTGTCATCAACCCATTTGCCAAACCAATTATGCTTCTGCGGTATTACCATTGAAGCTGCTATCTTATGTAAATTTCCTACAATATCTTTTCCAAATACCTTACTTTCAATATATCGTGCTGCCGGCATATTTTTAATATCGTAATTAATGCGATACCTTCTGCCATTGACAACAATAAAATCAACCGGCTTCCCTTCTATTGATTGGTCTAAAAAATCTAATTTCTTACGCTCCTCGTTTAATACTGCAAGTGGCAGACTATCTAATTGGTGCTCAGTCATTCCGGTAATAATACTCAATAGCTTTATTTCAGCATCTAATTGAGTCCATTCCGGATTAGGACTTTTTATAATTGGCATTATTTGTTGATACTGCCAAAGTGTTAATTTATTCCAACTCATACTGCAAATTTAGTGAATCTTCGGCAATGTCCTCATCATATTCCAATATTTCATCAATTTTATTTAACAGGTCAGCACAACTTAGCTGATTGCCCTGTCGGCATTGGTATATTACCCATTCTCGCATTTCAAGTAATTGTAGCATATTACTTAAATAGCCTTTTTAGGCCAAAATAAGCCTCTGCTGCAAAATATAAGGCAAATGCCAATGGAAGCGAAATAAATACAAATTTTAGCAGTTCAAATATGAATTTCATAGGTTTATATTTAATCATTTGAAATATAGTTCATAAAATAATACTTATTCCCATCGCAATTTTCATCAGGATAATTTTTAGCATTATTATATGCACCCTCTATTTGATTTCTTTCTTTTTCAAATACTTCTATAAATTTTAAAGCTAAAGCCGCACTTTCCGATGGATTTTTTATATCATTATTATAAATAAAATCACTTAATTCCTGCATAGCTGTTTTCATAAGTAAAAGTTTTAATATCCCTACCGCCCATTTTGGAAAACTAACGAACACCCCTGTTTATTAAATTTATTTTATTTGTTTGGTAGGGATAATCCGTTATTTAATATTTTCATTGAATTTTTGATACATCTTATTAATCTCCGCATCAATCAAATCTCTTTTAGCTAAATATTGCTCACGCTTTCTTTCAGCTTCTAAGTATGGCTTTAATTGTGCTTCTAATGCTTTTACTTTATCCCTCAGGATTTCATTTTCAAGTTCAAGCGTATCAATATAACTTCCTACTCTCATATTATAAATTTTCAATTAGTCCTGCTAAAATTAGGCAGGTTAATAATATGATACCTGCATTTAATAGGCTGATACTATCTGCCTTGTATGCTTCCATTTGTTTTTCTCTGTGAGCAGCTAATTTTTCTGCTTGTTTTTCTTCGGTTGTTTTTAAACGATTCATAATTGGTTATTTTGGTTTATAACACAATGTTAAAAAAAGTTATTAGAACTTCCTAAAAAATTTATAAAAAAGAATATTTGCCCTGCGCCACATTATCCAATAGGTTTAAACAAACATATCTGATAGCATCTATACTATGGTTCATGAAGTCTACCGGCTGATTTTCAAGTTTGCCGTCTTTATTTTGCTTCCATTTATATCCGTTCAATTCAGCTTTTAGGTTATGGCTACGCTGCGTTACATTTATTTTGTACTTTTTTAAAGTATTAATTGACTGCCTAATACTATCTGCTCCTTTCTTTGCCGGTTCAACAACCCAGCCATAGCTTTGTAATTCGGCTATACTTTTTGGCTCTGCACTATCTGCAACTATTATTCCGGATATATTTAATTCAGTCAATAAATTATGAATATCGGAATTTAATAAACGCTTTTGATAAATTAATTCATCTAAAACAAGTTCTCCGGATTGGTTATAAACTGCAATTAAAGCCGTTGGGTCATTGGTAAATCCAAAGTCAAGGCCATATCCTATTAGCTTTGCATCCAAGCTGACATTTGGAATAACATTATAATCTCTAAAAATTACACCTTCTAATTTTCCTGTCAGACCTCGTGCGTAAACTTTCCATAGTTCTTCATCCTCAATAGACTCAATTTTATTATGGATTGACTCATCTAAAAAAGTATTGTGGCGATGGTCGGAAATAATTAGGGTAACATTATCCTTGCCTATCAAATCGCTATGCACCCAAAATTCAGTATTAGGGTTATAGTCAATATAGCTTTTCTTTTTGGTACGGATATATAACTCATCCCAAACCGGCTTTGCAACGCCATTAGCCTCGTTTAAAAATAAATAGTCACGCTTTCCTGACTTGGCATCTTGCCAATCATCATAGCTTTTAAATTCAATAATAGAGCCATTGATAAAAGTATAAATCCTATCCGACTTATTGTATTCAACAATAAACGACTGCAATATTTCGCTGCCGTCAATAATTGTTTGAGCATCACGAATAGCACCAACCTTTAAATTTGGAATATCCTGACCGACAACCGTTATAACTTGGTTATCATCTTCAATGGCGTGTAAAAATAGACATTGAATTATTGAGTAGGTTTTGCCGGATGAAGTTCCACCCTGATTAACTACAATATCTGTTTTGGCATCATAGTTTGCCTTGAATACATCGGTAGTCTTGAATATTTTATTTACTGATATTGACATCGGTTTCTCTATTGGCTAATGGTACAGAACTTGAAGTTACCTCAATTTCTATTTTGCCCTTTAGTTCGGTTTTGTTATTAGTATCTATTTGCTCCTTCGGCTTTCCGTAAACTCTTGATAGCAGCGTTTCAATACTATAAAGACTTCCTTTTTTAAGAGAAGTCCGCATAGCGTTTGCTAAAGTTTTTTCAAGTATTGTGGCTTTTGGGTCATCAAATACTTCTTTTAATTCATCTAAATCCATAGCCATCATAGTTTGGATTGTATCGTTTATCTCCGATAACTTATAGCCATTATCCTTTAAAATAGTGGCGTATTTTTTTGGCCTACCATTTGGATTTCCGGATTGTCCTTTTACGAATGGTATTAAGTTTTTATTCATCTGTTGGTTTATTAAAATGTGCCATAAACTCCTTTGAGGAAGCATCATCTAATTGTCCTTTTCTTTTGGCAAGTTTAGCTAAATGCTCAGGGTCAAGGCGTTTAAATTCTCTTTGTTTTTTTATTTTTCTAATACGATTAATCTCCTCGTTGATAGAATCGCACTTCCACATTTGCTCCAAAGAATAATACACGATTGTGTATCGGTATGCATCTTCATTCTCTTTATCAAAATTAGTAACCCCATGCAATATGCTCTGGCCGTCAAATACCGATAGGGTATTGTCATCTATTTCTAATTTGATATTGTATTCAGGGAATACCAAACGGCCACCTTTCATTCCACGCTTGAACGCCACCATATTTGAAAGCACTCCTTTGAAATTGCCGGAGTCGTGATGGTATTTTAACGGATTATCCTTATTAACGATACCGCTTGTAAATGGCGTTCCCTCAATAGTCCATTGGTCTAATATCTTCTCTTTTACAATATTCTCGTGAATTTCAAATATTTCCGGAAAGTATTCTTTGTAATATTGGGTTAAATTCTTAGCGTAGTTTGTAATAAAATAATGCTGCTTTGGGAAATTGTTAATCATACTTGTTGAACTACAAAAATCCTGACGCATTGTTACCTTTGGCTTATAACCAAAAATCGCAGACTGACTTTTCAATCCACGAGAGCGTACTCCTGTTGAGTATTTAATGTTCTTTACTGCCCACCTCAAAGCATCCGTATCATTCTTTAGCTTCACATATAAGATACGAGGAATGCCGTTCTCTGTAATCAGGCAGTCGTAATTTATCAGGTTCTCAGCATCTGAGTCAAGTGCAGTACGCTTTTTGTAAAGCGACACATCTAATTCTGCAGGTTTAAGTTCAATGATTTTCATATCTTCTTTGATTTGTATTTAGCGTCAGTCAATTTTGGCTCATAGTACCACGACCTATCCGGCTTGACAATTACATCAATCGTTGGGTCTATTTTCTTAAATACTTCTAATTCTTTTATTGCCTGTTCTTTGCGGTCAAAACATTGATGGCCACCTTCGCCTGAGCCAACCGGCTTGCAGTCAATCATATGCTTTGCACAAAATAGCGTAAATTCTCCGTTGTTTATTATTTGGAAAAACTGCCAAAAGTCCTCAAAAGTATTTATCCCTATTTGTGGTCTAAATCTATCAGTCTTGATTATATAGCAAGTTTGCACTCTTTTATTTATATGCGTAAAAAGGTTTTTACTTTTTGCGTAAAATTCAAATGCATACGGAAAGGTAATTGCAGATAGATTAGGGTATTTTTCTAATTGCTCCAAAATTGAAGGCATATCCTCAAAGACATTACCAAATTTTCTAAGGTCGTCATCCATCTTAAAAATAGCATCGTACCCATTTTCTTGGGCGTACTGCTTAATATAAGACAGAGAATAGGATATACCTTTATTTGATTCAGGCAATTTAACTTTTGTAGGATAATCATATTGGTCATAATCTTCGGCTTCTAAAAATAAAGCGGAGTCGTAATTGATTCCTATTAAAAGTTTTTTAGTGTATTTTTCAAATGTTTCTGACCTTTTCTTGGAAGGCACCGCTATTAATAATCTCATTTATTTTCGTATTTTTCAAGCAATAATAAAAGAACTTGGCTATTATCTTCAAGGTCATTCGCCTTGGCAATCGCATCAAGTCTGTTCATTGTCTTTTCAAAATGCTCGTTTTCAAAATAAAGAACTATCTGCTTTATGTTGTTGTTCAGGTATCTATCAAGGGCATCGCCTAATAAATCCTTGTCAATTTCAGGCTCGGTGTCATCATCAATATTAAAATTAGGAATATCCAAACCCCATTCTTTTAGGTCGCTTGTTTCCCAATTATTAGCCAATTCTTCCCAATCCCATTCTCCATATCCCACATTGTCTTTGATTGTAAATTCTCTCTGTTGTTCCTCTGTAAAATCAGAAGCTACAATAATTGGCACTACTTGTAATCCGGCTTCTTTACAAGCCTTCAATCTCATATTACCACCTAATACGACCATATCGCTATTTACGACAATAGGTCTTAACTTTAGCATCTCAGGGAAATCCTTAATACTTTGCACAAGTTGCTTGAACTTGGCATCTTTAATTACTCTTGGATTTGTTGGATTTGGCTTTATTTCGTTAATCTTAACGACCTTGCCCTCTGTAGTTTCGTTCTTTTTTGTCATGTTTATTATGTGATTTTTTAGCTTTACCTAATTTCCTTTTCCCAAAGGTAATCTTTCTTGCATCACTTTTTACTTTTGCCATCTAATTTTATTTTATGCGTTTCTTTTAAGTATTCTAAGTGTGTTTTGGTATCGCCCATCACAATGTGACAATAACGGCAAAGTGCCATTAAGTTTTCTATCGTATCGGCTTTTTTTGAGCCGCCCATTCCTCGGCAGTCAATATGGTGAATATCAACCGCACGACTTCCGCAAACCTCACAAGGGATAAAATCTTCTATTCCGTAATTAAAATAGTCTAAATAAACCTTAGTGTGTTTCTTCATCTATTTGTTTTAGCTTTCGGATTGCCCACTCAATTCCCTCATCGCCACCCCAAGCATCCCACATCAAACCGCCACAACCTTTTTCATAGGGTACGCTTTTGTTTTGTTGGTGTCTTTTAAAGGAAGCCATTCTTGCAATCGTTTCACGAGAAATTGGTTCTCTATTTGCTAATTGGTTTGCTCTTGCTTTCCCAACCGGCGTTCCGCAGCTTCCCCATCCGTTTTTATCTGCCCAATTTAAAGCCTTTTTAGCATTATTTGTTGCAGCCTGAGGATAGTCGTTATATGAGTCTTGAAAAGCAAAGTTTGTGCCTTTAATTCCTGCTGAACGCACCTGCTTGATAACTTCGTTATTGTTATCAATATGCTCATTTATTTTTAACCTTCTAATTGTTGCAACCTTTTCTCTATTTGAGCCGGTGGCATAAACTCTATTTGCAGGTATGCCTAATTCTTTTGCCTTTTCAAGCATTGGTGCTTTATCGTTTCTTGCCGATATGATATAAACTTCTTTTCCTGCTGCAATATCTCGCTTTGCTTTTGCCATTCCACGAGCCGTTGTTAGCGTTTCATCATAATCGTAGCTAACTTTTACGGCTGCATATTCTCCGGAAGCAAGGATTGCTTGCCAAACTTCAATAGCTTTTTCCTCGGTATTGTAGATACAACTTCCGGTTCCTATTCTATATTTTCCGTTTGAGCATTTATATATTGGCATTTCCTATTAGTTTACTATAAATAGCAAATCTTTCCTTATTTACTTTGTGCAAGTTAAAGTTGGTATTGCAGTATTCATATAGGGCATTTCCATAATGTTTACGAGCAGCTTCATCATTTGTAAGCAACTTTATCCAATAATACCAATCTTTTTGACTATTGACATGGCAGGCCGGATAAAATCCACGATACGGATGCACATTTGAAACGATGGCAGGGTTTTTCTTTGCTGCGGTTTCCAATACCTTTAAATTAGACTTCATAGCGTTAAACTTTGAATCAACCAAGGGAATTAATGAAATATCAGAGTCAGCATAGGCAGCCATATATTTTGTTACCTCATTATATTGATAAATTGTAGGATTTAGCTTCAATCCATTTGTAAAAGCTGCAATCATTTTATCCCACACAGGCTTTTCGCCTTCATTATATCCGGCAATAACGGTTCTTATTTGGAAGTTAATACGCTTCATTGGATTGCGTAAAATATCTATATCTTTTTCGTGCGTTCCTGAACCTGACCAAAATAAACGAACAAGCGGACTATCTATTTTGTTATCTTGAAATTGTTCTTCTCCGTACGGAATAGCATTAGGAAGGATTACAACATTATCATTATACTTCCTTATTTCTTCAGCCAATCTATCGTGCGTACAAGTGCAAAGGTCTGCAACACGAATAAAAGATATAATCTTCTCGCTAATATCATTTAGCTTATAGCGTTCATATAGAATATGCGATGGGTCTAATTCCCAATAGTCATCATTATCAACTATTAGCTTAAATCCATATTTCTTACGCCATTCATCTAATTGCTCCGGAGTAATATTAACAAGCATCCGGTTCATTAATAAAATATCGTAGTTCCCTTCAAATGATTCCTCGCTTATTGTATCGGTAATATGGCAGTAATCTTTTTGCATATTAACCAATGGCATCATAATCCTATGGTACCCTACGCCAGAATTCTTGCTTGTCAACGCTAATATCCGCATATGTTGCTTTTTGTTCGTGATAAATTATTTGGTATTTTTCCCAAACGGCCTGCGCTCGTTGTAGGCTTTCATCTTTCATTCTTCTGTATTCAGTATTATTTCCTACATCGTGGCCAATATGTTCACTTCGCATATCCGGAAGATAATAGTTTGTATATCCTTTTATTGTTGCTCGTTCTGCATAATCTCTGTCCTGCATTCCATAAGGGTCGTATTCTAAATTATAACCGCCAATATCTTCAATCAAATCACGAGTCAGGAAATTATCTCCAAACGGAGTATGTGTTTTATGAACTCCATCAACCAATGGCGGTAATTCTTCAACACAATGGAAGCCAATAATGCCTGTTTTTGACACATGTTTTGTAAATGTGATGCAATTTGACAACCAATTATCCGGCAAAAGAATATCATTAGCCATTAATACTACTCCATCATATTTTCTTGTAATAGATAATCCTGCATTTACAATAGCAGCTATTCCTTTTGGTTTTGACCTATTGTGAAAAGCATAGTGCCAATTATAATATTTTTGAATAGCACTAAATTCTTCATCGCTGCTTCCTGCATCCATTAAAAAGCAATCAGCATTATATCCTGCATTATGAAGATTTCGGTCAATAACCTGCTTGGTTAAATTACTTCTGTTTAGCGTTAATAGCAATACGGCTATATTCATTATCTCCTATTTTTCTTGCAGGCACACCTGCGTATTTTGTAAATTCTTCTGTTTCGCCTTTTATGAATGCACTTGCGCCAATCATACAACCGCGTTCAATAGTTGTAAATTGATGAAGTACTGCATTTAATCCAATGTTTGAATATTCTTTTATAATTGAATGTCCCCCAATCTTTGCACCGCAGGAAATTGTTACATTATCCCAAATAGTACAATCGTGTCCGATATGAGCGTGTTTCATAATAAAGCAATTGTTTCTAATAAATGTTTCATATTCTGTTCCGGCGTCAATTGTAACAAGTCCTGTTATTATATTATTATCGCCAATATAAACTTTGCCTTTTTCTTTACCCCAAAACTTTTTGTGCTCAGCCGCATCGCCTATAATACAATAAGCACCAATATAATTATTGTCGCCTAATTCAACATTATCTCCTATTATTGCGGTTGGATGTATAATATTAGCCATTTGACTTTGGTTTGCGACCACGCTTTTTTGGTTCTTCAATAACTAATGCAGAAGATTTTGGTTGTTGTTCGTACCAAGTATAAAGTCTTGTAATCATATCCATTTTACAAGCACCGCACCATACTGTTAAAACAAAGTTTTTATCTAAATACAAGCGGTAAATATGCTCGTACATTTTTAGTACATCTAATTCAAGGTTTCTAATAAAACCATTCTTAGCGGTTTCCCAATTTTCAATATTAGCTTCAAGCCAATTTTGGTGTTCTATTTCCATAATTTCCAAATTGATTGTGATATAATAGGTGCAAAAAATCCTGCAATAAACATACAGGAAGTTATATTTTGTATTAATTCAGGTGCGAAATAGTGTATTGGTGCAAGCCACGCAGCCAAGCAACTTCCGCAATTAAATGGCTTGAAATTGATTCTCCATTTAAAGGGAAGGTTATGTATATCGTTAATAAATAGTGATGCACAGATAGCAGTTATAATTGATAAAATCATTTGCGTATGTTTTGTTTTAACTCTTTTTTGGTTTTGTGAAGTGTGCGAACGATTGACATATATGGTATTCCGGTTTTACGACTAAGTTCTTTAGCATTTTTTTTAAAGTCAATAGCATAAAGTTTTAATATTTCTTTATGATACCAATGCATTGTTTCCAAGTGCCGCTCCATTTTGTCAATTAGGTCGCTTGGTTCGTTATCTATTAATTTGCCGGTATCTGTAAATTCATTGAAGTTTCTATAGTTCTTATAAAAATTACTTCTATCCGACTTAATCATATTTAACATTGTACGAACGATATAGAATTTTAATTCATTACGCTCATACATTCCAATTAACTTTTCATCATTCATTTCGCACAATACCAAAAATACCTCTGCCTTCAGGTCGTATTGAAGTTCCTCAGGCTGCATCTTTGCAAACGCTTCGTTTACTTCTTTTGAGTTCCAAAACTCCGCTATAATTTCATTTTTGACCATTCAATTAGCTTAGGCATTTTATCTATTTCAGTACAAATATAGACAATTCCACCACAATCACTAATATCTTGCAATCTTTCTTTTTGCTCCTTGCTTATTTTATCGCCTATTTTTTTTACTTCTACTGCCGTATAAATTCCATTAAAACTATATCCCTGCAGGTCAGGCCACCCCTTTTGTATCGTTCCTCTGCGTTTTCCATACGGAATATTATTAACACGATTAACCCTAAAGCCTGTTTTTTCAAGCATTTCTTTTGCCCATCTCGTTAATTCATTTGCAGTTATATCCATTAATATGCTTGTATTGTACCTTCTTTTATTTTCCTAATTCGTTCTAAGGAAATTAAAGATACACACTTTTTGCAATAATGGTAATATCCGGAATTATTTCTTTTATCTATTCTAAAATCAGTCAAAGGTTTTTTTTCTTTGCACTTCTTGCATTGCATCATAAAATTTGCTTTCAAGGTTTAATAAATTGGTTTTTCTTATCACATCCATATAGGTAGGATAATAATGTATAAAGTCGGCCGTATAATTATACTTTTGCACTCCGTATGCTTGATATTTAATCTGATAAATTTTCAAAATACTTTACTAAGGTTAATTTTTTACATTGAGTATCTATAAAGTCCTCATTTTTAATCTTTTTGCTAAATTCCTTAGCATCTGCTCCATATAGTTTATTCAGCCGGTCAAAATTATCTTGGCGTACAATATTTATGGTTTCTATAATTTTCTCAGGCGGTATTTTTAATTTTCCCTGCTTTAAAAGAATATTAAATACCTTATCAGCATTAAAAACCTTATTAAAGTCATTTCTTTTGCCATTTAGCCAATCTTCTTTTGAAAACCTAACAATGTCCTCATCAGTTAATTTTGGGACTTCTTTGGACTCCTCAGGTGTTTTAATCATTTTTCTTACTTCATTTGCCCTATTTTTATAGGCGTTCATAATTTGGCTAATATATTTCGGACTGAATTTCTCATAATGCTCAATATTGCAGTCCAATTTACCCTGCACCGCTAATTTAAAGGCGGTTCTAAGTTCATTTATTGTAAAATTTGGGTAAGAAGTACGAATATAGTCATCAATTATAAAAAATTCTTCATTTTCCGGATATTTTGTTAGTCCTATTAGCTGAAAAATATAGGCTAAAGTAGATTTCAATGTAGTTTTTTCTACTTTGTCAAGCCTTTCTCCGGTAAAAGCCTCAGCTATTTGTCTGTCGCTATCAAGAATTAACCCAACTTTTAAGCTGCTCAATTCGTTTTTTGGATGCGCTTTGAGTATTTGGTTTAGATTGATTTCCATATCTTAATTTGTTTTTAATCCAAGTATTTATTCTTCTTTTAATATCAAAAAATTTCTCCATTTCATATCTCAGCTTACCGCTTTTTGAAGGTTCGCACCAATATTCTACAAATTCATCATAACACTCTCCTAATATTTCCCTATATTCTTCAATATTATTTATAAACTCTTCTTTATTATTTATTTTATTTTCTTTTATTTCCTTTTCTTTCCTTTCCTTTGCATTAGGGGTGCCATTAGGGGGGCTATTAGGGGTGCTAATAGGGTGGCTATTATTCCATCGTAATTTTGCACCATTTCTGCCATTTTCAGACATTCTATCTCTTAATTGCAAGTGATTATCAAGGCGTATGGAACTAAAATGTCCTTCTTCAATAGTAAATAAATCAAAGTTTGCAATAACTGCATTGACCTTTGCCTCAGAAGTATGCATTTGCATTGCTAAAACCGGAGTTAAATTCAAAGGCAATCGGCCTCCTGAATTTGCTAATTGCTCAACTAAATACCAAAATATACCATAACCTTCCATACCTAATTGTTGGCGTAGGAATAATATTTTTACATCATTGGCTGCGTTATAGTCGTGCGAAAAGTAAAATGTATCTTTTTTCATTGGGTAAAAAAAACCCAAGACTCGGAAGCAGTCGCATTGCTTCTTTATCTTGGGCACTCAGCTATGAGTTAGTAATTTTAAGAATATGCGACATTCTATTTTTTCAAAAATAAAGAATAATTCTGAATTTCATTCGTTATTATCTCAATTTTTTCTTTATACCAATCCTCTGTATCAATTAAATTTTTTGCAGTTTTTACGGCATAGATAACGGTTGTGTGGTCACCAACGCCAATATATTCTGCAATTTCGTGAAGCGAAAGTCCTGTATAATTTCTAAGAATATATGCTCCGGCTTTTCTGCCAAAGATTGTAGTTTGTTTTCTATTCTTGCTCTTTATATCAACATCAAACACTTCTTCTACTAATTGTATTAATTTCTCAGGAGATATTCTTGGCCTTTCTTTAAAGACTCTAAACTCATCATCAATGATACCTTCGCTGCGTAAATAGCTATGCATCTTGCGAGTTAGTTCTTTTTGCTTTGTATACAATTCAAGGATTTCTTCGTGCATAAATTAAAAAGGTAAATTTTCATCAGTTTTAGTAACAAAATTATCTTCATAGATTTGAAAGTCAGGATGCTTTTCTTCAGTTTTATAGCTATTCTTCCACATAGAATATCTTTTCCCATCAATCGTGAAATTAATTACTTCGCCTTTTGATGTTTGCTTTTTCCAAGCACCATACTTGTTTTTCTTTACTTCGTTTTGGTCTGCCATTTTACTTTGATTTTGATTTGATTAAATGATATTGAGCAACATAGGTCGGTTTCTTTTTAGTTCCTACATTGACATTTTTTGTAATAATGTTGTGTCCTTCCTGCTTAAGATTGTAAATTAAAGCTGCTAATCTAAAACTGCCGTATTTTCTTAACGCATCTAACGGAGTGATGCTACTTTTTTGTAGGTGGTTAAGCACCTGCGCTTGTTTGGTCATTTGTTTCATTTATTGGATTAAATAATATAGGCTTTCCGGTTGTTTCCCATTTTTTAATAAAGTCTGTCAATTCTTTGAAGGCTTCCTCATTATACCAAGCATAATGATAAATTTCAGCAAGAAGCATTTGTCGTTCGTAAGGTAATAGGTTTTTCATTTGCTTATTTTTGGTTTGCCATTATGATTTTATACTGCTTATCAAAGTTTTCTTTTTGAGTCGTAGCACTAATTTTTGTAGCTAATCTTTGCTTCATTGTTTCATCATATCCGGTACTTTCAAGCAAGGCTATTAACTTCATTCTATTTTCTTCTCCGACTTCATCTTTGTGGTCGTTTGTTGCATCAGCATCTTTTGTATCATCTATTGCAAACAATCCGTTCAAAGCATATTTACGAGCATAACTTGAAGCAGCACCGGTTATTTGTGCAGCATCCATACCTTTTTTAACTTCTTCTTCTCTTGCATATCCGGTTGCACTAATTGTTTTTCCATCCTTATTAATTAAAATAGCAGTAGCCTTTACATATACTCTATCTCCTATTAATAACATATCATCAGTAATTAATAAAGCACAATGATGTTTATGGCATATTGGCTTTACTGCTTCAATAATATCTTCCGCACTTCGGTATTTATATTTACCAAAGGAATTGACTTGATTTTTTGGTGCCT
>JACCDN011096726.1_pt1 | contig 33406 bp, 29 predicted proteins | sample 7441691 | NCBI WGS metagenome assembly JACCDN01 (sample SAMN15323439, study PRJNA562643) | freshwater metagenome | isolation source: river surface water | place: USA:Blue River Watershed | collected 2017-08-16
AACACTCCTTTGTTTGAAATCTAAGAAATGTTTATTAAATTTATCTCTTTCATGCCACAAAAAAATCTCGAAAGCCCTTCAAAATCATAACTTTTAGGAAAATCTCTCAAAAATGAGGGGTAGTGAGGTCCAGCACATTAGATAATTCCATCAAATTGGGTGTTTGACAGATCAACATACCCCCAACCAATTCGCTCAACTTGCGTCTTTGCGTTGCTCTTTGCCTTGGCAGCCGTTCCTCTAAATCTCTGGCAATCGCTTCCACAATCCCTTTAAATCCTGACATCTCTCCCTCCTTTCTTGTGAGTCGGTTCAGGATTCTTTTATCATATTATCTTCACAACGTCAAAACTGATGGGTGTTAAGGTTCCTTAGGCGCTTAAAGCATTATTTTATTCTTTAAACAATGAGATTAAGAATCAGTTTGATCATAATTTCCTTATCCAAAGCTTGGCTCTGAGCTACAAGCAAAGCCAGGGCCACAAGGGTTTCATTACTCAAGTTAATATCAACTCCATAAGACGACAAATAGAGTAAAAGCAAAAAGCTCCCTATCCTTTTATTTCCATCCGTAAAAGGGTGATCTTTAATTGTGAAGTAAAACAAATGGGCAGCCCTCTCATAAACCGACGGATAGAGAATCTCTCCTCCAAATGTTTGATGAATGCTTCCTGTAATCTGCTTAAAAGCATCCTGCCGCTCCGCGCCAAAAAGAGGCGTTGCCTCATTTTGCGCCATTAAGCTAGATTTTAATTCACTAATTCCCTGGATAGCTATCTCTTTTGTAAATTTCACTTCATGATTGATAGCATTTTGGGGGTATGAAAGACGATTTTCATCGAATGCATTTAGTAACAGCCATGTCTTTGCATAAGACCGAATAAGTTCAATAGCTGCAGAGCCAACATCCGTTACATGGCCGTGTGTGCTGAGGCTTTGGTTGCAAAGATCAAGACTACGTTCAAGATTTTGGCTGAATCCTTTAACTAAATAATCTTTCAGAACCTGTGAAGCCCACCGTCGAAATTCACTTCCTTTTTGAGAATTAACCCGGTAACCAACAGCCAAAATGGCATCTAGATTGAAGAATTCAACATTATACGTTTCACCATCAGCCGCAGTTGTGGCAAAAAATGCCACAACTGAATTTTTCTCTAACTCTTTGATTTTAAATATTTTCTTTAAATGTTTAGCAACAACGGATTTATCCTGCTGAAAAAGTTGGGCGATCTGATTGAGGTTCAGCCAAACGGTTTCCTCTTGTGGATCCAATCGAACAGAAAGGGATACTTGCTGATCATGAGAGTGAAATTCTATCAATGCATCATCAGATAATCCGGTCATCAGCTCTCCTTGCTGTTTGTTTGACTCACAATCCCGATGCCGGATAACCCATTGCCAAACCTGGCCTCTTTCAAAATTGTTTTTCGCCGGCAACTGAAAAAACGAACAGGATCCGTATAGGTATTGGCAGGAGAAGGGCAAATATGCTGAACCCCAGCTTGTTGCAGACGATGCGTAACATATCCTGGCAGATCAAACTGCCAATGGTAAGGCCGGTTACCTGGCTTAAAAAAGGAGGAAGCATCACGGAGATTGTCATAAAACTCTTGTGAGACTTCATAAGTATCCTGCCAGATGCAGGGGCCTAAGGCAGCCTTGATATCTTTCACCTCACTGCCCGCAAGGGCTTTCATCTTCTCAAGGGTATTTTCCAAAACGCCCCCCACTGAGCCTCTCCAACCGGCATGGACAGCCGCAACGATGCCGCCATTCGAGGTTGACAACAAGACCGGTACGCAGTCAGCCGTCATAATCCCGATGAGAAGGCCGGGCGTTGTTGTAATCAACGCATCAGCTTCGGGAAGCGTCCCTTCAAAAGGTCGATTCACCACCACCACTCTGGCGGAGTGAGTTTGGTCAACCATGATCAGTTTCTTGGGATCAAAGCCAAGAGACCGGGCTATACGGCGGCGGTTTTCCTGCACATGCTCGATAGAATCCCCTGTATCCTGGCCAACATTGAGGGTGGCAAAATCTCCTTGGCTCACCCCCCCTTCCCGCGTAAAAAAACCATGACGGATACTTTTAATCTCTGAGAAGCGAGATGATGTCAGATAAGGCGTCATAAAAATTCTCCTGTAAAATAACTTTATTATTTATAACGGATTGCTGAAAAACGGAACATACCTGATTGTGCCTAAAAAGAATCGTGTTATCAGACATCCTCCAAAAAACCGCTCAAGTGGATCAATCTTCTGCTTCCTTGTCAAACCAAGCTTAACGCTCTTGTATTTCGGCGTTTCACGCCAACCCGCGAGGACGAACGGAGCAAGGAGTTACCCTAGAAAACCTAAGAATGGATAATCAAAAAACTGGTTTTTAGAAAGAGTCCCGTTGCAAAAAGAAACCAACTATTAGAGATGGCGTAAACCAGACTTCAAATAAGTATATCCGGTGATCAACGTCAAAACCGCAGCTACCCACAACAGACCTTCTCCAATAAGATTGACGGCCCCGCCAAAAGGGGAGATATCGCCAATCAAAAGTAGGGAAATAGCGCTCATTTGAGCTGCCGTTTTCCATTTCGCCAGGCCACTGACGGGCATAAAAACCTGAAGGCTGCTTAAAAATTCTCTCAAGCCAGAAACTAAAATTTCCCGGCATAAAATAATAATGGCTGGCAGGAATGAAACGGGCTGGATCCGGCCAAACCCCACCAGCATGAGAAGCGTCGAGGCAACCAGCAGTTTATCCGCCATGGGATCTAAAAATTGCCCAAAGCGGGTCGTTTGCGACCAGAGCCGCGCCACATATCCATCCAAAAAGTCCGTAAAGCAAGCGCTAATAAACGCGAGTGTGGCCACCCAGCGGCCAATGTGGTTATCCGTATAAAAGGCGGCCATAATGATGGGAATGAGCGCAATACGGCTTAACGTCAACAAGTTGGGAATGCTGGGCAGAGAGTTTGAATCCACGGGCAGCTTTGTCGGTTTCATCATGATCATGGCTTTTCGGAGTGAGTGTTGAGTCATTTTTTCTCAATCGGTTTTTATATTATTTCTCATGAAAATACGCATAGATTTTTTTTGCAACAAATTTATTTATCCCGGGAACTAATTGCAGGTCTTGTAAGCTTGCAAGAGACACGCCGCGGGCTGATCCAAAATGATGAAGCAGGGCTTTTTTCCGGTTCGGCCCGATGCCGGAAATTTCATCCAGATACGAGCGCACAAGAGTTTTAGCACGCTTTGCCCGGTGGGTCCCAATCGCAAACCGGTGGGCTTCATCCCGAAGCCTTTGCAGAAAATGCATTAAAGGATCGTTTTCGGGGAGGGTAAAGATGTCGCGTCCAGCTTGAAAAAATTTTTCCCTGCCAGCATTTCGATCCGGCCCTTTCGCAATACCGACAACTGTAATGCCATCCACGTCCAGTTCCTGAATGACTTTTAAAGCAACATTGAGTTGCCCTAGCCCGCCATCAACCAAGACCAAATCGGGAAGAACCCAGTCTTTATCTCCCGCACGGGCGAAGCGACGGCGAAGGACTTCGCGCATCATCCCGTAATCATCTCCGCCCTGGGAGGAAGGTGAAGACCGAACCGCGAATTTACGATAGGATTTTTTCTCAAAACCTTGCGGCGTTGCGACAACCATCACCCCGTAAGGATGGCTTCCTTGCAAATGGCTATTGTCATAAATTTCAATGCGTTCAGGTCGCTTTGGCATGAAAAAGGTTTTTGCCATTTGGTCCAGAAGGGCTTCAAAGGTAGCTGTTTCAGAGAATTTACGGGCTAACGCGCCTTGGGCGTTACTCAAAGCATGCTCAACCAGCTCACGCTTTGCGCTGGCTTTTGGAATTTCCCAGGATGTACGGCTACCAAATTTCTGTTGTAAAGCCTCTCGGATAAGCGGCAATTCCGTCGGCTTATGGCTCAGTAAAACAGTTGGAGCGGGAGCGCGGTCCTGGTAAAATTGCGTCAAAAATGCAGCAGTTTGATCCTCCAGGGAGGATCCATCCGTATGGGCCAGGAAGAAAGAAGCCGTTCCCAGATTCCGTCCCTGACGGAAGAAAAAAATCTGAACGCACGTCTGGCCGCCCTCACCCACCACTGCAATCACATCCGCATCCCGGATTTTAGCGACATTGATTCGTTGATGCGCCTGAATCTGCGTCAAGAGACGCAAACGATCCCGGTAATGGGCGGCCTCTTCATAAGCAAGGTTATGGCTTGCCTCATTCATTTTAGTTGCCAAATAGTTTTGAATCGTGGTCGTTTTTCCCTCTAAAAAAACGGCCGCTTCTTTTACGAGGGTTGCGTAATTTTTTTGGGAGATGTTATGAACGCAAGGCGCGCTGCACCGTTTAATGTGGTATTGCAAGCAAGGGCGGGTACGCTGTTCAAAAAAGTGATCATTACAATTGCGTAAAAGAAAGACTTTTTGGAGTAGGATCATCGTTTCTTCAACAGCGGCGACAGAGGCAAAAGGGCCGAAATATTTTCCTTTTTGCTGATGGGGTCCCCGATGCTTATCGATACGCGGGTAAGCATGGTCTTTGGTGATCAGGATGTAAGGAAAGGACTTATCATCCTTCAGTAGAATATTATAATGGGGTTGCAGCTTCTTGATCAGGTTACTTTCCAGCAACAAAGCTTCGGTTTCCGTATGCGTTGTGACAATTTCCAAAGAAATGGTCTCTGATACCATACGTTGCAGCCGATGAGGAAGTTTAAGCCCGAAAGTATAGGAAACAACACGCTTCTTGAGGTCTTTCGCCTTCCCGACATAAATAACCTCGTTTCGGGCGTTGATCATCCGGTAAACGCCTGGCACATGGGGCAGCGTCTTAACAACTTGCTGAATGATTCCAACCCCTTTAGCGAGGGAAGCTGGAAGAGGGGAGGGTGTCATAAATGCTTTTCTCCGCCGTTAATTGCGAGGAGCGTAGCGACGTGGCAATCACGGGGCTAAAGTCAGACCTTTATTTCAGCTCTCGGATTGCTTCGCTTACGCTCGCAATTGTAAGTTTTATAAGGAGTTTTATACATTCGTTTTTTCGCGTAGCTTTTCTTTTATAAGGGTAACAACACGGCCCATTTCGTCCAGTTTTTTGGGCATCCATTGCGGAAAAGGCCAGTGAAATGGTTTTGCATGCTGCTGTTTATAAAGGCATTGATGAAATTCCCGGAATTTAGCCGAGGAATGATTTACCCCCCATATATAAACCGGCTTTCCGGTAAAGCAAGCCTCTGACGTCATCGAAATGGAATCTTGCGTTACAATAATTTGGTCTGCCAACCCAAGGTAAGCAAGGTAGGGGTTCTTCCCTGTTCCATCCCAAATTTCATAGGAAAAACCCTTTAAAAAGCGCTTCAACATTTGCAGTAATTCGGGAGACGTCCGGCGAGAGGGCGTGATGAAACAATGCCCCCCTATCTTTATTAACGCTCCTGCCAAAGCTTTCATATCAGATTCCTGATAGCGATAATGGCGGTTATCGCCTCCCAGCAAAAGCGTTGTAAGGGGAACGTTTGAAGGGTGGGGGTACGCTTGCGCCTCGGCTTTAACCTCGCTTTCATTGAGCCGATGGAGGGCTCCCAAAATAGGGATAACGTTTGGTCCCTTTAAGTGGTCATGGCAAGGCGCGATAACGCAATCAAAATGACGTGGATTCATATACGGTCTTTGCAAAATAATAGTAAAGCACTTCTTATGGCGTTTTCGGATGGCTAAGGCGGGAGCCGTAGACCCCCGCCCAGCCGCAATGAGCAAATCCGGCCAGGGAGGCGTGAGCGGCTCATAGCCTGGGGATTGAGAATGAAGGGCGTTCACCCAAAGCTGGGGGGGCAATATCCGCCATGGCAAACGCGGCTTCATGGTTTTAAATGTTGGTATGACCCCGAGCGCATGGGCTATGCCTAAACACTGGCTATAGGTTCCTATCTTTCCATCATCTGCTAAAATCCAAGCGTTTACGTGCCTTGTCATCCTTGTTTCCTCAAAGCTCCCTAAAAATCTGAAGGCGTTTGATACCTCCCTTACTTATGCGTTACCAAGCAGGATTGTTCAAGAACCAAGTTAATTTTTACAGATCTTTTGAAAACTGTTGAAAAAAGAGAAAAAATAAGATTGGGAATCTCCTGTTTCCGTCCCTTCGCCTTCGGCGCTCCGCGCCTACGCGCGAGGACGAACGAAGAGAGGAATGATAACCCGTTCTGCAGTTATCATGCGAATCGCTGGCTCTTCACAAACCTTCTAGAGTTTTCCGCTTCTCTATGGTACCCCTTAAGGCAAATATAACTCTCCGCAGGTCAACCCATGCCCAAACTCACCCTGATTGATGGATCCGGCTTTATTTTCCGGGCTTTCCACGCGCTCCCCCCCTTACGCCGGCCGGATGGCGTGCCTGTTGGCGCCGTGTATGGGTTCTGCTCGATGTTATTCAAAACATTAATAGAAAACCATACGGATGCTTTGGTCGTTGTCTTTGACGCGGGACGCCAGACTTTCCGGCAAGAAATTTATCCCCCTTATAAAGCCCATCGCCCCGAAGCCCCGGAAGATTTGATTCCTCAATTCCAGTTGATTCGGGACGCTTGCACGGCTTTTAACGTACCAGCCATTGAGGCGGCGGGTTTTGAAGCTGATGACCTCATTGCGACCTATGCCCATCATGCCCGCCGGACCGGATATGAGGTATGCATTATTTCTTCTGACAAAGATTTAATGCAGCTGGTGGGCCCCGGCATCTCCATGCTTGACCCGATTAAAAACCGTCCCATTGGCGAAGCGGAAGTTTTAGAAAAATTCGGCGTTCCCCCTGTAAAGGTTGTCGACGTGCAAGCCCTGGCAGGAGATTCAAGCGATAATGTTCCGGGCGTCCCCGGCATTGGCATCAAAACAGCGGCTGAGTTGATTAATGCTTATGGCGACCTGGAAAACCTTTTAGCCCGCGCCCATGAGATCAGGCAACCCAAACGGCGGGAAGCCCTCCTTGGAAATGCGGAAAAAGCCCGTATTTCACGCCAGCTTGTCTCTTTGCGCCACGATTCACCCCTGCCCTTGCCCTTAAATGAGTTAAAAATCCGTCCCCTGGAATCATTGGTTATGAATACATTCTTGCGTACTCAGGGCTTTAACAGCTTGGTTGCCCGCATTGAGCGACAGAATGCGGCGCTCAATCCTTCTTCCGGCCCCCAGGAGTTACCTGGTTTTTCCATAAACCCGGCGCCCTCGCTTCAAACGGCCTATGAGACCGTGACGACGCTTGAATCCCTCAATGCCTGGATTAAGAAGGCGATGGAATCTTCCGTCATGGCGATTGATACGGAAACCACGTCCCTCAATGCGGTAGAAGCTCAACTTGTGGGATTATCCCTCGCCCTTGATAAAGGCCAAGCTTGCTACATTCCCGTTGCCCACCAAACAGACAGGCCCCAACTGAACCGGGAGATTGTTTTGGCCGCATTGCGCCCCCTGCTCACCAATCCATGCGTACTCAAAGTTGGTCATAACCTGAAGTATGACCTGGTGGTTTTGGCTACCTATGGAATAACCATTTCTCCGCTCACCGACACGATGCTCCTGTCTTACGTGCTCGATGCGGGAAAAAATGGCCATGGTATGGACGAGCTTGCCGAACTTCATCTGGGCTATAAAACCATCAAATTCGGGGATGTGGCAGGCGCCGGAAAAGCCATGAAAACTTTTGATCATGTTCCTTTAGATCAAGCAACTGCCTATGCAGCAGAAGATGCAGATATCACCTTGCAACTCTATCATGTTTTTCGCCCTCGATTAGTTGCTGAAAAAATGGCGCATGTTTTTGAGCGCCTGGAACGCCCCCTTATCCCCGTCATCGCAGCCATGGAACGTCAAGGGATACGAATAGACCGTTTGCTTCTGGATCAGCTAGGGCACGAGTTTTCAAGCCAGATGGGGCGGTTGGAGTCAACTATCTATCAATTGGCTGGTCGGGTTTTTAATGTGGGGTCTCCCAAACAACTCGGGGAAATTCTTTTTGATGAGATGGGCCTGTCCCTTTCTCAACCCGCAAATGGCTTTCAAAAAATAAAACCGCCCAAGAAAACCAAAACAGGCGCTTATGTAACGGATGTGGATGTATTGGAAAGTCTCGCAGCCCACGGACATGAGCTACCCGCCCGCGTGCTGGAATGGCGCAGTCTCTCCAAGCTTAAATCAACTTATGTCGATGGCCTGATTGCAGCTGCCTCTCCCAAAACCAGCCGTGTCCATACCTCTTATTCTCTGGCGGGAACATCAACGGGGCGGCTTTCCTCCTCTGATCCCAATCTCCAGAACATTCCCATCCGAACGGAAAATGGCCGCAAAATCAGACAGGCTTTTGTGACAGATCCGGGTTACCGTCTGGTTTCTCTCGATTATTCCCAGATTGAACTGCGGCTCCTGGCCCATATGGCGGAGGTTCCGGCTCTCGTTGAAGCTTTTCGCAAAGGGATTGATATTCATACCGCCACAGCCGCCACCATGTTTGGCATTTCCCCTGATCAAATGGATGGAACTTTGCGCCGGAAAGCAAAAGCCATTAACTTCGGCATTATTTACGGGATTAGCGCCTTTGGCTTATCCCAGCAATTAGGCATTTCTCAAGGCGAAGCAGCTGCTTATATAAAAGCTTATTTTGAAACCTATCCCGGCATTCAACAATACATGGAACGGTGTAAAGAATTTGCCCGCCGCCATGGATATGTCCAAACCCTCTGGGGACGGAAATGTTACGCTCCCGGCATACAAGACAATAACGCCGTTGCGCGTCAGTTTGCCGAACGCCAGGCCATCAACGCGCCTTTACAAGGAAGCAATGCGGATATCATCAAACGGGCAATGATTCATATTCCACCGCTCCTGCAAAAGCTTGCCTCAAATACACACATGCTGTTGCAAGTTCATGATGAACTGGTCTTTGAGGTTCCGGTGGAAGAACTGGATACAACCATACCAGCCCTGAAAAAATTGATGGAAAATATTCTAACCCTGAAAGTCCCCCTCGTGGTAGGAGCGGGGATAGGCAGCAACTGGGATGAAGCGCATTAGGGCATTCTCCCTTTTATGAAGGGTATGACATCTAGAGCGTGTGATCAATTAGATTGAGTTCTCAACCTCAATTTCATATTGAAAAACATTAAAAAATAATAATCAACAACTTATCGTCATTGCGAGCGTAGCGAAGCAATCCAAGGGCAACAGAAGAAATCTTGATCGCAGCCCCTGGATTGCCACATCGCTGTGCTCCTCGCGATGACACTAAGTATTTGATTTTTAACATATTTATTGGAAACCACGTTAAAGTATCAGCTTAATTGATCACACGCCCTATTTTTTACTTCGGCGCAAGAACCATAATCATTTGTTTACCTTCCAGGCGAGGTGATTGTTCAACTTTAGATGACTCCTCAAACAGTTCACGTAAGCGCTTTAAAACTTCCATCCCAATTTCATGGTGGGAAATCTCACGTCCCCGAAACCGCATCGTAATCTTGACTTTGTCCCCATCTTCAATAAACCGTCTAATGGCGCGGTACTTGACTTGAAAATCATTTTCATCAATGCCGGGGCGAATTTGAATCTCTTTGACTTCAACAATTTTTTGCTTTTTCTTAGCCTCAGCCCGTTTTTTCTGCTGTTCATATTTATATTTGCCATAATCCAGTATTTTACAAACAGGCGGCTCCGCATTTGGTGAAACCTCAACTAAATCTAGTCCTGCCTTTTGGGCCATCTGCATGCCTTCAAAGCGGGTTACAACCCCTATCATTTCTCCATTTTCATCAACCAGGCGGACTTTTGGAGAAGTAATTTCTCCGTTCACACGAGGCCCATCACGAGGGGTTGCCGGTTCATTTGGTAAACGTGCTATAATTATCTCCTTAATAATTGCAAAACTTGTACACGGTTAGTATTAACACAACGTCTACCAAGCGGTCTAGACATTGCGTAAAAAAAATCATGGTAAAAATCCTTCTCTTCAGACAGAATTTTTTATATTTTTCAAAATATATGGGAAAATTTATGTAACCCAGTTGCCCTGCCCCCCTATTCGCCCTATTATTATGTAAAGTAATGATTTACTAATCTATAGGTATGAGATCATGATTATCACTTGTCCAGCTTGCGAAAAAAAATATCTGATCGATAACCATGTGATGTCAGAAAAAGGACGCCAAGTCCGTTGCGGCGAATGTGGCAATACCTGGTGGCAAGAACCCTCAGATGTCGTGACCTTAGATCCAAGAAAAGAGGGCATCATTGAGAAAGACCGCATACCTCACAATATGAACCCGGGCTTAAACAGATTAGAAAAGTCGGTAGAGGAGGACGAAGATAAACCCCGCGGCCTTAAAGCGTTTATCCACAATTATTATCTAGACTGGCTCGTTATTATCTTTGCGCTCATCATTGTTCTTGTTGTAACCTACCGGGAACGCGGTACAATATTTGACCAGGCTCCCTCCTTCAAGCGGGTTATTAATCCTCGCATCGGTGGCAATCCGGGCGCACCCGGACCTGGCCTCATCGTTCAGGGCATTAATTATGATACCGCTCATCAGCATAATGCCCCCCGCCTTATCGTTACAGGCGAACTTGTCAATGTTTCAGCCAGCTCTATCCCTGTTCCCCCCTTGACCATTACGGTAACGGGCAAAAATAACGGACAAGAGATGCAGCCCAAATCATATGTATGGGAACATACCAATAAAACTCAACAACTCCTTCCAGGCGGGCGGCTCCCGTTTCAAAGCATTACGACACATCCTGGATGGTCAACCATTGAGAAAATTGATGTAAGCCATTAGGGACCTAAAAAATTTATATTTCCATTTCTTCAGGGCGTGTCCTCAATTGAAGGATTTTGGAGCGAAAATGGTGGGTTTTGAAAACCGTATCGCAAGAATACATTAAGGCGTATTTTTAGAAACGGAAGCGCATAAAACCGCCATTTGCCGTCCAAAAGCCAATAATTGATGACACGCCCCAGGGAAACGATGTTATAAGTTGAACAATACCACGTGATCGTTTAATGAGAACCAGGATGAACCAAAAAGTAATTAAACACTATGCAACTATTTGACGTATCTATACAAAACAAACAAGTATTATGTTTGGGCGACCTTTTATTAGACCGTTTCGTCTATGGAGCCGTTCATCGCATTTCTCCTGAAGCGCCTGTACCCGTCCTTAAAATTAACCGTGATTTCCTCGCTTTAGGCGGGGCAGGCAATGTCGTTCGAAATTTGTCCGCTCTCGGATGCCCGACCACCTTTATTGGAATTATCGGAAAAGACGATGCCGGTCAGAAGACAAGGGACCTGTTAACTACCTTACCCCATGTTACGGCCCATTTGATGGTTGAAGGCCGAACGCCTTTAAAGTCCCGCTTTATATCCAATTCCCAGCAGCTCTTAAGAGTAGATGATGAAGTTTTGGCTGTCCCTTCCCAAGCCACGCTTGACGCTTTAAAAGCGCTATTAAAAGACCATCTCCCTTTAGCTCAAGTCGTCATTTTATCGGATTACGGTAAAGGGGCGCTTTCCCCTGATCTATGCCAATTCGTTATCTCTACAGCAAAATCCGCTGGCATACCGACCATCGTAGACCCGAAAGGACAAGATTATTCCCGTTATCGGGGAGCGACCCTCCTAACCCCCAACGAAAAAGAACTATCTGAAGTTTTCCCTTACCCTTTACAATCCGACCAGGACATTGTCCAAGCCATGACCCAAATCAAGGACCTCTATCACCTTGACGCGATTCTGGTCACGCGGGGAGCAAAAGGTATGGTTTTGCTCCCTCCATCAAGCTACAAATCCCCGAGCACGCCTATTCACATTCCAGCGCAAGCCCGTGAAATTTTTGATGTGTCTGGAGCCGGTGATACAGTTATTGCAACGCTTTCAGCTTCTATCAGCGTTGGGAATTCTTTAGAAGATGCGGCAAGGCTCGCCAATATTGCAGCAGGCATTGTGGTTGGCAAAGTTGGGACAGCGATCGTCAATCAAGACGAGTTGGCAGCGGCTGTCTTAAAGACAGAACCCTTTGCTCCTTCCAAGATAATGTCCTTAGAAGAAACCAAGGCGCATACCCAAATTTGGCGCCGCCACGGGTTAACCCTCGGTTTTACAAATGGGTGCTTTGACCTCCTTCATCTTGGCCACCTTCATTCCCTGGAGCAGTGCAAAAAGAAATGTGACCGTTTAATCGTTGGGCTTAACACAGACGCCTCGATCCGTCTCTTGAAAGGAGAAAACCGTCCTATCCAGGAAGAAAGGGTTCGCGCCCATGTACTCGCTGCCCTTGAATATGTGGATTGCGTTATTCTATTTGAGGATGACACTCCCCTCGCCCTCATTGAAGCGCTTCTGCCAGATATTTTGTTTAAGGGATCTGATTATACCGTCCAGAGTGTGGTAGGAGCGGATATTGTTCAATTAAATGGGGGGAAAGTTCATTTAATTGATCTGAAACCCGGCTATAGCACCACAGCCACCGTCACAAAGCTGCAGAAAATTGCTTAGGACCCTACAAAAATGAACATTACCATTTCTTCTTCGATTTTTGAGCCATCTGCGGCGTGATTTTTATGCTTCTGATACGCGCACAGGCTAAACTATGTTTGGCTTCCGGTTCTCAAACTCACTTGCGTCTGACTCAAAAATTTCTCATGTAAATGTAAAGTTTATTATTTCTAGCTCCCTTCAAAACTGTCTCAACTGCTCCTTCCAGAACCTCCCTTACGCATCATTCCCAAATTTGCTATAGTTGGGCCTATGGCTTATGACGTTATCAACTTTTGTGAATTTTATTCGAGTCCTCTCGGGCAAGCGGCTGGTCATCAAATTCAAGGATGCATCCATCAAATTTGGCCAGACCTCACCGGGCAGACTATCCTTGGGCTTGGGTATTCCTTACCCTACCTGGACTTTTACCTTAAACCTTCAGAATGCGTTTTTGCTTTTATGCCCGCTCAACGGGGGGTTGTTTTGTGGCCTGATACGGGACTTTCCCGTATCGCTTTAATTGGAGAAGGCAGCCTTCCTTTACCGGATCAATCTATGGATCGCATCCTCATGGTCCATACGTTGGAGCATACCGAACAACCGGGCCAGCTCCTTCGCGAAGTCTGGCGCGTTTTGACGGGTCAAGGCCGCTTATTGATTATTGTTCCTAACCGGCGCAGTATGTGGGCCCATCTTGAGAGCACCCCCTTTGGCCATGGGCAACCTTATACCATGACCCAGCTCACAACATTATTGAAAAATAACCTTTTCATGCCCATATCCACAAAACGGGCCTTATATATGGCTCCTAGCCAATCCTGGCTTATGATGGCTTGCGCCCCTTTTCTGGATAAAATCGGCAACCAGTCCTTGCAAAAATTTTCAGGAATCGTCTGCGTCGAAGCCATAAAACAAGTTTACGCCGGGACGCCTCTTCGTAGGCGTCAACACGTCCCCACCACGTCTCTTGTCGGTATATAAAGCCTCCGGGCAAAACTCCCTGCGCCGTTGCTGATGAACTCCCTTATACAACTTAGGCATGGTTATGCCTGTTTCCCCTCATTTACTGCTCAACTTCCCTTGTATTATGGCGGCTTCGTTTGAGGCGGCTGCGGCGGGCTTTATTGGCCAGGCGGGATTCTTTTGATGCGCGGGTGGGCTGGCCGGGAACCCGTTTTGCGACAGGGACGGTTGCGCGGAAAATAAGGTCAGCAAGCCGCCGGCGGGCATCCTGGCGGTTTTGATCCTGGCTGCGGTATCGTCGGGCCGTGATAATCAGCATTCCCTCTTTTGTAAGGCGGCTGCGGATCATAGCCAGCAGCCGCGTTCGGATATCTTCGGGTAAAGAGGGCGACTGGGCCACATCAAAGCGAATTTGAACCGCCGTGGATACCTTGTTAACGTGCTGTCCGCCCGGCCCGCTGGCGCGAATAAAAGATTCGCTGATTTCTTTCTCATCAATGAAGAGCGCCCGCGTTATTTGCATTGATCTTAAAGCCCCTTGGTTCTTGCCCGAATTCAAGGCTATGATAATTTTATTAGCCGAATTATACCACAGATATTGGAAAAGAACTTTCATGGAGACCACGCCTCTTTTTTGGGTTGTTTTTAATACCCTTGTCCTGGGGATGCTTTGGCTTGATTTAAAGGTATTTCACAAGTCTGCGCATGAAGTAGCACCCCGCGAAGCCTTAAAATGGTCCCTAATTTGGGTTATCCTCTCCTTAGGGTTTGCGGCTATGCTGTATCTCTTTATGGGACATGAGAAGGGTGAAGAATTCTTGAGCGGGTATATTGTGGAAAAGTCTTTGAGCATTGATAATATTTTTGTCTTCTCCATGATTTTTCGGGCATTATCTATTCCGCTCAAATATCAGCACCGTGTTTTGTTCTGGGGTATATTTGGCGCGCTCGTTTTGCGGGCCCTGATGATTTGGTTGGGTCTCACCCTTATCGCCTATTTCCATCCGGTCATTTACCTATTGGGCGCTTTTTTGATTTTCACCGGACTTAAAGTATTTTGGGGGACAGAAAAACCCATTAACCTTGAAACGCATCCTCTCATTTTGTTTTTACAACGTTATATCTCCTTAACACCGAAAATAGAGGGGCAACACTTATGGATCCGGGAAAAGGCGGCCCCGCGGCGATGGCAGGCGACGCCGTTATTTGTGGCTCTGACTTTAATTGAATGTTCAGATCTCCTCTTTGCCATTGACTCCATTCCGGCGATTTTTGCGATCACGCTGGATCCTTTTATCGTGTATACGTCGAATGTTTTTGCTATCCTGGGTTTGCGGTCCCTTTATTTTCTATTAGCGGATGCTATTGAAAAATTTTACTATTTAAAGTCAGGTGTTGCGCTTATCCTTTGTTTCGTTGGTACAAAAATGGTTATCATGGATTTCTATAAAATTTCAACGAAGGGGTCGTTATTTATTATTTTACTGATCCTGGGAGGGAGCATTGCGCTGTCGTATCTTAAGGGGCGTCAAAATTGCCACAAATAGGATCCCTTGCCGTCATTTTAGGAACCCTCGTTTGGTGTGGCGCTTTCAGCTACCTCAGCGCACAAGCTACCGATACGCTGGAGTGGTTCAGCCTTGTAATGATTGGGCTTGTGTCAGTCGCTACCATGGCATACTGGGTTTATGCTAATAAGCAGCAAAACATTTACAAACAAAAACTGAAATTGATCCATGCGGGTATTTCTACGTTAACGCCGGCTATTGAAGCCGCTATTTTTGATGATTCAGGCAAATCAATCTGGACGACGCATCCCAACACGTATCCGAACCAGGAGGAGTTCTTACGTAAAATCCTGGCGCGTATTGCGCCAACGCCGGAAGTGGCCCAGCTCAAATCAATGATTGAAAACCGCTCCCGGGGAGAGATTTTAGTGAGTGGAGGAGGAAATGGCCTGGGGCAAGACCAGAAGTGGTGGTTGATGGCAACGGCGCCCCTTGATATTGGCGGATATTTTGGGCGCAAAGGCCTGATGGCCGCCCTTCGGGATATCACGCCCCATTTTGCAAGCCACAATCAGCTAAAGCATAACTATGAAGCCCTTGAAACTTTTGTTGACCGTGCCCCCGTGGCAATCGTTTATACCCATACCAGCGGTTTAATCACAGGGGCAAACCATACCTTTTGCCGATGGCTTGGTTTGCCGCGGGAGCAGCTTTTAGGAATGCCCCTTCAAGAATTTTTGGGGGAAGAGTGGGCAATCAGCAAATCCATTATTTCGGTGCGCAGCCCCCATACGGTTCCTTTCAAGATGCTGGCTCTCACATCTGCGAAATCCCAGCCACTCTTTTTTTGCCGGGCGGATAGCCTTCTCTCCCGTGGTACGGGGGTTTTTAAACAGGCTTTTTCCGATGCCTCAATCCCGGCGGTCATGATTGGAGAGGAAGGCCAAATTATAGATTACAACCCGGCTTTTACGGTGATGGTTGGGGAAGTCAGGTTGCGCCAGGATTTTTTTGAGATGATTCATCCGGCTGTCCGGTCTGAAACAACAACAAAGCTCCGTCGCGCCTTTGAACGTGCGACGACGCCATCCCCTTTTGAAGTTCGCTTTGAGGAAGACAAAATTCATACCACCACGTATGTCTCTCGCCTGGCCCAGGAGGATAATAAGGCTGTCCTGATGCTCCAGTTCCTCGATATTTCAGAACAAAAACGTCTGGAACGCCAATTTATTCAATCTCAGAAAATGCAAGCCGTGGGTCAATTGGCAGGGGGAATCGCCCACGATTTCAATAACTTATTAACAGCTATGATTGGCTATTGCGACTTGCTTCTTCAGCGGTATTTGCCGAACGATCCAGCTTATACGGATGTCATGCAAATTAAGCAAAATGCGAATCGGGCGGCAAATCTCGTTCGTCAGTTGCTCGCTTTTTCCCGTCAGCAAACATTACAACCTAAAGTTGTCCATATTACCGATAATTTGGCTGACCTGTCCACCCTGTTACGCCGTCTTATCGGGGCTGGAATTGAGTTGAAGATGATCCATGGCCGTGATTTATGGCCTGTAAAGGTTGATGTCAGCCAGCTTGAACAAGTGATTATCAATCTGGTGGTTAATGCAAGGGATGCCATAACCAGGGGCGGCACCCTCTCCATTCGCACCAGTAATTATCAATGTTTGCGGCAGCAACGCATGGGGCATGACCTGGTGGCAAAAGGCGATTATGTGATGATTGAGGTCATTGATACCGGACATGGCATCCTGCCCGAGCATTTAGAACATATCTTTGAACCTTTCTTTTCAACCAAAGAAGTGGGAGAAGGGACAGGACTCGGGCTTTCCACGGTTTATGGGATTGTGAAGCAAACCGGGGGGTTTGTCCTGGTTGACAGCGTGATGAATGAAGGGACCAGCTTCAAAATTTTGTTGCCCCGTTATGCGGGGGGAGAAGAAGAGGCCCCCGCCCCCCACCCCGAAACGCCTTCGGGGGATTTGACGGGAGGGGGGACTATTTTGCTTGTTGAAGATGAAGATGCGGTGCGTATGTTCAGCGCCCGGGCGTTGCGGGAAAAAGGGTACCACGTGATTGAAGCGGATAGTGGAGAATCCGCTCTCGAAATCTTGAGCCAGGGGGAGCGGTTTGACCTTTTGGTCACAGATGTCGTTATGCCAAAAATGGATGGCCCCACCTTAAGTAAAAAGATCCGGGATCTTTATCCCGATACAAAGACGATCTTTATATCCGGCTATACGGAAGATACGTTCCGCAAAAACCTGGACCATAATGCAAAAATCCATTTCCTTCCGAAGCCATTTACACTAAAAGACCTAGCATCCAAAGTTAAAGAAGTGCTAACACTGAGTCAGGAAATAACATAAATATTAAAGGAGAATAACCAATGTCTCATGATTTATCGCGCGGTGATAAAACGAAAGCCCTGGATGCCGCTCTCTCGCAAATTGAGCGGGCCTTCGGGAAAGGATCGGTTATGCGCCTTGGGCAACGGGAAAATGCCGTTGAAGTCGAAGTCATCTCCTCCGGTTCACTCGGGCTTGATATTGCCCTTGGTATTGGCGGATTACCCAAAGGCCGGATTATTGAGATTTATGGGCCTGAATCTTCGGGAAAAACAACGTTGACCCTTCACGTGGTCGCAGAAGCGCAAAAAGTCGGCGGGACGTGCGCTTTTATTGATGCGGAGCATGCCCTTGACCCAGGTTACGCCAAGAAATTGGGCGTTAACCTGGATGAGCTGCTGATCTCCCAACCGGATACGGGTGAACAGGCCCTGGAGATTGCGGATACGCTGGTGCGCAGTGGCGCCGTTGATGTGCTTGTTATCGACAGCGTTGCCGCTCTTGTGCCCAAAGCCGAACTGGAAGGGGATATGGGGGATTCCCATATGGGGTTGCAAGCCCGTCTCATGAGCCAAGCTTTACGCAAGCTTGCAGGGTCCATCTCCAAGACGGGTTGTATGGTTATCTTCATTAACCAGATCCGTCAAAAAATAGGGGTTGTGTTTGGGAATCCCGAGACAACGACGGGAGGAAACGCCTTGAAGTTCTACGCTTCCGTCCGCCTTGATATCCGCCGGGTTGGCGCCATTAAGGACAAGGATCAAGTTACGGGCAACCAAACGCGCGTTAAAGTAGTGAAGAACAAGATGGCTCCACCCTTTAAAGTTGTGGATTTTGATATTATGTACGGGGAAGGTATTTCCAAGACGGGCGAACTCATTGACCTTGGCGTTCAGGCTGGCGTGATTGATAAAGCGGGATCCTGGTATTCCTATGGCAGCCAGCGCATTGGCCAGGGACGGGAAGCGACGCGCACATTTCTGAAAGAAAATCAGGACCTCTTCGCCCAAATTGAAAAAGCTGTTCGGGAAAATACCGGCGTGGTCGCTGAAGCCATGATTGCGGGACCTGAAGCGATGCTGGAAGATGCGGCGTAAGGACTAGAAAAATGAACATTACCATTTCTTCAAGAAATGTAAAGTTTATTATTTCCAGACCCCTAAAGGATAGGAACAAAATCATTTCATGCGTACTCTGACGGATATCCGGTCAACATTTATTCAATTCTTTAAAGACCAGGGACATGAGGCAGTGGGTTCTTCTCCGCTGGTTCCCCGTAATGACCCGACGCTATTGTTTACGACAGCTGGCATGGTTCAATTTAAGGATGTCTTTACAGGCGCGGAAAAGAGGGCATATCCGCGGGCGGCGTCATCCCAGAAATGCTTGCGGGCTGGCGGGAAGCACAACGACCTGGAGAATGTCGGCTACACTTCCCGTCATCACACCTTTTTTGAAATGCTGGGGAACTTTTCTTTTGGGGATTATTTTAAGGAAGAGGCGATTTCTTACGCCTGGGATCTCGTCACGCGCCACTTCAATTTACCCAAAGACCGCTTGCTGGTCACGGTTTATGCGCAAGATGACGAGGCTGCAAAATTGTGGCGGAAAATTGCCGGCTTGCCTGAAGACCGGATTATCCCCATTGCCACAGCGGATAATTTCTGGTCCATGGGGGACACAGGGCCTTGCGGCCCTTGCACGGAAATTTTTTATGATCATGGAGAGTCTGTCCCTGGCGGACCTCCTGGCAGCAAAGATGAAGACGGCGACCGTTTCACCGAAATCTGGAACCTGGTCTTTATGCAATTCGAGCAGCTTGCCGATGGCCGGCGCATTGCGTTGCCCAAGCCTTCCGTTGATACGGGCATGGGACTGGAACGCCTTGCGGCCGTTTTGCAAGGGGTTCACAATAATTATGACACCGACCTGTTCCAAACCCTGATCCAGGCGTCCATTGACTTGACAGGCGCCCAGGATCCCGCCCGGCGGCAATCCCATAATGTCATTGCGGACCATTTACGGGCATGCGCCTTCTTGCTGGCCGAGGGAGTTCTTCCGGGCAATGAAGGCCGGGGGTATGTGTTGCGCCGCATCATGCGCCGCGCCATGCGCCATGCCCACCTCCTGGGTGCCAAAGACCCGCTAATGTGGCGTTTGGCGCCGACCCTGTTCCGTTTAATGGGGACAACCTACCCTGAACTCCTACGGGCGGAATCCTTGATTGTGGAGAATTTACGGTTAGAGGAAGAAAAATTCCGGCAAACCCTGGCACGAGGCTTGACGTTACTCAATGAGGCCACGGCTGTTCTTGCGCCGCGCCAGCCATTGCCGGGGGAAGTCGCCTTTAAGCTCTACGATACTTTTGGTTTCCCGCTTGATTTAACCCAGGATATTTTGAAAAGCGCCGGCCATTCTGTTGACCTGGAGCGCTTTCAGGCCGCCATGGCTGCTCAAAAAGCGGCCGCCCGCGCAGCCTGGTCGGGGTCAGGAGAAGCGAAGGATGAGCAAATTTGGTACGACCTGCATGAAGAATTCGGGGCGACTGAATTCTTGGGATATGAAGCGCTGGAAGCGGAAGGGGTAATTCAAGCCCTTTTGATAGATGGTCACCGTGTGGCTCAAGCCACCCCGGGACAGGAAATAGCGCTTCTGGCGAACCAGACGCCCTTTTATGCGGAATCCGGCGGCCAAATGGGCGACCAGGGGCATCTGGTTACAGCGTCAGGGTCGGAGATGAGGGTAACGGATACCGTCAAGAAACGGGGGAACTTGCATGTTCATATGGCAAAAGTCACCAAAGGAACGGTTGCGCCGGGTGATGTGGTCAGGCTTGTCGTCGATGAGACGCGGCGGGCGCTGTTGCGGGCGAACCACTCGGCGACCCATTTACTCCATGCCGCTTTGCGAGAGGTCTTGGGCGGCCATGTTACGCAAAAAGGGTCTCTTGTCGCCCCCGATCGCTTGCGGTTCGACTTTACCCATACCAAAATGATGGGCCGGGAAGAAATTTTGTCTGTCGAGCGTCTGGTCAACCGGCATATCATCCTCAACCATGAGGTCCATACGCGCCTGATGAATACGGAGCAAGCCATCACCCACGGAGCCATGGCTTTGTTTGGTGAGCGGTACGGGGAGGAGGTTCGGGTTTTGAGCATGGGTCTCTCCCCTGATGAAGGAAAACCCTTTTCTGTGGAACTGTGTGGCGGCACGCACGTGAACCGGACGGGAGATATTGGCCTCTTTAAAATTATTAATGAAGCTGGCATCTCTGCGGGCATCCGCCGGATTGAGGCGCTCACGGGACTGGCTGCCCTTGACTATGTGACGGGGATGGAGTCCGCTCTGGCTCACGTGAACAGCCTCACAAAATCAACGTCCGCAGACCTTCCTGCCCGCATCGGCGCCTTGCTCGCCGAGCGAAAGACTTTGGAACGTCAGGTGACCGACCTGCGCCGTCAAATTGCGCTTCTTAACCCGAAAGAGGAAGAAAGCGTAAAAGGCCAGGGGAGCGACGTGAAGCAAGTTGGGGATTTTCCAATGATTTTCCGTCACTTGGCGGATATTCCGGCCAAAGACCTCAAGCCGCTCGTTGACGACTTGAAGGGACAGATTGGATCAGGCATTGTCGTTGTGACCAGTATTGCAGAGGGCAAAGTTTCCCTCGTGATTGGCGTAACTTCAGACTTGACGGAACGGGTCAGCGCCATCGACCTGGTTCGTGCCGGGGCGGAAGCGTTGGGAGGAAAAGGAGGCGGCGGCCGTCCCGATTTAGCCCAGGCAGGCGGAAATCATGCCAACATTCCAGCGGCTTTAGCGGCAATTGAAAGCCAGTTGAAAATAAGAAGCCGGTGAAGATCATTCATTAGGCTTCTCTCGAAACCTATTGTGTCCTACAAGTCACACTCACAAGTTTTATCCAATGACAAAGTCAACTAAATATTGTTTTCAGGCGCCCCGGGTTGGTAAAGTTAAGGGTGTGTGAAAGGTATTAAGTGTGATCAGGGGCTGGTAAAAAAGCTCCGATTAAATAAGTATTTAAATAAAGGAGATATATAATGAAAAAGTTAGCTTTAGCTCTGGTAGCCAGCACAGTCGCCCTTGGCGCTACGCAAGCCAGCATCGGAACAGGTTTCTATCTGGGCGCCCATGTCGGGTATGGATCAACAACCGGTAAAGCAACGGGGCAAGTCCAAACCACCGCCGCTGGCGCGATCGTAGCTACCAATGGTTCTAGTGATGTAGGCGGGAATGCTGCTAATATTGGTGTCATGGGTGGTTACGGCTGGGTCACTGGTTGCCTCTATTTTGGCGGTGAAGTTGCTTACACTTTTGAAAATACAAAAATTAATAACAACTTAAATTTAGGAGTTAACCCTTTCAATTTAGGAGCTAGCAGGGGCGCTGCTCAATTAAAGCGCAATGGATACTTTAACGCCGCGTTGCGGGGTGGTTACTTACTGAACCCTAATACCATGATGTATGTTCGTCTGGGTGGCAACTGGGGCAAATGGACTTTAAATGTTCCCTTCACTAATGGGACGCTCTCCGGTTCCAAGAACCGCTTGTCCTTTGCGCCAGGCGTTGGTTTGGAAACAGCCGTCCATAAGAATGTTTACTTGCGCGTTGAATATACTTATGAGTTTGGCCCAAGCGTCCGGGCGACAACTGCAAATAATGCTACGTTTGTCAATGTGGGAACGATCCGTAGCCAATCTGGTAAAGTGGGCTTGTCCTACAAGTTCTAGGGATTATTTCCTTAAAACGATCCAAAAAACCCTGCGCTTTAGCGCAGGGTTTTTTATTTCCGCATGGATAGCGTCCTAGGGTAAAATTTCTCCTTCCTCAATGATAAAGAAGCCAAACAGATTAAGACGTGTGATCAATTAAGCTGATCCTTTAACGTAACGGCATTTTCAACGAATGTTTTAAAAATCAACCCTTTAGTTTCATTGCGAGGAGCGAAGCGACGTGGCAATCCAGGAGCCGCAATCAAGATTTCTTTTGTTGCCCCTGGATTGCTTCGCTCCGCTCGCAATGACGATAACTTATTGATTATTATTCCTTAATGTTTTTCAATATGAAATTGAAGTTGAGAATTCAATCTGATTGACCACACGCCCTAGCCCACAACAGGAGAGGCGCAACAGCCTTGTCAACAACCCCCATTAAAAGATTGCAAAACCAGGTTGATTGGCCCACAATCCACGCATCATAAAAGAGGGTTAGAAATGGGAAAGTTCATCCGGTCAATTTTATTTGATGCGTCATTTTATATAGCTTCTTTTGTCATGATGGTCATTTTTTTGCCCCTCATGATTTTTCCTCAAAACGCCATTTTTTGGGCGGGGCGCATGTGGGCGCACGTGGCAATGTCCTTATTAAAAAGGATTGTGGGTTTGTCCTATCGCGTTGAAGGGATAGAGAACCTGCCAGCGGGAGCCTGTATCATCGCTTGCAAGCATGAATCAGCCTGGGAAACCTTAATTTTTCACCTTCTGCTCAACCGCCCCGGGTATGCTTTAAAACGGGAGTTGACCTGGATCCCCCTCTTAAACCTTTATTTCAAGCGAATGGAAATGGTGGTTATTGACCGGGGCGCTGGCGCAAGCGCTTTAAAAAGCCTGTTGCAAGGGTCCCGCCGGATTATGGCGCAAAACCGCCCCCTTGTTATTTATCCGGAAGGAACGCGAGGGCTTCCGGGCAAACCCGGGAACTATCAAGCGGGCGTAGGCGTCCTCTATCGTGACTTAGGCGTTCCTGTTATTCCTGTCGCTCTTAATTCCGGTTTATTCTGGGGAAGGCGGAGCTTCTTCAAGCAGCCCGGGCAAATTACTTTACAATTCCTTCCCCCCATTCAACCCGGCCTTTCCCGGGCTGAATTTATGGAAAAATTGGTGGATTGCATTGAAAGCGCCTGTGCGAAGTTAAACGATGCGTAAGCAAATGAGGAGGAAGCCGTGTTTTTAGTAAACCACAAGAAAAGAGGTAACAGGCAACGTATTATACAGGGCATTTTCGCTGCCATCATTCTGGCGATTTGTTTTGATTATGGAAAACACTGGGCTTTAAAAAGAGTTCTGGAAGATGAGATTGCGCAGTCAGAAGCGTTCGTTTCCGCTGGATCCTTAAGAGTTTCTCCCTGGCCTTTATTCCAAAATCATCTGGTTTTAAAAAATTTTCATGTTCATGCGTCAGGAACGCCCCTTACGGTGGAGGAGGCACGGATCCGCCAAAGATGGGGAGAGTGGAGCCTTGCGCATATCCACGCTATAGGGGTCAGGGTTGCCGGAACTGCCTCGATTCAGGAAGCGCAAGGGATTTTGGATACAGCGGACTTAAGGACACGCGTGAAGGTATCTCCCCTTATTCTCAAGGACGTTCAAATTAATCTGCCTCTTCTTGCTTTTTCCAGTTCTGAAGCTTCTTTTGATTTTCTTTATGAAATGAGCGCCCATCAGCTCTCTTTGAAAGTGGATGCGCCAAAAACGTCCTTTCCCAATGGCGTCACTTTTGGCCTCACTGGACAAGGCGATATTTATACAAAAGCGCCGATTCGGGGGAAGATGGATGTTAAAATTCAGAACATTGATAAAATGATGAAGGAACTTGTAGCTGCAGGGGTGATTGATGCCTCTCAGGCGGGATTGGTGACAACAGGGAGTGACTTCCTGGAGAAACTCGGGCTTCACGATATCACATTGCCTCTCAAGATTGAGGATGGCGGCGTTTCCCTGGGGCCTATCTCCTTGTTTAAGGTGGGGAAGACCGAAATGCAAAATTGAAGCGTATTTTCCCTGATTTCTGTTGCCTTTAACATTCTTTCCTCCCGGGGTTCAGGTGGGGGATTTTTCAATGTCCACCCTGGGAGACTTATTACCGATGACATTAAAACCGCAAAAGGTCATTAATAGCTGTCTTGGCGCGTGTCCTGGCATCGACTTGCTTCACAATGACAGCGCAAGCCAAGGCGGGTTGGCCAGGATTTGTCACGGGAACGGTTCCTGGCACCACAACGGAATAAGGCGGGACATACCCATAAGTTATTTCACCCGTTTGGCGGTGAATAATTTTGGTTGACGCCCCTATAAAGACGCCCATGGAAATAACAGAGCCTTGTGCGACAATGACCCCTTCGGCAATTTCACTTCGCGCCCCAATAAAGCAATTGTCTTCAATAATCACAGGGTTTGCCTGCAAAGGCTCTAAGACGCCCCCGATTCCCACACCTCCGGAAATATGGCAGTTTTCACCAATTTGGGCGCATGACCCAATTGTTACCCATGTATCGACCATTGTGCCTGCTCCCACATAAGCGCCGACGTTCACGAAACTCGGCATCAACACGACATGGCGCCCAATATAAGCGGAATGGCGGATAATGCTACCGGGAACCGCCCGAAAACCAGCCGCGGCAAAATCCCGGGCTGTCCAGCCGGCGCATTTCAAAGGAACCTTATCAAACCAGGTTGCGGAAGAGAGTCCACCCTCTACGAGTTCGCAGCCCTTTAACCAAAAAGCCAAAAGAATGGCTTTTTTAAGCCATTCGCGGGTTTCCCAGGCTTCCCCTGCTTTGGCCGCAACACGCAAATGACCCTGATCCAAAAGAGCCAGAACATGATCAACAGCCGCCCGGGTCTCTCCCGTTGTCTGGGGTGATAATTTCTCTTTCCGTTCCCAGGCGTCTTCTATAATTGATTGGTATTTTTGCATTCTTTTGGCTTCATATAGGTTGGGGGTTGCCGATTGCGAATTGCGCAATTTCCGCTCTCAATTCCGCGATACCCCCTTTTGTTACTGTGCTGGTTAAACTGATTTTTGGAAAAGCAGCGGGGTGCGTTTTGATTTTTTCTTCGATATTTTTATGCAAGTCCCGCAACTGTGACGGTGAAACTTTATCAACTTTCGTCAAAACAAGGCGATAGGAAACAGCCGCGACGTCCAGCATCCGCATCATTTCAAGATCATTAACTTTTATCCCATGACGGCCATCTATCAGCACATAAACACGTCCCAAAGTCGGGCGCCCTTTAAGGTAGAGCTGGATCAATCCATTCCACTGCGCAATGGAGGCTTTGGAGGCTGTAGCATACCCGTATCCCGGCATATCCACCAGGACTAACCGGTTACCGAGGGAAAAGAAGTTGAGTTGTTGCGTACGCCCAGGGGTATTGGAGACGCGGGCCAGGGTTGTCCGGTCAGTAAGGGCATTAATAAGACTTGATTTTCCAACGTTTGACCGCCCCGCAAAAGAGACTTCTGGTTGGCCAAAGTCTGGCAAGTCATTCAAAGAAGAGGCGCCCCGCAAGAACTCGCACTCTTGCGCGAACAACCATTTCCCCCACGCCAGGGACTCTGCGCTATCTTCTTCTGACATTGGCTGTACGGCGGCCTTCAAGACGCATGATGGCCCATTGCTGCGCCATAGACAAAATATTGTTCCAGGCCCAATAAATAACCAAACCAGCGGGAAAGGAGGCTAACAGAAAGGTCAGAAAAAATGGCATGAGCATGAAAGCTTTAGCTTGGGTGGGATCCGCTGGCTGGGGATTTAGCTTTTGCTGGAAAAACATGGTCAATCCCATAATAATGGGCCACGCGCCAATCATGAAGAAAGAAGGAGGCGTCCAGGGAATCAACCCGAACAGATTAAACAGGGAAGTCGGATCCGGCGCTGACAAATCTCCGATCCATCCATAAAAAGGCGCATGCCGCATTTCCAGGGTCACAAACAGCACCTTATACAAGCAGAAAAAAACCGGGGCCTGGATCAACATGGGTAAGCAACCTGCTAAAGGATTGATCTTTTCCTTACGGTACAACTCCATCAATTCCTGGTTCATGCGAAGTTTATCATCGCCATAGCGTTTTTTTAAAGCTTCAATCTTCGGTTGAACCTGCTTCATATGCGACATAGACCGGTACGACTTATTCGCCAGAGGAAAGAAAACTACCTTAAACAAAACCGTTAAAGCAAGAATAGCCAGCCCGAAATTACCAAGGAGCTTGTGCAAGTACTCAAGAACGTAAAACAGGGGCTTTGTAAGGAAATAAAACCATCCAAAATCAACGGCAAGGTCGAATTTGTCAAAACCAAGCTTGGTTTCATAGTCATCTAAAACACGTAAAATTTTTGCGCCAGCAAATAAATGGTGCGTCGTCTCAACAGAGCCGCCTGGCTTGAGGTCGACCCAGGGACCCATAACTTGTGTTTGATATTGGTCTTGCCCTTCCATGGTTTGACCTCGAAAAACTGTTTTTTCAGATGTTTTTTGATCAGGAATCAGCGCAACCAGCCAATACTTATCCGTTATGCCAATCCAGCCCCCGGTGGTGAATTCTTCAATGGTTCCTTTTTCTTTTAATTTAGCGTATGTGAGTTCCGTTAATTTCCCGTTTAAAACGCCAATCGGTCCTTCATGCAAAATCATATAACCCCCGACTTCAGGCGTGTCTAACCGGCTGATCTGCCCATAAGCGCTCAAGGATACAACTGAATCCCTGGTATTGGTGACCCGGTCCGTAACCGCAAACATATAGTGATCATCAACCGTAATCGTGCGTTGGAATTTTAAGCCCTCCCCATTGTCCCACTCCAAAACAACAGGCGTGTCTTGCGTTAAATCGGGTGAAGACGTTGTCCAGACAGTTTGCGAATCAGGGAGCTTTATGCCCGCTTCTTGAGCAACCCACCCGAAATCCGCATAGTAAGCTCCCTTCGTTCCTTCTGGCGCCAAAAGAGTAATGGGGGGACTCAACTGATCAGCGGCCTCATGATAATCCAGGAGAAGCAAGTCATCCAAAAAGCACCCCTTCAAATTGATTGAGCCTTTTAAATGGTCCGTCTTAATCGTTAAGCGGGGACTTTGCTGGAGGGTTTCTTTCAAAGGCAAAACCGTCTTGAAGGCGGGCACGTTTTTCTTTTCTGCAGTGACCGGTTTTTCCCCTTTCGCTTGATGGGCCAGTTCTGCCTGGCGCATCAAGGCTTCCTGTTTAGGACGCTCATAAAAATGATGAAACCCCAGAAAAATTAAGACGGCCAAGACAACGGCGAGTATCAGATTTTTTTGTTCATTCATAAGGGATCTCGGTTTGTGTTTATTTCAAGAAGGACGCGGACAGGAAGAAGGTTGAACAGGCTTTGGACGCTGATGCTGAAGGGAACCAGGCGCATGGCCTGGAACGGGATCATATCCCCACTCGCCTCCCAAAGGGTGGCAGCGGAACAGGCGTTTTATAGCCATCCCTCCCCCACGGCGCAAACCATGATGTTCAATTGCATGAATGGCATACCGGGAGCATGTCGGATCAAACCGGCAGCGAGGCGGCAAAAAGGGAGAAACAAGACGACGATAGCCGTGTAAGGATAAAACGACCAGACGGGTGATAATCATAGTGATGGTAATTCCAAACGATTAAGGGCTTGATGAAAATCACGCAGAAGAGCCGTAAAAGGCGCCGTTACTGCGGTGGAACGCGCAATGAGAACAATATCTTCACCAGAAAAAGAAAAGGACGGGCACGCGGATTGAACAACAGCACGCAAGCGACGGCGCGCAAAATTGCGTTTAACCGCATTGCCGACTTTTCGACTGGCTGTAAAGCCAACGCGCAAAACGGGCAAGCCTGACCCACCCTGATTTACTTTTGAACGTTCAGCAAGCTGAACAATCATGGTTGGCATAACAACCTTCCGTTGGTAAGCAGCAACCCGCAAAAAGTCCGACCGCTTTTTTAAGTGCGGAATTGTTGACATGCAAATGCCTTAACTCTGTTAGATTTTAGGCAGACAGGCGCTTGCGCCCTTTTGCTCGACGAGCGTTAATAATCCGTCGGCCACCAACCGTGGCCATACGGGCACGAAAGCCATGACGGCGTTTACGTACAACATTACTTGGCTGAAATGTTCTTTTCACAATCTTTTCCTCTTAAATTCATACCTCATTTTATATTCCCCTCTTTGAGCGGAGTCAAGGCTTTTATTAGGCTAAAACCCACCATCTAATTTTTTATAATATAGTATTTTAGGGTAACTTTTACCATGTTGCCGCGCTTTGATGGCATTGTCTTAAGGAAAGTTGAGCGTGGTAGTAGGAAATAATTAAACAAAAATACTATAGCAGCTCAGGTAAGGAAAGAAAGGCTTTTTGGATTTAATAAAAATGCATTCGTTTCACCAGGCAGACGCAAAGTTTTTTTAAACACTGTTCCCAACATAGTGAATTAATGAAGCCAACAGAAGACACAGTACATTTCCGCGTTATTATAAGCTCACTACTGGTCTCTTAAAAACCCCTCAGTCAATTCATAATCCCTTATGAATCGACTGAGGGGTTTTGGCAACTTTCCTAAAAAATTGCATAGCCCAGCGCGGCGCCTACAATAATAGTCCAGGCAATCAGCCAGGTAAACCATTTCGTAGCGGGCATCAAATTATCATTGGCGGACGCCTGAATAATTTGTAAAATCATCCCCTGTGCAGGATCGGGCATATTTCCTTGTTGTCCCCGTTCTGAAGCTCGGGTTCTATTCCTGTTCGTTTCAATCATATGCTCTCCTCCAGACGTTTTTCCATGGGAATATACTCCCGGTACGGTTTTCCCGTATATAACTGACGGGGGCGTCCGATCTTTTGCATCGGATCCGCGATCATTTCTTTCCATTGAGCTATCCATCCAACGGTTCGGGCAATGGCAAATAATACGGTGAACATAGAAACCGGGATACCCATGGCTTTAAAGATAATGCCGGAATAAAAGTCTACATTGGGATAAAGTTTTTTCTCAATGAAATACTCGTCCGTAAGGGCGACCCGCTCCAGCTCCATCGCAAGCTGCAGGGTTGCATTATTCTTCATGCCTGCTTCGCCCATAATTTCATGGCAGGTTTCCCGCAAAACAGACGCCCGCGGGTCATAGCTTTTATAAACCCGGTGGCCAAACCCCATAAGGCGAAAAGGGTCATTCTTATCCTTCGCCCGTTGAATATAGCCTGGAATACGGTCCAGATGGCTAATCTCTTCCAGCATCCCCAGCACAGCCTCATTTGCCCCCCCATGGGCAGGGCCCCATAAGGCCGCAATCCCAGCCGCAATACAGGCAAACGGGTTTGCGCCGCTTGAACCTGCCAGCCGAATGGTTGATGTGGAGGCGTTTTGCTCGTGATCCGCATGTAAAATGAGGATGCGGTCTATGGCTTTCGCCCATGTCGGATTTATTTCATAAGGCGCGGTAGGCGTCGAAAACATCATATTGAGCATATTTTCTGAATAAGAAAGACGGCTTTGAGGATAGACGAATGGCTGACCTATGGAATATTTATAGGCCATTCCCGCTAATGTCGGCAACTTGGCAATAAGGCGCAAAGCCGCGATTTGACGCTGGTCCGGGTCACGAATATCCAGGCTGTCATGATAAAATGAAGATAACGCTCCCACAACGCCCACCATGACCGCCATAGGGTGCGCATCCCGGCGAAATCCCCGATAAAAGGCGCTCACCTGCTCATGAACCAGCGTATGCTTATGAATAGATTGAGTAAAATATTCTTTTTGGGTCGATGTTGGCAAGTCCCCATACAGGAGAAGATAGGCGACTTCCATAAAATCACTTTTTTCAGCCAATTGCTGAATCGGATACCCGCGATAAAGCAATATGCCTTTATCTCCATCAATATAAGTGATTTCTGACCGGCAGCTGGCCGTTGAGGCAAAGCCCGGGTCAAACGTAAATAACCCGGTTTCTCTATATAGCGTCTGCAGATCCAAGGCGCCTGGCCCATCTGTCCCAAAATAAACCGGCAGATTGACTGTTTTTCCCTGGTAGCTCAATTGAACGGCATCCTGGGCCATGGGCGCTACCATCGTCATTCTTTTCTCCCTATTTTCATAACAGTTAGAAGAACTGCTTACATGCTGCAAGAAATATTGGATGCTTGACCTTTATCTTTAATTTTAACCCTCAAAGGTAAAGGAATCAATAACACGGATATGAATAGATTTCGTATCTATGCCTGGTGGTGCGCCAGAGCCTGAAAGGTTCACTCAAAATCTTCTTGTAGCGCTTTTCGCACAGGCTCTGGCATCAAAGTTTTGATGGAAAAATGAGGATGGGTCATTTCAACAATAATATCCTGATGGGGTTTTGAAAAATCAATAACCTGGTCTTTTGTGAAAGCCCACCGGACAAAATGAATCGCTGAGGTCTTGCCGGATTCGGTCGTCCGGTTGGGGTCGTCTTCAGGCGTTGCCATCACCGTATGGCCCGCAAAGCGAAGGGATAAATGATGCTCGATGCCTGCCAGTTTTCCAAGAACCTGGCCCCGGCGAACCGGGTCATCAATTTCAATCATAAATGTAGCGACCAGCCCTTGCCCTTGAGGAAGGAGAGGGTTGTAAGCCAGCAGCTCGTCCTCAATTTGCGCATCTCCCCCTTTTTCAATATAAAGCATTTCTTGAATTTGCCACCAGAGGGTATCAAAATTTTCAAAGAAAAGGGTCGCTTCTGCTCCTAAGGGGACGCGGCGATTTTTTTTAATGCCGATGATCTCCTGGCGTTTTTGGGCTCGAATTCTGGTAAACTTTTCGAGCGAAAGAAGATCTGCTTTTGTAAGGCGTTTTTTCATTTATTTCTTTTTTCGTTATAATCCGTAAGCCCGAGCAAAGATTTCGATGGGATGCGCCTCCTCCACACGAACCTTTTCATCTAGTTTCTCCATCCCTTGACGGATATGCGTAGCCGCCAACGGACATTCAGATAAAACGAGGCGGTTCCGGGTTTTGAGGGCCTGTTGCGCAACAGGCTTGCCGACTTTTAAGGCCACATCAAAATTTTCAACCATGACGCCCCAAGCGCCTCCATGGCCTGAACACCGCTCCATCACTTGTAAATCAATATCGGGAATCAGGCGCAACAGCTCTGCCGCTTTCTGTCCTATATTTTGCGCGCGCGCATGACAGGCGATATGAATCGTTATCCCTTCGTTGAGGGGCTGGATCCCTGTCGTTAAACCCGGGTCTTTTGAAAGGGCAACAAGATATTCAGCGATATCCCGCGTGGCATCGCTTAAGAGACGCACGTTTTCATCATCGGGCACAATCAATGGCCATTCTGATTTGAGCATCAGGGCGCAAGAAGGGACAAGGGCGATGACTTCGTAACCTCTGTCAATCCAGGAGCGCAACTCAGCCGCAACCCAACGGGCGGCCTTTGCCACAGCGGCGATGTTCCCTTGTTCCAGCAAGGGCATACCACAACACCCCGGGTAAACAACTTCTGTTTCAACGCCATTATGGGCCAAGACTTTTCGCGTTGCTAACCCAATTTTCGGGTCATTATAGTTACCATAGCAGGTTGCGTAAATAACAGCTTTGCGCCCATAAGCCGCTGCCACCTTATTTAAAGGCAAGGGTTCACGCGTTTGGCGCAGAAGAGTTTTTGAGTGGAATTTAGGAAGCGCCGCATCCCGATGAACCCCGAGGGTTTTTTCCAGCAAGGGACGGGTCAGCGCGTTTCCTTCTTTTGTCGCCCAATTGGCCAGGGGAGCAACAGCTTTTGCAAGCGTTCCCGTCACATCTGTCCTGGCCATCACCTTGCGCAACGGGGGAACTTTGCCCGTCGAGAATTCCAGCGCCCGGTAACGCAGCATTAAATGGGGAAAATCCAGGTTAAATTCATGGGGGGGAATATATGGACACTTTGACATATAGCATAAGTCACACAGCGTGCAAGCCTCAACGACAGGCGCAAAGCCAATGCTCTCTACAGATTCCAGTTCCCCGGTTGAGGATCCATCAATTAAGTCAAACAGGCGGGGGAAAGTATCACATAAATTAAAACAGCGGCGGCATCCATGACAAATATCGAAGACGCGCCGCATCTCTTCGTCAAGCTTTTCTGGATTCAGATAATCAGGGTGAGTCCAATCAATAGTGTGCCGCATCCAGATGAAGCCTTCCCTTAATAGCATCCTAGCCACATTTGCCCCACGACGACTTACGACGTGAAGTCACTTACCTCGTGCCGTCCGTCCTGAGCGTAGCAATCCGCTTGAAAAGTGGATTGCGAAGTTGAAGAGAGAAATTCATTCATATCCTTCGGCTTCGGCATTCGACGCCTACGCTCAGGATGAACGAAGCAAGGAGTTCCTATGAGCCTTTTAACTCATTGTTTCTAAAGCTCTTTGGAAACGGCCTGCATGCGAACGCTCCGCTTTGCCTAATGTTTCAAACCAATCCGCAATTTCCTCAAACCCTTCTTCACGCGCCGTGCGGGCCATACCGGGATACATATCCGTATATTCATGCATCTCCCCTGCGATGGCTGCCTTGAGGTTCAAGGACGTGTCTCCTATAGGCAGACCTGTTGCCGGATCACCAACAGCCTCCAGGAATTCCAGATGTCCGTGGGCGTGGCCGGTTTCTCCCTCCGCGGTGGAACGAAAGACGCTTGCCACATCATTATGCCCTTCAATGTCGGCTTTTTGCGCAAAATATAGATAACGACGGTTCGCTTGTGATTCACCAGCAAAAGCATCCTTCAAATTTTGTTCTGTTCTACTTCCTTTTAATGACATTATTTTTCTCCTCCTGACTCAGCGATTTATTCAAAGGATACTATCTGCTAAACAAGGTCAAACGTCAAGAGAACGGATAGACTTTTTTACAAAACAGGATTAAAAGCCACTACAATCCCGTGTTGCCGCTTTTCCCAAAGAAGCGCCGTCCTGGTCAGCATCCATCATACTAACCCCAAAAAGACCAAATTTATCAGACTTTACCTTTTTCAGCCTTTGCCTCTTCTAGATTAACTTGCCTAAAATTTACGCCTCTTAAATTTTTCCCGGAAAAATGACACCCCTTCCCTGTTGAACCCTTCAAACTCTTTTCCTTTTCCAGTAGACTCAATAGACTTCAGCAATTCCCGCTGAAGATGTATAAAAAAATAGGCTTAGAAAAAAGGTATAAAAAAGTACCACCTCAATTTATGGGTGTTTTTGAGGCATGGACTCAGGGATAAAATCCATCTCATCGTCAGTT
>JACCDN010837064.1_pt1 | contig 33392 bp, 30 predicted proteins | sample 7441691 | NCBI WGS metagenome assembly JACCDN01 (sample SAMN15323439, study PRJNA562643) | freshwater metagenome | isolation source: river surface water | place: USA:Blue River Watershed | collected 2017-08-16
CATGGGAGGGATGATGTAGGCAGATCGGAATCGAAAAAACCCCGCCTCATGGCGGGGTTTTGGTTTAAATATTCAAAAAGTAAGAATGATATCGATATCAACAACAACTACCGCCTTTATAGAAAGGTGGCAAACCCTAATTGGCTCAGCCTTAGGTCCATTTTTAGCAATAACTCTTTCTGCAATAGGCTTTCTTATAAAAGGTCTTTTTCAAAGAAGGAACGATAGGAAGGAAGCAATAAGAAGAGCAGAAATTGCTTTTTCACAAACTCTAAACGACCTTTCTTTATCCATAAAAGAATGGAGGGAGTTTATAAAAAGGGTAAAAATCTTAATTGAAGAAGTTAAGTCAACCAATGATCCCAGAGTGTTCGTTTTGAATTACACCAACTCTCCAATAACTACAACTATTCAATTCGATACAGGATTAACGAAAATGAAATTTGGGAGCTATTACTTACACAATAAGATTTTGATTATCGACCATACAATTAGATGGGCAAATAGAACATTCGAACAGTTTAAAGTTGAATTCGAAAATCTACTCAGAAGAAACGAGGCATTTGCGGAAAAAATGCCCCCCATGAATCAACAAAAATCTCATTCCGAAAATCTAGCTGGGTTCTCTAATATAGTAGAAAATTTACTGGATTCGATGGAAAAAGAAAAAATCAAAGAAATTTTCCAAGCCAAAATCTACAATTTGAAATTAATGAAAAATTACCATAGGGCCCTATGGAAACATGAAGGAATTTCTTTCAAATATTTCAAGGATAAAAAGGCAATTGAAGATTACAAAGGAAACATGAAGGCGATATATCGTATTGATAAATTAATGGAGAAAGAAGCTGAGGAATTGATCCCAGAAGCTGTGGCCGATCTGCCCGCAGGACATATCCCCTGATTCAGGGTTAGATGAGTCTGTGGCTTAGTACCACCTGAATTAATGCTTTCGCCGAAATGACAGCACCCCTCCTCCTTTGGAGGAGCCTGCCTGCCGGCAGGCAGGTCGGAGCACGGAATGACGGAGTGGGAGAAGACCTGTGATTGGCAACGACACCCCCCTTGCGAAAGGGGGGGGCAGGGGGGATCTGTATTTTGCATTTCCCCTCCTCCTTTGGAGGAGGCCGGGAGGAGGTCCAAAATTTAGGAAATACTCCTGGCTCAATCCCCTTCCAGCCTAAATCCAATTCGCCTTTCCTCTGGTTTGGGTTCAGGAACCATCAATTTCTCGATCGCCCTCCAGACCTTCCTGAATTCTTGGCTGCTTGTTTGTGAATTTTTGAGCACAAAATTTTTGAGTGAGTCTACTTCCTCAATAAGCGCCTGATGGGATTGGGTCCATTTGCGGAGTTCGATAAAAGTACGGACAACCTGAATACTTACCGAGATCGCCTGAGGACTCCTGAGCAAATTGGCGGCCATGATGGCACCATGCTCAGTAAAAGCAAAGGGCAAGTATTTACGATGTTCACCACGCCTTTTCTTTAAGGTCGCAATTTGCGATCTTAAAGCAACCTCCTTCTCTGTTAGCTGAAACATAAAATCCTCCGGGAATCGGTCGATATTCCTTTTTACCTGCTCGTTCAGCCTCCTGGTTTCCACGCCATACAGCTTCGCGAGATCTTTATCCAAAATCACTCGCTGATCACGAATGACATAAATGAAATCCTGAATTTTTTCAGGAAAAATAGTCATGGGCACAGATTCCTTTTTCATGCTGCTATTCATCAAATTCCAATTTCCTACTCATTCTAGTAAACAAAAGTTTACTTATCAAGTGATTTTAAAAAAACCAAGAGATAGTCGGCTATCTCGGCCAGAAAAACTTGAGGTCGCAAATTGCGACCTCAAGCTTAGAAGATTGGATGGATTCCGTGCCTGCCTGCCGGCAGGCAGGTCGGAGCACGGAATGACAGCAACCCTCCCCCCTTGGAGGAGCCGGAGGAGGTCCTGAAATTGGAGCCTGGGCTCCGGGTCGTGCCTCAGAATAACAAGGCTATTCCCGGATCTTGCAGGTGTTGAAGCATTCGAACACGGCGTTCTTGTCTTTGTAGCAGGTGTCGCAGGATCCAGGGGCGTACTCGATGCTGTCCGGATCGGCGCCTTCCACCTTTTCCCCCAAGAAATAAACATTCTCGCCGTCCTTCGCCACGGAATACTGGACATGCTCAAAGGTTTCCCCGTCCGCGCCTGCGATCAGCTTGGATCCAAAGTAGGCCTGCTTGTCATCGTGGGCGTAGCGGGCATTCACGCTGTTCCGGTTCTCATGATCGAAGAATTCGAACGTGGCCGGGTCCGCCTCCTCCAGCTCAATGAAGTGGGTCAGGCTTCCTGCGCCGCCCATCAGATCGTCGTACAGCATGTAAACGCTGTTCGCGTCTTTCGCGTAAAGCGGAGTTCCGTTGGGATCGGCGAGAAACTCAAAATCCTCGCCGCTGACCCCCTCGATTCTTTCCCCATCCGAATAAACATAGTTCGCGTCCTTGCCGAAACGGATCCAGGAATCATCTCCATCCATTTCAATGACCTCAAACGTGCCGGCATCCGCCCCATCCACCAGCCTCAATTCATCATCGGCCCCCATGCTGCTGTAGGCAAAATAGACCTGTTTGCCGTCCGTATAGTAAAAGCCGTCTAGGCTTCGTATCTCGGCGCCAAATTTACCTTCTGCTGCCGCAACCATTCTTTCCTCTTCCTCCTCGGTTCTTTTTTCCAGGCCGGAAGCATCCGCCTCCTCCGCACTGCTTTGGCTCAGATTGGGACTCTCCGGCGAGGTCGCCTCCTCCGAAGAGAAGGGGTTTTTCCAGTCGCATGCGGCCAGGAACAGGGCAGCAAAAAAGAGGGCTGCAAAAGTGCGCTTTTTCATGGTAGCAAGGGTTAATGACTAAACCGAGCTCAAGCCCATTAGCATGGTATCACTTTTCCATTAAATTGAATAGATCCTGCTCTCTTCGGACGGAAGCCCATTGGGCTTCAGGCATTGAAAGCCATTCCTGGAACCTGTCCTCTTGGGTGGCTTTTTCCTGATTTTAATGGTATTCTGAAAGAGGCGCAGGAATGGAGCCATTCCGTTTGGAAGCCGACTCGAAGGAAGCATCAGGCTTCTTCAGGCAATCTTCAAAATAATCGGCAAAAGCAGCTCGCCTTTGTTTCATGAAGAATGAAGGCATTTGGGGATAATTTTTTCCCTTCTTATTGCCTTGCTTTTATTTTCTTAAACTCTATATTCTATGAAGAAAATTTCATTCGCCCTAGCCGCCCTAGTCCTGCTGGCAGGATTCTTGGACATGAATTATGCGCATGCCTCCCGCACCCCCTACGCTCCCAACGATTTGACGATCTCCGCGAAGAACGATCCCAATGATTTCGTGATCAAAGCGAAGACGGACAATCCCGGAATCTCGGCCAATGACCAGTTCACCATCCCCACCTTTCCAGGGGAGGTCTACGACTACAGCGTCGATTGCGACAGCGACGGTATCCATGAAGCAACCCACCAAATCGGGGATTACACGTGTGACTACGCTGGGCCAGGAACCTATAACATCTCTATCTCCGGCACTTTTCCGCGAATCTATTTTGCCTATACGGCGGAAGGCGGAAAGCTGCTTAGTGTGGAGCAATGGGGCAAGAGCCCATGGACTTCTATGGCTCGCGCTTTCAGTGGAGCGTACAACATGACCCTCAACGCCACCGACAGCCCCAACCTTTCGCATGTCACGGACATGAGCGCCATGTTCGCGGAAACCTCCTTAAACCAAGACATCAGCGGTTGGGATGTGGGCAAGGTGACGGACATGAGCGCCCTGTTCGCAGCGACCCCCTTCTTCAACCAAGACATCAGCAGTTGGGATGTGAGCAAGGTGGCAAGCATGAGTGATATGTTTGCTGGTAACAATGCGTTCAACCAGAAAATAAGCAACTGGGATGTGAGTGGTGTGAAAAATATGTTCGGAATGTTTTCATCGACCCTTTTCAACGAAGACATCGGCAGCTGGGATGTAGGAAACGTAACAGATATGTCCTACATGCTCGCTCATAATACTGCTTTCAACCAGAAGATCGGCAGCTGGGATGTAGGCAATGTGAAAGAAATGAGGGGAATGTTCGCCCAAAACACCGCCTTCAATCAAGCCATTGGCAATTGGGATGTTAGCGGCGTCACAGACATGAGCGGAATATTTTCGGGTGCGGCCGCATTCAATCAGGATATCGGGGGCTGGAATGTGGGAAATGTCACGAATATGACCGACATGTTCTCATATACCCCTTTCAACCATAACCTTGGCAATTGGGACGTGAGCAACGTGACGAATATGACAGGAATGTTCGCAGACACCCCCTTCAACCAGGACATCGGAGGCTGGGACGTCAGCAAAGTGACCGACATGCACTTCATGTTCGCCGATGCCATCGATTTCGACCAGAATATCGGCAATTGGAATATAGCTTCCGTCACCGATATGACGGATATGTTTACAGGTGCCCGCCTTTCCACCCCGAATTACGATTCCCTTTTGGCAGGATGGAACGCCCAGGCCGTGCAGCCCAAGGTCCCCTTCCACGGAGGCGATTCCACCTACTGCAAGAGCGAACCGGATCGGAGCAGCCTGATCACTGCCCATTTGTGGAGCATCGACGATGGAGGAATGATGTGCCCCTAATCGGATAAACTGAGGAAAGAGGCGAAATACAGGCGGGACATTGCCCCGCCTGTATTTTTTGATGATTCACGCCTAACGCCAATCGTCACACCAAGCCACGATCCGGCGTCGATGGGCAGCGCCAGAATGACGGGTGGGTTTGGATTTAATTGAACAAATTTTTTATTCAATAAAAGCCTAAGGACCACACCATTCGTCATTCCGGCGAAAGCCGGAATCCACGCTTTTCACTCCAGCAGACTCTCATACAGATCGGTCCAAAGGGGATTCTCCTTTTCTATGAGTTCGATCTTCCATCGCCTTTTCCACTCCTTCAAATGCTTCTCACGCTCAATGGCCGAAGGCATATCCTCATGGAGCTCAAAATAGACGAGTCGATCTACATTGTATTTTTTAGTGAACCCCTCCACGAGCTTCTGCTTGTGCTCATGCACCCTTTTCATCAGGTCGCTCGTGACGCCGATGTACAAGGTGCCCTGCGGCTGGCTAGCCAGAATGTAAACGCAGGGCTGCTTCATGATGACTGTTTTGGTATGGATCCCGGCTTTCGCCGGAATGATAGAGGGGTAGGTGGATTCCGTGTCGTAGCACGGAATGACGGGTGGGGAGCGTCACTTCGGACCCGATCCGGAGTCCATGGGTGGCGGCGGGAGGCAGATCTGCCACAGTCTAAAAGGTGAATTGGAGGGACAGGTGGATTCCGTGTCGTGGCACGGAATGACGGATGGTTTGCTGGATGAATGGCCGTCATTCCGGCGACGGTAGGCAGGGCCGGAGTCCATGCCCTCCCCCTCCGTCACTCCGGACCCGATCCGGAGTCCATGGCAGCCGTGAGGATGCTGAAACAGATTAAAGATCTGCCCCAGCTCAGAATGCCGCTTTCCATGAAACTAGAATAAAAAGTAAAAAACTTACTGCCAAAAAAATACTTTGTGATATCCATGCCCAAGAATTTGACGAGACTTTCTTCTCACCTAAAATCAATTTCTCTTTTTCAAATAAACATCTGTAGTCCTCCTGCTTCGTATCATCCTTTTTTGTTTTTAAGAATTTAAGATACTCTCCATTAATTTTCTGAATTTTATCAGTAGAATCAGACCAAAATCTACGCTTGAGGCCGAAATTAAACAAACCAAATGCTAAGGACAAAAATGCAGACATATAGGTCAGAAATATCAATATTTTTGTGTCGGAAAAAACCCCTACATCAAAATAAATACTGAATGAGAGGAATCCTATCACTATCGAGGCTAAATTTGCTTGGGTATTGCAAAAATTGTGTGAATGAAAATTTGCCTTATCAGAGGATCTGAAAAGCTCTTCTTTCCAATACTCTTTTTTGTACTCAAAATATTCTTTTTCCATAGTTAATTGTTAAAATAGTAAAATCAATAAAACTCCCCTACCCCAACATCCCCCTCAAAATCTCATTCAGCTCCCCCGGATTCGCCCCCCTGATCATTTTTTAAGATCGCCTATCTCAGAAGCAATAAAATCAATCCAATAATTCTATCCTTTTCCTTTGGATCACTCTCTGCCACCAGCAAAGTCAACACAGTGAGGGCAACGGGGTTCATTTTCTCTTTCTCCAGAATTCCACTCCGATTCAAAAACCAAACAAAGGCAAAAGCCCCGGAACGCTTGTTTCCATCCACAAAAGGATGGTTTTTAACAATGAAGTAAAGCAAATGAGCTGCCTTCTCTTCAATCGTCACATATAAATCCTCACCCTCAAAAGACTGAAAAACATTCCCCACAATCCCCGCCAAGCTCTGACCACCCCGCTCGGAACCGAAAAGCCCCGAAGCCTCCTTTTTGGCCATGAGCCCCTTTTTAAGCTCAGCCAAAGCTTGAGCAAGCTGATTGGCAGTAAAATCAACTTCCTTTTTCATCAATCCTTTTACGGGAAAAGTGGACCTATCATAAGCATCCAGAGAAAACCACGTATTGGCGAAAAGCTGAGCCAGTTCAAGGGCATCGTTGGCGTCGACCAAGTCCGAAGGAGGCAAAAGCAACTTAACTTCTGCCACGGCCTTCATAAATTTCTCGTAGTTCCTGCCAATTTGAGAGCGATTAATGGTATAGCCCTGAATGAGGTGGGAACGCAAAGTTTTAGTCGCCCATTGGCGGAATGAAGTTGCTTTTTTACTATTCACCCTATAGCCAACGGAAAGAATCATGTCTAAATTATAGTATTCTATATCGCGCTTCACTTGCTTACCACCTTCCTTTTGAACTGTTGCAAAAATTGCAACACTTGATTTTTGTTTAAGTTCTTTGATTTTAAAAATGTTCTTGATATGCCTAGATATACCTGATTTATCAGTATCAAAAAGCTGAGCAATTTGATTCAAATTAGCCCATACCGTCTCTTTTTTAAAATCACCCTTAAGCTCAATGGCTCCGGTTTTAGCCTGATAGATGATGAGATTTTTATTGTTTCCCATAACAAGCATTCTTTAAAACAATCCTTACCGAAGCAATTCCCTCAACACCTCATTCACTTTCCCCGGATTCGCCGCCCCCTTCGTCGCCGCCATCACCTGACCCACCAAGCCGCCCAAGGCCTTTTCCTTGCCGGCCTTGAAGTCCGCCACGATCTGCGGATTGCGCTCGATCACCTGGCGGCAGATCGCCTCCAAGGCGCCGGCATCTTCCATCACCGTAAGTCCCCTCTCCTCCACCAGCTTCTCCGGATTCAGATCCCCCGCGTAAAGCTCGGGGAAAAGGTCCTTGGCGATCCTGCCCGTGATCGCGCCGGATTCAATCAATTTGACCAATTTGCCCAAGTTCGGAGCAGAGAGCTTCGATTGCTCGATCGTCAGCCCCTCCGGCTTCAGCAGGGCCAGTAGCTCGCTCAGCAGCCAGTTCGCCGTCTTCTTCGCCTCGCCGGATGTCGCCAGCGCCGCCTCGTAGTACTCGGCCAAGGCCCGGTCCTCCGCGATCTGGCGCGCATCGGCCGCAGGCAGGCCCAACTCGCTTTGGTAGCGCTTCGCTTTGGCCTCGGGCAGCTCGGGAAGCTGGGCGCGCAGCGCCTCCACCATCTCCTTCGTCATCCGCAAAGGAGGCAGATCCGGCTCGGGAAAGTAGCGGTAGTCGGCCGCCTCCTCCTTGCTGCGCTGCGACACGGTGATCTCTTTTTCGTCGTCCCAGCCGCGGGTTTCCTGAACGATCTTCTCGCCCTTCTCCAGCAGCTCCGTCTGGCGCCTGATCTCGTACTCCGCAGCCTTCTGCAGCGAGCGGAAGGAATTGAGGTTCTTGACTTCCGAGCGGGTGCCGAAGGCCGCCTGGCCCACAGGGCGCAGGGAAAGGTTCAGGTCGAAGCGCATCTGCCCCTTTTCCATGTCCGCATCGCTCGCCCCCACGTAGCGCACGATCTTCTGCAGCTGGCGGGCGTATTCCACCGCCTCCTCGGGCGTGCGCAGATCCGGCTCGCTCACAATCTCCATCAGGGGAACGCCGCCCCGGTTGTAATCGACGAGGGTTCCATTGGCGCCGTGCGTCAGCTTGCCTGCGTCGTTCTCCAGGTGCAGCCGGGTCACGCCGATGGCTTTCTCGGATCCGTCGGACAGCGTGATGCTCACCGCCCCCTTCTGCGACACGGGCAGATCGTACTGCGAGATCTGGTAGCCCATGGGCAGATCGGGGTAGAAGTAGCTCTTGCGGTCCATCTTCGAGAATTCCGGAATTGTGCAGCCCAAGGCCAAAGCCGCCTGCACCCCCTTCTCCACAGCCGCCTGGTTCATCAAAGGCAGCATGCCGGGAAAGCCCATGCAGATGGGGCAGACGCGGCTGTTGGGGGCTTCGTCGGCCACCCCTTCGTTGGCGCAGCGGCAGAACAGCTTGCTTTTGGTTTTCAGCCGGCAATGCACTTCCAGGCCGATGACGGTTTCGTAAATCATTTGGGTGGGATTATTGGGAGCGTGGGGAGTGTGGGGATTATTGGGACTGATGCAGGCCAGTGGCTGCAACCGCTTGCGGCAGACAGCTGGCCGCCTGCCGCATGTTTTTCAACGCACAGTTTACGCAATTTCCGCACTGTTTTGAAGGGAAAAGAGAATAGAGGGAGGTTTTAAAAAGAGAGCTTTTCCGATAAACTCGCTTCAGATTCAATCCCCTAATTCGCTCCCATGCTCGTCGCCATCCTCATGGAATCCAAAGCCGATCAGGCCTGCGCCCAAAGGATCGCCGAAACCGTGGAAAGCTTCGGGGTGAAAACCGAGCTGTACTGCGTCTCTGCCTACAAGGTTCCCGAGCTGGCGCTGGACATCGTCCGGGAGTTCAACCGGAGCCAGGATCAGATGGTGTACATCACGCTCAGCGGCGGGGCCAATGCGCTCTCGGGCCTGGTGGCGGCCAATGCGGTGCATCCGGTGATCGCCTGCCCCCTCTTCAAAGACCGGGCCGATTACCTGGCCAACATCCACTCCTCGCTGCAGCCCCCTGCGGATGCGCCGAGCCTGGTGAGCGCCAGCCCCCAAAACGCCGCCCTGGCGGCGCTGCGCATTCTGGCCTTGGGCGAGAGGAAGCTGCAGAAAAGGATCGCCCAGGGCATCCAGGAGATGAAGGAGGGGTTTTAGATTTCCGGATCGTTGGCGCTGGGCTTAGGAACAAGATGAAGAATGCGAGGTTCCAAAATCAAGCGCAGTTCGCCTTGACCAAGCGGACCGGCAGCAATCCTGAAGCTCAGATCCAGCCATTGGGGATCCCCTTGAACTGCCCTGGCCACGGTCGCCAAGGCTTCTTCCCGCTTCCCTAGCATGCAAAGGCAGCCTGCGGCAAAGGCAAGCAAATTTGAATCCGTTGTCTCAGACGAAAGCTGCAAGGCCAAGGCAATGGCTTCTTCAGTTCTATCTTTGCCAATGAGAAGCAGGCATCGGGCTGCGCGGTAGGGATCCGCATATTCTGAACCTGGCGCCAAATGCTCCGCTTCTTCCAAGAGGACTTCGGCCGGCTCCTCCGGATCATTGTCCTGCTGCAAAAGCACTTTCGCCCAGGCCAAAGCGAACAATGTCTGATGGCTTCGCCCCAGCCGGAGGGCTTTTTCCAAAGTGGCAAGCGCCTCCTGCCCTTGGCCGCATGCCAAGAGCACCCTTCCCAGTATCAGCTGAGGATCGCTTTGTCCGGGGAAACTTTCAGCAGCGATGCGGGCATAGGGCAAAGCCTCAAGATTTCGTTCCAGAGCTTCGTAGCAGACCGCGAACTGAAAAGCAGTGGACGGATCTTGAGGCTTTATTTCCCAAGACTTCATGAGCCAAAGCAAAGCCTTTTCGTGCTCGTTTGCATCGCAGAGCTGCTGAGCATAAGCCAGAAGATGCCCCGGCGAGGAAGTATCCACATCCGATTCGGCGATCGGCTGCCCGTCCATAACCCTTTCAAAGGCGGCTACCTCTTCAATCATCTCATCCAATGCATTCAGGGAAGCAGTGTAGTAGCCCTCAAACTCTTCGCCTTGGAGAGGCTGCAGAATGCCTGTGAGCACCCCCAGAATGCGCCTGAAGGTCTGCGCCTCCTTAAGCCGCCGCTCCTCTCTTTGGGCTTCTCCTTTGGATTCAAAATCGGTCAAATGCAGCTCTTTGCACTGCTCCAACAGAGAGCGGAAAAGCCTATGAAGATCCTTGAGATCACGAGGCGAAAATTGAGCCTCTGGCCTAAAGACCTTCAAGGCTCGATCCAGCTGTCCGGAGTCGATGTAGCTGAGAAAAAGGCGAACCTGTCTCCGGGCCACGGTCGGATCCAAGGAAATCGCAAGCTCCCCCCACGATTTGGCCGCCTCCGTCCATTGGGGATTATTCCGCCTTTTCCCTTCAGCTTTCAGCATAGAGGAAGCCATGCTGTAGCGAGTGGCGGAGCCGAGCGGATAATCATTCAACAAATAATATTTTCCCATAGTAAAATAAGCCCGGAGCTTTTCTTCGGCCCCCTCCTCAACGAGTGAAGGGGTTTCTGAAAGGGCCTGACGCAGCTCCACGATGCCAGGCAGATGCTCCGCGCAGAGAGCCGCCAAAGGATGGCCAGGAAGTTTTTCGGTAATCAGACTAAGCATCGCCAATGCCTTTTCTCCCCGCAAGAAGCCGGAGCAGAAAAGGTCGATCAGGCCCAAATCCCTTTGCCAAAGGGCTTCAGGAAAGCGTTCGACCATAGCCTGCAGCAGCTGTTGGGCATGCTCTTCTTCCAGGCGCCACAGCAAGGAGAAAAAATCGTCGAAGGCTTCCTGGAGGTCCAATTGGGCTTCGCTTCGCTCCCCCTCGGAAGAAGGTGACTCCGAAGAAAGCGAATCCAGCTTCTGGAGGGCGGTTGCCAGGCTCTCCTGGGAGGAAGATGAGGGAACCTTAGCCTCTTGCGCAAGCCTGGCCACAAGAGCCGCCACCCCGTCACGGCGAAGGCTCGTTATTGTTTCCAATGGAACCATGGAACCTTGAGGAGCCTGTTCCGCAGGCGGAGTTTCCGCAGCGCTTCCGGAGACCCTTTCTTCCCGGGGAGGAGCAACAGGAAGGAAAGAATCTTCCCCTTCGCGGTCCGGCCCTTTTCCATCTTCGTCTCTTTTGTCGGTAGCCATGCTAGAGGTGTTTAGGCGGATAAAAGCGGAGGGCTTAAATCGTGCCTGGGCACCATCGCTGTCCGATGGATGATCTAGTAATAATCTGTAATTATTGTAAAATAAAAATAATACGGGGTCAACAAAAAAACACCTCTTCCTCGCTTCGATCAGGCTTTTAGCTGCGGAGGGACGGAGCGCCCTACCCCTGAGGCTGAAAAGCGGCCTGAGGCGCCTGAATAGTGACCTTGAGGCTGCTGGAGCCTTCGGGCAGGCCAAGGCCCAGTTCCTTCTCGCGGGCGAGCACCGACGCCCGATGCAGGCTCTCGAAGGTCCCCGCATCGATCCACTCCCCCTCCACAATGTCCGCCGTCAGCTTGCCCTGCTGCAGGTAAATGTTGTTCAGATCGGTGATCTCGTACTCCAGCCGGCCGGAAGGCCGAAGCTGGGCGGCGTAGTCGGCCACCGTGTGGTCGTACAGGTAAAGGCCTGTCTGGGCAAAGTTGGCTTTGGGCCGCTGTGGCTTCTCCTCAATGCTGAGCACCCGATGGTTCTCGCCCATCTCCACCACGCCGAAGCGCTCCGGATCATGGACCTTCTTCACGAAGATCTTCGCCCCTTGCCGGTGCGTGCGGATCGCTTCGGAAAAATCGTCGGCGTAGATGTTGTCCCCCAGGATCAGCGCGCAAGCCTCATCCTGGATGAAATCCCTGCCGATCACAAAGGCCTGGGCGATTCCCCGGGGCTGGTCCTGCACCTCGTAGGCGAAGCGCGCGCCGAACTCCTTTCCGCTGCCCAAAAGATTGAGGAAGTCCCCCGAGCGCTCGGGGGCCACAATGATCAGGATATCCCGTATCCCCGCGCGGAGCAGGGTGTTCAGGGGATAATAGATCATCGGCTTGTTGTAGACAGGCAGAAGCTGCTTGCTGGTGATTTTGGTGAGCGGGTGAAGACGGGTTCCGCTGCCGCCTGCCAGAATGATTCCTTTCATGGAAAGAGGAGAGGCTAGAAATAAGATTCGCTGCCAAGATAGGAAGTGTAGCAAGGAAAAGGAGCAAAAAGAATTGACCAATTAATTTCAATGTTTCAATTTATTATTCAAGACCCCGGCTTTTCCCGATTGCCCTGGAGGCAAGCTTTTGCTAGGATGAAGGCAAGATAAAGATGAAGATGGCCAAGGCCCCCAGCAACATCCTGAGGCGGAGCGGAATGCGGCTGGGCATGGCCCTTTTTGGCTTTTTTCTGAGCCTGCCCCTGAGCCATGCGCAAAGCAACTTCAATCCGCCCAGCCTGCTGCCCAGCAACAACCAGAACCTGGGGGGCTACGGCGACGCCTGCATCGGCCTGGCGAATCTGATCCGAACTGGAGACATCTCGCTCCGGCAGATCCCCTGCTTCATCAAGTTCTTTTCGCAAACCCTCATCGCCGTGGCCGGAAGCCTCTCGGTGATCTTCGTGATGGTGGGGGGGTACAAGTACGCGCTTTTCGGCCCCGATGAAAAAGAGGCCGCCAAAAAGACCATCACCTACGCCCTGGCAGGGCTGGCGGTAAGCCTAATGGCCTGGATCCTGGTGGATACTGTTCTGCGCTTTGTCACCGAATAAAAACCTAGCTTATAAAGCTTACATAGCTTAGAAGCTTAATAAGCTCTGTAAGCTCCTAAGCTGCAACTCTTAATTATCAACTCTTAACTCGTAATTAATTAAAGAACTATGGCCATCCGAAAATACCTGAAGCATTCCCAACGGCTCCTGCAGGAATCACAGAGGAAGCTGGAGGAGATCAAGGAGAAGATCTACGCCCTGAAAGCAGGGGAGGAGCAGCCGATGCCGACGGACCGGCAGGAAGAGCCTTCGGGGAAAAACGGCTCAGAAAAAGACATCAGCATCAGCCTGTCCTTCAGCTCCGCCATCAAGGCCACCTTGGGGGTGCTGCTGACCTTGGGGCTGGCCCAAGGGCTGGACATCATCAAAAAGCCCATCATCCTTTTCCTGGTGGCCCTGTTCTTCTCTTCCGCCCTGCAGCCCTCGGTGGATTGGCTGGAGAAGCGGAAAATTCCGCGCGCAGCGGGAGTGCTGATCATGTACCTTTTGGTCATCGGGGTCCTCACCCTGCTGTTCAGCCTTCTGGTTCCGATTGTGGGGGAGCAAATCAAGTCCTTGGGCGGCTCCATCAAAGACATGATCGTGAATGTGGCGAACGGAAGCACCGGAAATTCCTGGCTGGCCGAAAAGATCCGCCCTGTGCTGAGCCGGCTTTGGGAGAACGTGGATCAGGAGCAGCTGATCGGAACCCTCACCAACACGCTCCAAACGGTAGGCACGCAGTTCACCAGCTTCGCTGGCAACGCCTTCGGAGCAGTCAAGACGGTCTTCAGCGGGGTCATGAACGTGATCCTGGTCATCATCGTCACCTTCTTCATGACCATCAGCTCCCATTCCTCCAGCTCCTTCTTCCATTCGCTGTTTCCCAAAAAATACTCCGGCTACATCAGCGCCAAAAGCAAGGAGGTGAGCTACCGCATGGGCGAATGGATTCAAGGCCAGCTGATTCTGGCTTTTCTGATGGGCCTTTTGACCTTCACGGTGTTCGGCCTGATCGGAGTGAAGTACGCTCTGACCCTGGCCATGATCGCGGCCCTGGCGGAGTTCATTCCCTATTTGGGGCCATTGGTCACTTTGATCTCAGCCTCCCTGATCGCCGTGAACCAGTCCCCCATCATGCTGCTGTGGGTGGCCATCGGCTACGCCTTCATCCAATTCGTGGAGAGCAACATTCTGGTGCCCTTGGTGATGGGAAGATCCGTGGGGATGAATCCTGTGGTGGTGATGTTCTCGCTCCTGGCAGGAGCCAGTCTTGGGAATCACTTCGGCGGGACGGGCATGGGCCTGGTGGGAATGATCATTTCCGTTCCCGTAGCCAACATCGTCTCGATCTTCGTGGAGGATTACACGCAAAAAAACAAATGACGGAGGGCCGAATAGCCAAGCCACCCCCCCTCAGGGAAGAAGCTCGAAAAGGATCTCATTCCGGCGGAAAAAAGGAAGGGAGGCGGGAGGATCGTAAAAGGCGAAAGTAGGGCCCGAGAAGGCTACCCCCTCTTCCTCCAGAATGCGGCTGAATTCCTTGGATTTCTGGTCCAGCTCAGCCTGGCTCCAGCGGCCCGCAAAGCGGAAGGCAGCCAAGTCCCTTTTCGGCCATTGGCGAAAGCGGATGGAGGGATTGTTCGGCGTGGGCAAAGTAGATTCGGTCCACTGCGAAGGCATCATGAAAGAAACGGTCCTGCCACTCGGGCTGGGCTGATCCATCACCGGAGCCGTCATCGCGATCTTCTGGGAAGGCCGACTGTCCATCACCGGAGCCGTCATCGCGATTTTTTGAGGTCCAGAGGCCGCCTGGTTGCCGCCAAAAATGTATTCGGCCAAAAGCATGAACCCCTGTCTCAATCCCTCGTCCCCAGCCTGATCCACCTCCACTTCCGCCACCAGCATAGGAGCATAGCGGCGAACCTGGTAGGCTTTGGTTTTTTTGACCACGGAGTATTCGGGCTTTTCCAGGGTCGCCTCATAGGCCTTGAATCCCAACCCGTAAAGCAGGCCTAGCACAGCCAAGCCTCCCAAGGCCCCCAAAAGAATGCGTTTTTCCATAAGGCAGAAAAAAGGGAAATAAATTGGGGGGCGAAACCATAGTATCAGCCTCGAGCCTGGGAGGACAGCAGTTCCAGCAAACCCCTGCCGCAATCCTTCCAGGAGAATTCCTTCGCCCGAAGCCGCCCCTGGCGGATCAGATGAAGCCGAAGGTCCCCATCCCGCTCTATTCTGGCCATCGCCCGGGCCAGTGCCGCCTCGTCTTTGGGGTCGACCAAAAAGGCCCCTCGCCCGGCCACTTCGGCCATCGCCCCCCGATTGGAGCAGAGCACTGGGGTGCCGCAGTGCATGGCTTCCAGAATCGGCAGCCCGAAGCCTTCGTAGAGCGAAAGGTAAAGAAAAGCCAGGGCGTGCCGATAGAGGGCGGGCTTGTGCGCCTCTTCCACGAAGCCTGTGAAAAGCACCCCTTCGCAGGCCGGCAGATCGAATCGGGCGAAGATGTCTGGGCGAAGCTTGCCGGCGATCACCAGGGGCACTCCCCCGCCCTGACTGCGGTACAGGGCATAGGCCTGCAGCACGCCTTTCAGGTTTTTGCGCGGCTCCAAGGTGGAAAGGCAGAGGAAGTAAGGGCCATCGGGCAGGCCGTAGCGTCCTCGGATCGCCGGCCAATCGTCCGTCCGCTGCAAATCCCGCTGCAGAATGGGCGACGCTTCGTGAAGGGCGCTGATTTTGCCCAAAGGCAGGCCATAGGCCTCCGTGAGGCGAGTTTGGGTGAAGCGGCTGACGGCGATGATCCGATCGGCTTCCCGCGCCTCTTTTTTTGGCCGCAGCAGCTTGTGCCACAAGCGGGTCTTGAAGTTGAAGGAGGAAGGAAAGTCGTGGAAGGAAAGATCGTGGAAGGTGATGAGCTTGCGGCAATGGGCCGAAACCGGAGCGGGACGAGGATCGGGCACCCACAGCGCATCGATCCTTTCGCCGATCAGGCGATCGATCTTGGGCCAGCGCAATAGGCTCAGGCACAGGTTCAGCAGCCGGTTGGGCCAGCGGGTCTGGCGCAGCCGCACCCGGGCGGAAGGTGGAGGCAGGCCAGGGATTTCTATTTTTCCGAAGGCATTCCACCACAGCAGGTACTCATTCGTCGGATCCAGTTCCATAAGGACCTCGAGCATCCGGCGAAGGTAAAGCTCCACTCCGCTGGTGTTTCCGCCCATGAGCGGACGAAGGTCGATGGCGATTTTCATGGGCCCAGTGTAGCACGCAAAAAAGAAGCTGGGCGCAAGGCGCCCAGCCAAGGTTCAGCCATCGGTCGGAGAGAGCGGCGGACCAGACTCCTCTGCAGGAGAAGGTGGCGGATCAAGCGTCCCCACCTCCCTACCGCACTGTTCGCACCGCCCCAAAAGCGTCCGATACGATGGATCATGGGGGCACGACGGGTCTGGCTAAACGGATGGAGTTGGAGGATTCGGAGGGATTGGCATGGGCGGGAATAGTGTAGGCGAAAAAGAGGCAAAGGCAAAGGTTCAAGCAAAAATAAGCCTCGAAAAACTAGCAGAAGCAGCTTAGGGAATGCTCCGGATTGGAGCCAAGCCCTCAAGCAACTTGATTCAGGGCAGCCCTATAGACCCCCTTCACAGCCTCAAGCAGCTCGGAGGCAGTGATGAAATTCTTGTCGGTGAGGTAATTGAGGCCAAAGCGCTCATCCTTAAAGGAGAAGCCCATGAAATGCCTTTCTGCTTGATAGCGGGGAATGAAATGGCCATGCAAGTGCCGGGTTTCGTTTCCCAAAAAAGCGTAGTTGAACCAATCGGGCCCAAAAGCCCCTTTCGCAGCCGCCCTCAATTCATGCAAAACGGAAAACAGCTCAGACTGCTCTTCAGGAAGGGCATCGGCCAGATCCAGAGCATCAGGCCTTTTGCACCAAACCACACAGCGCCCAAGGTACCCCTGGTTCGGATGAACATAGATTTCCCAGAAGCGATATTCCTTCACCCGCTGGGCCGAAAAATCCTGAGTCATGGGATGTGCGCTTAAATTTCAAGGCATGGAGAAGTTTTTTTATTTGACCAAATCGCTTTACTTTGATAAAGTGACGGCATGGATTGGAAAGGCAAAGGAAATCAAAGGCTGATCCAGGCCATCTTGGCGCTTAAAACGGAGAATGAAGCCGAGCGGTTTTTGCGCGACCTGATGACAGAGAAGGAAATCATGGAATTGGCGAATCGTCTAAAAGCAGCGGAAATGCTCACGGAAAAAATACCATACTCACTCATTGAAAAGGAGACCGGCTTAAGCTCGGCCACCGTTGCCCGTGTCGCGAAATGGCTGAACGGCAAAGGGGCTGGCTACAGAATGATTATCGGCAGGCTTCATCATCATAGCCCCATCCAATCACGGAGAGGGTTGTCTTGATATGAATTTCCGTCTCGCATGAAGCCAGCCCCCTCCATGATTGGAGGAGGGTTGCGTTTGCCTACCCACGACAGAATGGCGAATACAGTTCCTTGAAAAAGGAGGGAAACATGCAGAGGCTCGTCAGCTACTTCACGGACGGAATCACATCGCGGACACTTGCGACTATTGGAGCGGAGGTGGAAACCCAGTTTGTGGATAGGGACGGCCAAGCCGTCCAGACCCAAACGTCTCAAAAAATGCTGGGCCACCTGGCCGAAAACGGCTGGACCGTGAATGGCCGCAAAGGCGATCTGACAACAGCCCTTGCGGATCCGGACGGCAACAAGATCTTCTACGAGCTTGGCCGCCACAACATGGAGGTCGCCACGGCAGCCTCGACGCCCACTGGGGTGCTCGATGTCATGCGGAAATGCCTCGCCCAGCTCTACGAGTCTGCTCGCAGGGTCGGCGCGCAGCCATTCCTTGCGCCAATCCTGCACGGCGACGAAGACCTGCTGGTCATTCCGGACGAGAGGGATGCGACCTGGCTGAAGCTGGATGGACGAGAGGCGCTTGCTCCGCTTGCGCGCACCTCGTCGGTTCAGTTCACCCTCTCGGTCTCTCCGCAGGAAGCGATGGGGATCCTGAACAGGCTCGGGCAAGGCGTCGGTTCGTTCTTGGCGGATTTTCCGCAAGATGCGGTTTGGAAACGATATATCGCAGGTTCCTCTGCGCAGTATCTTTCCGACCGCTACGGAGGCCCCCTGGCGTTTGAATCGCTGGAGGATTACTGCCAAGCGCTTGCCCGACACGATGTGGTGCAGGGCGCCCGCCTTGTGCCGCTTCAAGCGGTGAGCCGTCTGCAGGCGCCTCTCTACCTGCGCAGCATTTGGTGGCACTTTAGGCTCAGGCGTTACGGCAACGCCCTGTGCATCGAAGTTCGCCCCATGGCTCGCAGGGCGGACGAGCAATTCCAGCGCCAGCTAGAGAAGGTGCTGGCCATCGTCTGCGCGTAGCCAAAAGCCTTGCGCGGTCAATGAGACCGCGCAAGGCTTTTTTCTTTTCCTAAGAAATACTTTGCAGAGCTTCTGGAAAATGAAAACGATTAGGCTTTTTCGCTAACCGTGCTTCGCCATAGCGGCTACGCAACGGCAAGAGCTACAGACGGTTATCATGCTCATTTATGGATGGCCAACTATCCGTAGCTCATTTAAGGGATAAAAAAATTCGAGTTCCTTGAATGGCTTGCCAGCCGAAGTTTGCCATTCTTCGCTTAAGCTACGAATGACAGCCTTCTTATTCCCGCTCATTTCATTCACGGCAAACGAAGGCTGGTGGACCGGAAGGGACTCGAACCCTCGACCTCAGCAATGCGAATGCTGCGCTCTAGCCAAACTGAGCTACCGGCCCGTGGTTTTTGATGGTGCGCCCAGAGGGAATCGAACCCCCATAACCGGTTCCGAAGACCGGGACTTTATCCGTTAAGCTATGGGCGCATGTGCCAGAAGAATACCCTTAGGCTGCCTGTCCGCCCAGGGGAATCGTCCCGATGAACATCGGGACCGAAGACCGGGACTTTATCCGTTAAGGGCCGAAGGCCCCCCTTCGGGGCTATGGGCGCATGTGCAAGAAGCATACCCTTCCCTTGCCTGTCCGCCCAGGGGAATTCCGGGGTCGGGCTACGCAGTAGGCTTGATGGACTGGCGCAGCTCCTTTCTGCCCTGCCACAGGCTCAGCAGCGGGCTGGCGATGAAAACGGAGGAATAGGTTCCCACCACGATTCCGACGATCAGGGCAAAGACGAAATGATGGATCGATTCTGAGCCCCAGAAATAGAGGGCCAGAAGAGGCAGCAGGGTGGAAAGCGACGTGTTGATGGATCGGGCCATGGTCTGGCGCAAGCTGATGTCGGCGATGTCGGAGAAAGTCTGATCGCGGGTTTGACCCTTGAGATTCTCCCGGATGCGGTCGAAAACCACGATCGTGTCGTGCACGGAAAAGCCCATGATGGTGAGCAGGGCCGTGATGAACAGGGCATCGATCTCGTAGCCAAGGAGGGCGAAGACCCCCAGGGTGATCAGGATATCGTGCAGCAGGGCCGCAATGGCGGCGAAGCCGAAGCGCCACGGACTCACTCGCTTGGGAATGGTGCGGAAGGCGTAGGCGATGTAAAGCACGATGGCGATTGAAGCAATGGAAAGGGCGACAATCGCCTTCTGCCTGAGCGTCGCTCCGATTTTGGGGCCGATCGTGTTGAAGCGCAGGAGCTGGAAATCCCCCAGTTTCTGGCGAATGGACTCGCTGACCTGAAGCATCTGCTCCTGCGACATGTCCTTGGCTTGGACCATATAGCTGCCCTGGTCATTGAGGGTGATCTGGCTGACGCTGTCCGGATAGGCGGCATGGATCGCTTCTTCCAGAGCCTGGCGATCGACACTTTCCGCCTCAAAATCCAGCTCCATCAAAGAACCTCCCGCGAAATCGATTCCCAGGGCCAAAGGGGATCCCAGGCGAACCTGGTTGATGACCATGCTTGCCGCTCCGACAAGGATGACTGCGGCAGAGAGAGAAAACCAGAGCCAGCTGAGGCGGATGAAGCTGAAATGCTTTTTCATGGGGAAGAGGGATTGATTATGGTTAATGGAGGCTTGGCCAGGAGGCCTGGCCAGCCGGAAGTCTAAACGGGGCTAGATATCGATATTCGCCTTCTTGGCATGGGTCTGAATGAACTTCCTCCGAGGCAGCACCTCCGAGCCCATCAGGGTGTCGAAAATGGAATCCGCCAGCTCGGCGTCCTCCACGGTGACCTTCCACATCCTCCGGTTCTCGGGATTCATGGTAGTCTCCCACAGCTGCTCGGGGTTCATTTCCCCCAAGCCCTTGTAGCGCTGAACGCCCGTCTTCTTCCCCTTCTTTTCCTGAGCCTCCCCTTCGGCAAGCTCTTCGGCCGCCTCCTCCTCGTCATTCAGCTGCGTGTCCACCCCCCATTCGCGGAAGATCTCCTCCACAGGATCGTTGGGCAGAATGTATCGGCTTTGCTTTCCTCGCGTCAGCTTGTAGAGCGGCGGCTGGGCAATGTAGAGGTATCCGGCATCGATGACGGGGCGGAAGTAGCGGAAGAAGAAAGTGAGCAGAAGCGTGCGAATATGGGCTCCGTCCACATCGGCATCCGTCATGATGATGATTCGCTTGTAGCGGATCTTCTCCAGATCGAAAGTGTCTCCGATTCCCGTGCCCATGGCAATGATCAGGGCCTTGATCTCGTTGTTGGCCAGCATCCTGTCCAGGCGAGCCTGCTCCACGTTCAGGATTTTGCCGCGCAGAGGCAGAATGGCCTGGGTGTAGCGGTCGCGCCCTTGCTTGGCGCTGCCGCCAGCCGAATCGCCCTCCACCAAGTATATTTCCGAACGGGAGGGGTCGCGCGAAGTGCAATCAGCCAGCTTTCCGGGAAGCGTCATGCCCTCCAATGCCCCTTTGCGGAGCACGGTTTCGCGGGCAGCGCGGCTGGCCCTGCGGGCCTGGGCGGCCAGCATGCCTTTGCCCATGATCAGCTTGGCGCTGTTGGGGTTCTCCTCCAGGTACTCGGCGAACTTTTCGCTGAAGACCGCCTCCACCACGCTGCGCACTTCGGGGTTGCCAAGCTTGGACTTGGTCTGCCCTTCGAACTGAGGCTCCGCCAGCTTCACCGAAACCACGGCTGTCATGCCTTCGCGCACATCCTCGTTGGTGAGGTTCTCATCCTTGTCCTTCAGGAAGCCTTTGGCCCGGGCGTAGGCGTTGATGGAGCGCGTCAGGGCGGATCGGTAGCCGGTCAGATGCATGCCGCCCTCGGGGGTATGGATGTTGTTGGCGAAAGTGATGATGTTCTCGTTGTAGGCATGGGTGTACTGCAGGGCGATTTCGATATTGGCCTCGGGCGTCTCCTTTTCGATGTAGATGACTTCGCTGAGGGGCTCCTTGTTGTGGTTCAGGTGCTCCACGTAGGACCTCACCCCGCCCTCGAAGCAGAAGGCGTAGCGGTAGGGAAGCCCTTCCGGGTAGCCCGAAGGCTGCTTTCCGGGGCGGCGGTCCTCGAAGGACAAGGTGACTCCTTTGGTCAGGTAGGCCTGCTGGCGAAGGCGGGTGAGGATGGTGGATTCGTCGAATTCCGTGGTCTCGAAAATCGAGGCGTCGGGCCAAAAGGTGATCGAAGTTCCTGTGCCGGAGGCTTCGCCTGCGACATGAATCGGGGAAAGAGGCTTGCCGACGGCATACTCCTGGCGGTACAGCTTGCCATCGCGGCGCACTTCGGCCACCAGCTTGGTGGAAAGGGCATTCACCACAGCAGCGCCCACCCCATGCAATCCTCCGGAAACCTTGTAGCCGGAAGCCTCTCCGCCGAATTTTCCTCCGGCATGCAGGGTAGTGAGCACGGTCTCCAGGGCGGAAACGCCTGTCGACTTGTGCTTGTCCACAGGAATGCCTCGCCCATTGTCGTTCACGGTCACGCTTCCATCGGGATTCATGATCACCTGGACATGGTCGCAGTGGCCGGCCATGGCTTCGTCGATGGAATTGTCCACGATCTCCCAGACCAAGTGGTGCAGGCCCCGCACATCGGTGGTGCCGATATACATTCCCGGGCGCTTTCGCACAGGGTCCAACCCTTCCAGCACCTGAATGCTTTCGGCCGAATAGCTTTGTTTGTTCTCGGGCATAAGCAAGGTGGGCTTTATCTTCTTTTTGCGTCAAAAAAACGCCCACCAGAGTGTATCGCACAGGCCGAGAAGTGTCTAGGGCCTATTGGGGGATGATTGGGAGTGATAGGGATTATTGGGAAATTTGAGAAAAAGAGAAGAGAAAGGAAATATGGTGAAGATTCCTCCGCTGCGCTGCGCTTCGGTCGGAATGACAGAGGGGGGCTCTCAATAATAACAACTATCCCTGCCGGCAGGCAGGCCAAAACTCCCCATAATCTCACTATTTGAACGCCAAACTCTTCAGATCTTCAAACTCCGCATCCTCCACCACCCAGCCCGGCCCCTTGGCCTCTAGTCGCTTGAAGCGGCCGGCGGCGGCATCGAAGAGGAATGAGAATTCGAAGTTGCCGTAGGAATACCCTTCGGCCGATACTTCGGCGGAAGCGGGCAGGGCGCTCCATTGGCCTGTTTCGGTCGGGAGCCCCTGCTGGGCGAAAAGGCTTTTGGCGTAGGCCAAAAGCAGTCCGCTCAGGTACTCTTCCATCGTCACCCGGTACCCCGAATGCAGGGAGTGGCTGAGCACCGAAAAGCTGCCGGCAGACGCATCGAAAAGCCCGCTGAAATCGAGAGGCGGAGCCAAGAGGCGGATTTGGGGAAGCTGCAGGAGCTGAGGCGAAAGGAATCGGACCTGCGAAGGCTCCCATTTCACCGGCTGGCCTTCCAGGGCCTTCTTCAAAAGGTCCAGGGCCGCAGACTCCTCTTGGCGCCTATCCAGAGCGGCGAAAATCCTCTCCCGGGCTTCAGCCAAGCCTGCCCGATCCAGAAGAGGCTCGCCTGCCGGAAGCTGGGCAATCTCCGAAAGCTCCTGCGAAGACGAATCGTAGCGGAAAGAGACCTCCTCATTGCGGAGGCCGTCCTGGGAGCGGAGAGCAGATTGCCGAACGGAGAAACGGTCCAAGCCCAAAGGATCGAGCACCTCCAGGACCTTCGGACTGGCTAAAAGGAATCCCGCCTTCTCCAATTGGGCCATGGCCAGCCTTTGGGCCACCCCTTCGGCAACGGCCTGCTGCCGGCCGGCCTCCTCTTGTTCGGCTTGGCTCAAAAGCGTGTCTGGATCGGCTGATTCCCCCTCTCCGGGAGAGGGAAGGATTTCGGAGGGGCGAAGGGCGGACTTCAGGTCCGAAAGCGCGAAGGACCCCTTCAGCGCGCGCCCCTGCTGGGTGAGGATCTGAGAAAAGGAGGCGGAGAAAGGGTCGTAAAGGGCATCGAAAACCTGGAGGTCCTTCCCGGCTTCGGAAAGCTCGGCGCCCTTCAGCGAAAAGACCAGGCGGCCCTCCAGCGGCTCGATGCCGGAAGCGCTGACCCGAATGCCGGCTTCGGCCAGCCAAGCCAAGGCCTCTTCCGCGGAAGGAAGGTGGATCATATCGGAGGGAGCAAGCACAGGCTCCCCATCGGAAAGGAAAGACTTGAGGTCGCTGGAAAGTAGCTCATCCCTGTTCTTCTTCTGGATGAAGAGGCGGAACGCCTCCTCGTCGATGGGAACCGGCGAGGAGCGGAGCTCCGTTTGAGCGTATTCGATGCGCTGGGCCAAGAGCTTCCCCATCTGCAGGAAAACCTCCTGGCTGGCCGAAAGGGCTGGGGCAGGAACCTGCTGCAGGGCCAAGTAAGAGGCCTTAAGATACTGCTTGGCTTCGCCGTAGCGGTAAGCCCCCAGCAAGGCCGCCACCGCATCTAGCCGCTCCTGGGTCAGGGAAAGGCTGAAGTCCTCCATAGCGGGCTGCCCGGCTGCAGCCAGGGCGGAGGCTTCATCCGCAAGGGAAAGCCAACGAAGGGAGATGCGATCGGCATAGGCCAAGGCCAGCTGGCGCACCATGTCCAACTGCTGCCCCATTTCTTCAGGAAAGCTTTGGGCAGGAAGAGCCTTCCATTCGGAGAGCCAAAGCTCCGCCAAGCGATCGGCTTGGGCCGGCTCGTTCCTTGAAAGGTGCCATCGGGCCTGGGCGAGGGGGGCGCGCAGGATTCTGGCGTTTTCAGGGGAAGAAAGTTCCGAAAGCAGCATCCGCTTAAGCAGGAATTGGGCGGAATCGGCTTCGCCCCACGGCAAGGCGAAGAAATGCCCCCTCCTCCATGCGCTCCACTCGGGCCCCTCCAGCAAAGGGGAAAGGGCTTTCCACGAACGCTCGAGTGCCTGAGCTCTTTTGAGGCTGTTGCCCTCGGCCACCCCTCCGGACCAGTAGCGGAGGATGTTTTTGGCCCGGGCGAAAAAAGCGCGCCGATCGCCCGAGGCGTAGAAAGAGAGGGTCGACCGGAAGCCGTTTGCCCCCTGCCTAAAGGCGTAGCCCAGGAAAGAATGGATCGGCTCCAGGGCGGCCCCGGGCAGCTCGCCGTCCACCGCCTGATTGGCCAAGACCCAAGGGTCCTGCATCACCTCTTTGGAAAGCGGGGAGACCCGGAGCTCCTTCTTAAGCTTGGAGGGCTGCAGCAAGGCAAAATCCGGAAGGATGGAAGCATCCAGGAAAGTGGCTTGGGAAAAAAGGGGGAGGGCCAAAGAAGCAATGGGCCGCTGGTCTTCTCCGTAAAGAGCCAAATCCCCTGTTCCGCTGAACACCATGGAGCGATTGAGGCCCTCTGGGCTATGGAAAAAAGCTCCGGAAGCACTCTGGAGATGAAGCGAAACTCGAGGAGCAAGAACAAGAATAGGATCAGAAGCCTTGATCCAAAGCGAGCCTTTCTGAAGGCGGAAAGCCAAGCGGCTAGGCCAGGAAAGCCCATTGGCCTCCGGCGGAAGATTGTTCTGCAGCAAAACAAGCTGGGTGTTTTCGTCCAGCCGAACCGCATTGCCCCCCAGCAGGATTTCGGCGAACTGGCCTGGCCCTGTGGAAAGGCTGGCGCCCACCATCATCAGCTGCCCCTGCTGGGCAGGCCCTACGGAGGGGGCGTAGGGGGAAGCGATCTGCGGGGCGGAGCCGGAGAAGGCGATCCACGGGCCCAAAGGCTCGGGCGGGCCGGAGCGGGACGAGGAGAACAGCAGGAAATAGAAGGCCGCATTGGCCAGCATGAAAAGGAGCGAAAGGGCAACAATGCGGGGCGAGAAGATGCTGTTTTTGCTTTGCTCCATTTATTTTTTTTCTATCTATTTTAGCAAAAAACGGGGGGGAAATCAACCTAAAGCCCCTCTTTTTCGTCGTCCCGACCAAGGTGGAGGGACCCCTTTCTCATTCCCCGCCTGTCATTCCGTGCCCCGACCTGCCTACGATTTGACTGAGCCCATCCGTCATTCAGAGCGCAGCGAAGAATCTGACCTGATTTTCCCGCTCATTATTCTTCAGTAAAGAAACAGAAAAATAGGCGCCAATCAAAGAGACGGGGCGCTGAATTTTTATTGACGTAATTTAATTTTTATGTTATTTTTCAGCCAACGATCCTTAGCAGCACCGGCGCTCGCTGACCCGATTTCTGCCCCTCAGTTCCTGTGGCCAACCCTCTGTTCGCAGGGTGTGGCCCCGACTGGAGAGCGAGAAGTTCCGGGCAGAGAGCCGTTTCCGGAAGCCTTTTGGGCAGCCCGAATGGAGCCTGGAAGGCTACCGGAAACAAAACACGAAAGGCGAAAGATGTCACGCAAGTTTTGGACAAGCTACATCCTGATCACAACCACTATCTTACTCCTCCTGACAGCATTGATTTACTGGGGATACGAACACGTTCCCGAAGAGCACGACAACAAGTACTTCGAAAGCTTTTCGCCCCGAGGGCCTGAAGATCAGGCCTATTACGAGCAAAAAGAAAAGCAAGGAGGGGAGGAAATTTGCCTCCGAAAGCTCGGACGGATCTGCACGTCAGAATCGCGCCTGGAAGAGGCTGAAGCGCTGAGCGGCCTCGAGCTGCGCAAAATGCGCCTCCAGCGCCTGCACCATCCGGAAGCCTGGTGGAAGCCCTTGCGCCCCTGGGAGGACACGCTGCGGCGAATGAAAGCCGAAGGCAAAGGCTACGACTCGGCCTGGAACAAAGCAGAGCTGCACCTGGCCAAACCCGCCGCGGAAGCATTCGAGGCAGCCAACGAGGCCGTGTGGGCAGACAGCGGCGAGGCCATGACCATCGAGCTGCGCGCCTCCGGCGCCTGGCGATCCATGGATCATCAGGAGCGCCTCTTCAGTGCGGCAAATGGCGACACAAGTCTGGCCGGCAAACCTGGCCACAGCCTCTCGCATTTCGGCATCGTGGTGATGCCGCTGCACCCCGATCAGAAAGTCGCCGATAACCGAACGGTGGCCGACTACCTGACGGAGGTGGGCTTCGTTCGCTACGACCAGGATTGCGGCCGAAGCTGCCCCAATCGCTTCGTGTACATGCCAACCAGCTGGCTGGAAAAAACGCTGGCCTCTTGGCAGTAGGCCACCCCGGAACTTCACAGAGCCCCGACGTCACGTCGGGGCTCTTGAACTTGGCAAAAAATAGAGGTTTGACCTTTGGAGAATATTTAAATATAATATTTAAGAAATTTATTTAATTTTTTTATGGCAAACGCTCCAATGTTCACCACCGCCCTCTCTGCAGAGCTTCTGCAGTGGCTGCGGGAATTTTCCAAGGAGCAGCGCAGCACCCAGCGCTCGGTTCTGGAGGAAGCCCTAAAAGCCTATCGTTTCCAGGCGAAGCGCCGCACCTTCGCCGAGGGATTCAAGCGCGCCTCCAAAGATGCCGATCTTTTTGAATTGGCCGAAATGGGGGTGGAAGATTATGAAGGGCAGCTTAAGCAATTGGACCTATGAAGCAAGGCGAGATCTATTGGGCCGAACTGAACCCAGCCCTGGGCAGGGAGCAGAATGGAAAACGGCCCGTGCTGATTGTTTCGGGGAATGCGATGAACGAGCATTTAGGCCTAGTCATCGTGTGCCCTTTTTCCTCGTCAAAAAAGGATTATCCAGGCTCCGTCTTCATTCCTAAAAGCCCAGGCAACGGGCTGGAAAAAGATTCGGAAATCCTCACCTTCCAGATCCGGACCCTTTCCGGGAAGCGCCTCGGCGAACGCCTGGGCCGGGTGAGCAAGGAACAGTTGAAGAAGGCTATTTTTGCCCTGAACGAGGTGCTGATTTATTAGGCAAGCTAAGCTGTAAGCCTTGATCAGGATCCAACCCAACCAACAATCCCAAAAAAAACAAATAATCTATTTTGAAATGCTTATTTTTTCTGGGTTGGTATTTCCTCCAATAAGGCGAAACGAATAGGAAGTGTTTCATTCGCATCAAAATGACCAGATTTATACTCATTACTAATTTTTCTTAAAACTTCAATTCGTTTTCTTAGCTCAGAAGTTGATAAGCCAAGGGATTTTGCGACTTTATTAACTAAAGATGGTTTTTCTCTCATCTCAGCAAGCAAGGATAAACCTCCGGCTTCTGTAAAATCTTCATCTGCATCATCCATCCACGAGCTTTCACCCATGCTAAATTGACCCCATACATTAATCACTTCCTCCAAATCAGCTAACAAATAACCTTCATATCTATTACAGTCCATACCATCCATTTGAGCGGGTATATCTCTGGGATGAGGTAAATCAGCTCTATCAAAATAGCAATGTGCGGCAAAATCTGGACTATTGGCATATTCTGGATTGCAAACTCTATCCGCAGGATATTCCTCACACACAATGTCTCTAAGCTTAGCTCTTTCTTGTTGTAAGTTCTCGAGTGCAGCAATTTTCTCATCTTCTGCTCGACGAGCCTCCTGGGCAGTCCCCAATTCTGTATAGCACTCAATTAATGTATGTTGAACCAGAATGCCCTCTCGATTATCAATCCAAGCTCTATTTTCAACTAGCTGGCGAGCATCGTAGTTGAAACCATCTCCTACGGTCATATCTCGAGGCCTCCGTACGGCTGAAATTTTCTGCCTACAGCTTACAACTGAATTTCTAAGCTCCAGCTTAAAACGTTCCATTCCATCCGAAGCAGATCGTGCATCTCGTTCGGCTTTGGCAACCTCCTGTGCAGATGGAAGGTTACAACTTGTAGCCAAAAACATGAAAGACCCTAATGCAGCCCCAGCCAAACTCGTCAGTTGAGATGTTGATTCAAATATCTTTTTCATTCTTTAGGGGTTAGCTTGATAGAAGGTTTGTCATTCAATCATCTAATAAAAAACCTGTCAATTCTTTCGCTATATCTCATCCAGCAGCGCCAAGCCTACCCAGAAAGTGGTCATGATGAGGGCGTACAGCAGCGAATTGACGAAGAAGGAATGGACGAAAAGCCCTCCGAAGCCGGCCAGCAGGCCTGCAGAAAGGGTGCTCGGCAGATCCGAGGCAGTCCAGGCCCGGCGGAAGGCCAGGGCGGCCGCCACAAAGGCCATGGCCAAGTAGCTCAGAAGCCCGAAAAGGCCCGTGGTCGCCCAAATCGTGAGGAGCGAGCTGTCCGAGCCGCTGGACGCATGGCCAGAAAGCTCCCCGTAGCCCCGCCGATTGATCTCGTGGGCGTAGCGGTTGTAGCCAATGCCCAGCAGCGGATGCTCGGCGATGATCTCCCCGGCGATCTGCCAGGATTCCACCCGGAATCGGGCCGTGGGATCCAGAGGCTTCTGCGAATCCAGCCCGATCAGCGATTTGGCCGAATCCACCGCCTCCAGGCTGCGCTGCTGCATGCGGGGCGAAGCGCTGAAGGCCAGCGCGAAAGCCAGCAGCCCCGCCGCCAGAAGCCGAGGAGACTTGAGCAGGGAAAGCAGGCCCAAGGCAGCCAAGAAGGCCAAATAGCCGCTACGGGAGAAAGTGAGGTAAAGGGCCACCAGAGCAATGAGGGCCAGGAAAGCCAGCAGGGCGAAAAGCCAGTAGCGCCGGATCCGCCAAAAATAGAGCGCCAAGGCCAAAGCCACAGGCAGCATGAACGCCAAGTAGCCTGCGACGAAATTCGGATCGAACCAGGTGGAAAGCAGCCTCCCGATGTGAGGATCCCACCCGTCCAGGTAAAGGCCCAGCTCCAGGAAGCTGGGGAAGAAATGCAGCTGCGCGAAGCCCAGCAGGGCAATCAGGAGCATGGCCAGCAGCATGCAAGCCAAAAGCATCTTGCGGAAACGGCCGCTGGAATCATTATGAAGCAGATCGTAGGCCATGGGGGCCAGCACCACGTACATGCCCAGGCGCCCCAGGGCAGGAAAAGCCGAGAGCATTTGCTCCGGATCGAAGCGCAGCAGATTGAGGGAATAGCTCAGCGTGACAACGAAAAGAAAGAGCATGGCCATCTTGCCAACCTTGCCCCAGCGCCAGTGCCTATCGCTGCGGACCTTGTGAATCACCCATGCGATGAAGATTGCTGGAATGATCAGGTCGGCAGGCAGAAGCTCCAGCGGACCCACAGGGATGCGGAAGAGCTCCCCTGCAACAGGAGCCAAAATCAAGAGGCCGAAGAGGAAGCGGAGCAGGGTTTGCATCTCTCACACTATACCTTTTGTTATTGAGGAATTGAATTGGGTTTTGTATATTAGCTTAGGAGCTTACAGAGCTTAATAAGCTTATAAGCTAGCGAAGCGGATAAGCTCCTAAGCTAAGAAAATGAACCAAGAGCAACAAAACTGCCAGCAAGAGCTGGAGCGGCTCGGCCTGATCCCCCGCAAGTACCACGGCCAGGTCTTCACCAGCGATCCGGCCATCATCGATCGCCTGATCCAAGCCATTGCCTCCGTGCATCGGCCGGGAACGAGGATTGTGGAGATCGGCGGCGGCTTGGGCTACATTACGGAAAAACTGGCAGAAAAATTCGACAATGTGGACGTGCTGGAGATTGATGAGGAATTGCTGGAAATTCTAAGGGGAAAAATCGGTTCCGCAGGGTCGGCCGATGTAGGGGCGCGATTAATCGCGCCCCTACAAATTGCGCCCCGCAGGAAAAAACCCACCCTGCGGAACCAGGACATCCTCACCTACGACCCGCCGAAAGAAGACTACCTGCTGGTCGGCAACATCCCCTTCCACCTGAGCGGCCGCCTGTACCGCCGTTTTATGTCGGACCTGACGCACAAGCCCTACGGCATGGTCTTCATTACGGACAAGAACTATGCCCAAACGCTGATGGGCCAGCCACCCCGCTGCTACCGGGTGAGCCTGCAGGCCCAGGCCTACGGCGACATTGAGATTGTGGCCGATGTGCCGCCCAGCTCCGTTTACCCGGAGCCGAAGGTGATGAGCTGCATCATGAAGATCGCGCAGAACGATGTGGTCCTGCCGAAGGATTTTTGGGACGTGGTGAACGAGCATTGGGCCAACTTCCCGACGGCGGAAGTGGAGAGCCCCAAGACGGTGGGGCTGGAGGGGTGGCTGAAGCTATGCAAGAAATAAAAAAAAAGGGGGGGCGGAAGCAAATGCCTCCACCCCCGTAATGCGGTTTTTGTCAGCAAGGCTTATGCCCTGCCCCTCCATAAATCAGGAGGTTTTTTCCGCGAGGCTGAATCCGAGGCCTAACCACAGCAAGGCGACAATCCTTTTTTTCGCCAACCTCTCATTTCCTTTCACGAGCTTGGCTTTGTTTTAGGAGTGCGCACACCTCAGCTGAGTGCCGTCACCATGCAGATTCAACATGGGCATTATATATAAATTATTAAAAATGTCAATACAATATTTTTGGGCGTCGAAAAAGCCAGTTTTCGAGGCGCTGATTTGCGCAGCTTAGCAGCAGTCGAAGGCCATCAAGCAATCCGATCAACAAGGCTAATTGAGCTGCGCAAAATAAAACAATTGCAAAAGAACAATAAAATATGTATTATAGCAATCGTTAGCCTTTAAACAAAAATCCTTAACGATGTCTTCTTTCTCTGAACTGAAACTGATTGAACCCCTGCTGAACGCCCTGCGCCAGACCGGTTACACCCAGCCCACCCCCATCCAAGCCCAATCGATCCCCATTCTGCTGCAGGGGAAAGACCTTTTGGGATGCGCCCAAACCGGAACCGGCAAAACGGCGGCCTTCAGCCTCCCTATTCTCCAAAAGCTCACGCAATCCCCTTCCCCGTCGGGCCAAAAGAATGTGATCCGAGCCCTGGTGCTGGCCCCCACGCGGGAACTGGCCATCCAGATCGGCGAAAGCTTTAGGGACTACGGAAAATTCCTGCCCCTGCGCCACACCGTCATTTTCGGGGGCGTGAACCAGAACCCTCAAGTGGCCAAGCTCAAAAGCGGGGTGGATATCCTCATCGCCACGCCGGGCCGCCTGCTCGATCTGATGGGCCAAGGCTTCATCAAGCTGGACAAGGTGGAGATCTTCGTCCTGGACGAAGCCGACCGCATGCTGGACATGGGCTTCATCGTGGACATTCGCAAAATCGTCCCCAAGCTTCCCGCCAAGCGCCAATCGATCTTCCTTTCGGCGACCATGCCGCCCGAGATCCTCAAGCTGACCCACGCCATCCTGCATCAGCCGGAAAGCGTTTCGGTCGCCCCCGTCTCCTCCACGGCCGAGACCGTGGGCCAGTCGGTGTACTTTGTGGAAAAGACCCACAAGAACGCCTTGCTCCTGCATCTGCTGCAGGATTCAGCCATCCAGAACGCCCTGCTCTTCACCCGCACCAAGCACGGCGCCAACAAGGTGGCCAAGCATCTGGTGCAGGCCGGCATTCGGGCCGAGGCGATCCATGGGAACAAATCCCAGGCCGCGCGCCAAAAGGCCTTGGAGAACTTCAAAGGCAACCGCACCCGCGTGCTGGTGGCTACGGACATCGCCGCCCGAGGCATCGATGTGGACAGCCTGAGCCATGTGATCAACTTCGACATGCCCAATGTGCCGGAGACCTATGTGCACCGCATCGGCCGCACCGGCCGCGCGGGAGCCAGCGGCAAGGCCATCTCCTTCTGCGACATTGAGGAAAGGCTTTATTTGCGGGACATCCACAAGCTGATCGGCAAAAGCGTCGACCCCATCCACGAGCACCCCTACGCCAGCCCCATCCCGCACAATCCCACGGCCGGCGCCCCTCAGCCAAACGCAGCGATCCACCAGAATCGCTCCCCCGGGGGCTTCAAGCGAAGGAAATCCAAATGGAACCGCTAGGACAAGAACCCAAAAACTAGCCCTCAAGCCCAAACCGCCTCCCAGCGGTTTTTTGCTGGAGCAATTTTGTAAATGGGTCCACTATTGAGTAGTTACCGCTTTTGCTGGAGGCAATCATGGTGATTGGTTCAGCATTTGAATCATTCTGGACCAGCCTGAAAGGCTGCTCCAGCATAAGGACCGTTCTCATGAGGTGAATTTAACTTCTGAAAAATGAGCCCCTTCAAATTATTCGAAAAGAGAATTAGCCCGCCAGTCGCCCTATTCTTCCTGCTCCTTGCGGTATTGGAGCTGATTCTCATCTTTAGCCCTCTGCCTGTTTTTCTGGTGCGCAAACTTAACTTTTCAACCAATATAGTGACCCTTTTCGAAGCCATTGCCGTGCCCATCACTGTTTTTGTTCTGGGAAGCTACGGAGTTCAGAAATTGGGGAAGCTAAGCATAGGCATCTTTAGGGCGGGATTCATCCTGGCCTTGATTTTGGGCATTATGAATTTGTCCGTGCTCTTGAATAATCTCAGGTGGCTTTTGGCCATAATGGGAACAGTGCTCAGTCCATTCAATCCCCTTCTGGCCATTGCTGATCCGATATTTTCCAAGCTTTGGGGAGGGTTTTTAGGGGCAGCCGTTGCATACGGATTTGTCTACTTAGCCCTAGGGCCATTGCTGGCAGGACTCTTGGCTAGCCTGATTTACTATGCAGCAAAAATACACCAAGGCAAGAAGGTCGTTCGAGATTGAGCTTTTGCAATTTTCTATCCTTGCCACTGCAAAGTCAAAATTCAGCCAAGCCCATGACCCAGCGGCCCAATCCTGCTAAACTGGCTGACGATTTAGCCTCACCCATGAAATTCCACATCCTCACTCTCTTTCCGGAAATGTTCAGCGGCTTCTTGAACGAATCCATCCTGAAAAAAGCCCAGGGCAAAGGGGTGATCGAAATCATCCTGCACAACATCCGCGACTATTCCAGCGACAAGCACAAGAAAGTGGACGACACGCCCTACGGCGGCGGCGCCGGCATGGTGATGAGCCCCCAGCCCTTATTCGATTGCATCGAGGCGGTCAAGAAGCAGGCTCCCAAAGCCCCTGTGATCTACCTGACGCCGAAAGGCGAGCGGCTCACCCAGGCCCGCGTGGAAAAACTGAACAAAAAATTTGATCAAATAATCCTGCTTTGCGGGCACTACGAAGGCATAGATCAGCGCGTGATCGATGCCCTGGTGGACCAGGAGCTTTCCATCGGCGATTTTGTGCTCTCCGGCGGGGAGCTGGCCGCCATGGTCGTGGTGGATGCGCTCAGCCGCCTGGTGCCTGGCGCCCTGGGCAACAACGAATCGCACCAGGAGGAAAGCTTCTCCAAAAGCCTCGACCGCAAAAAGGAATACCCCCACTACACCCGCCCGCCGGAGTTCCGAGGCATGAAAGTGCCCGAGGTGCTGCTGGGCGGCCACCATGCGCAGATCGAGAAATGGAGGAGGAGCCAGCTGAAATAAGCTAG
>JACCDN010530897.1_pt1 | contig 33332 bp, 28 predicted proteins | sample 7441691 | NCBI WGS metagenome assembly JACCDN01 (sample SAMN15323439, study PRJNA562643) | freshwater metagenome | isolation source: river surface water | place: USA:Blue River Watershed | collected 2017-08-16
AACAGTAAATTGAGCTCCTTTTACTCCATCACTTTCAGCTTTGATGTTACCACCATGCACTAGAGCTACTCTTTGCGCAAGTGTTAATCCCACCCCTCTACCACCAGCTGGGGTATGAGTTCTAGAGCTTACGGTAAATTCAGCAAATATATCATATAATTCTTTCGTTGGAATAGCTATTCCCTCATCGCTAATAATAAATTCTACTGATGACTCTGTTTGTGTTAATAAAATATCTATTTTACCCTTTGGGCAGTAAGTAATCGCATTAATAATCAAATTATCAAGCATCTGGCTAAGATAATATCTATCGCCAATTATCATTACAGTTTCTCTAGCGTTTACACGAAACTCTCTATCTTCTTTATTTTCTTCATATAATCTACGGCAAAACATCAATCTTTCATAGACCAAATCGCTAAAATCCATTTTCTCTAATTTTAACTGATAATTTGGGTTGCTAAGTTTTGATAGGCTAGAGATATTAGCATCGAACGCTTCAAGTCTAACCGAGTTTTTTAAAATCTCTTCAATCGCTTCCTTTCTTTTTTTATCATTTATTTTATCATAAGCACCAAGCAACGCATCTGCCATACTTGATATTCCCGTCATTGGCGCGTGATACTCATGACTGATATTGCGGATAAATTCGCTTCGAAGATTCCAAGCTTTCTGAGATTCTTGCTCCTGAATGCCGATTCTTTTAGTTAGATGCGTGTTTTTTTTCTCGGTGAGCTCATGTTTTTCTTCTTTAGGCTTTAGGAATAATACCACCGAGCCACTAATTAGCATCAGTAAATATATTATCTTAAACTGCGATGACCCTTGAATAACTAAACCCAAATCATTAAACCAATAATCATAAAAAACAGTAACTAACCCTACTCCAAATATAACGTTAAATAATGACCAATGCCACTTGGCAAAAGAAGAGACAACCATAATATTCACCATAAACACCATTAGCTGAATTTCAGAAAACCCGCTAATGAGCACCATCAGGAAGCTAAAACATACTAGAACAAAAAAAGCAATCAAGCACCAAAAGAAATATATTAAATTTGTGCGTCGCCAAGGTTCTATCCATAACGGATAAGCAATTAAAATTGAGGTGCTGCAAAGAGTTATTGGATATAGAACATTAATTATATCAGAAAATTTATCCTGATATTCTTTCGCTAAACTATGAGTGCTACCAAATACAGAAACCATCACGAAAAAACCAAGCATGGAGATTAATCCATCGCCCTTTGGGCTATTATTCCGGCAAATTTCAATGATATTAAAAGATCTTACTCTACCTAAAAACTTCTGCCATTTTTTTCTTCTTTCTGTTCGAATTCTCACAATCTCGCTATCATCTTTAATACCAACCCAACCACCTGGTTGTTTTAGTAAATAATGACTACCCATCAACACAACAAGATTGGCAAACATTGCAAAAGGGATAGCATTTGCAGCTTTAATTTCCAGTATATAATTCCAAGTTAAAGCTGTTCCAATCCCCGCTATCATTCCAAGTATTACTGATTTTTCAGTGCTTCTAAAACCGAGTAACGCCATAAAAAACGGCACAGTTACAACGGGCATATATAAGGAATATATTCTAACTAATAATTCTTGTAAGGTAGCTTCGCGTAACGATAAAAATAATGCTATAACACCAATTATTAACGATGTAATCCGAGCAGCGAGTAACTCATTTTTGGTGAATTCTATTTTTAATGGTTTTAAGAAATCATGCACTACAAGTACTGAAGCTGAATTAATCCATGAGTCAACAGTGGACATAATTGTGGCTATAAATCCGGCTAGTGCCAAGCCTCTAAGACCTGTGTAAAAAGAGTTAGTAATAACATATTTAACTACTTCATTTGGACCTAGAGAAGGATTTATCGATAAAACCAATACTCCGATCCAGTCAAGCGTTACTAAGAGAACAAAACAGGCCATAGTTGCAACCAAAAAAGATCTCTTAACCTGAAGAGTGTTCTTTGCCATAGCCATTCTTTGGAACATAGCTGGCGAAAAACCAGGAAAAATAAAGAATAAAAACAAGAAAAATTGTGAAAATGACAGCTGATTTGAAAAAGCAAATACTTCCTTATAATCAAATAATTCATGCTTAGTTAAAGTGTCAGTGACAACATCAATACTGTCTATGCTAGCTAACAGTGTATAGGCTAGGATTGGTATTACTACGGCAAAAGTAATAAATTGTATAATGTCTGTAAAAGTGACTGATTTTATCCCCCCTAACGAAGAATATACAATAACTATAACGGCAGCTGAAACTATTCCGTAACTACCTGGAATATCAAGAGCATATTCGAAAACCATCCCTGCTAGTTTTAGTTGTACTGCTATTAACCCAGCTGTGCCTACAAAACCAGAAATGGCAGTAATAATTCTAACCCTTTGACCAAACAAACTACCCATAGCTTCTGCTATTGACAACGTACCTAGAAACTCCCCAACTCTTGGAGCGGCAAACAGGGCGTAAATTAAAAGAGAAATAGGTGATCCTATGTCAATCCATATAGAATAAAGTCCTTTGCCATAAGTATTAGAAATAGTGTTATAAAAAAAATCTCCGCTGATCCATGTAGCAACAATAGTTGCAGCAATAGTTGCGGTACTAAAATTTCTGTTACCTATTGCATACTCCCTAATATTTTTAATACCACGGCTAGAGCTGAGACCTAACGCTAACGTGGCAACTAAAAACCCTATAAAAATCATTGAATCTATATCTAATTTCATACCTAAAACCATTTATTATTTAGCTAACCCAAGTTTATCTAAGGGTTACACAACCCTACTATCTGATGCTAGTAGTTAAATCTATGGTTGTCAACTATAATATTTCGAAACTTAAACTTTTTAACTTTTAAGGAAAATCTATAGCTCTTAAGATAAGAGTTTTTATACAAGAGGTTTGTAAAGATTAGGGGGGGGGGCAAGTGCCAAAATCTTCTTTTAAATGTTCGATAAGAGTTTGCCTATCTTTTAGCAGAACATTATGCAAAATATATCTATTTAAAAAATAAGAAGTAAGGTCAAATGCTTGTCTTATTTCCTTTAAATTAGCCTCTCTTTGATCTAATAAAAATTGAGGTAAAATAAGTAATTTTTTTGCATATTCTTGGCCATATTCTTTACAAACTGCTTGACCTGATTTTGGAGAAACATAGTATAAATCATCTGTTTTGCCACTTGCTATACATCTGTCTAGAACTAGCTGGTAACCGGTTTCTGCTAGTAACTCAATTTCTAGTTTTATGTAGTCTGCACAAGAAAAATCCTTATCATGTTTTAAAGAATCAAGATATCTCAGCAATTTAGGAAAAAAATTATTATGAGGTTCCCGTTCGCAAAAAGCCTTCTTTATTATGCTGACTATCGAATTAAATGCATATAGTTTTGTTTTATTTTGGATGATAAAACTGCTATAAGACCTTATTAATTCGCATTTTGCGCTGCCTAAATGTTCATGAAGTCTTGCAGTCCAGAAAAAATCCACCAGATTGGATTGTGCTAAAATATCACCGTGTTTTTTGCCATATTGCTTTATAACTCCTGAATATAAACCATGTTTTTCAGTGAATAATGTGACTACGTAAGTATTTTCTTTAAAACCATTTTTTGTAATAATTATACCCTGATCACGAAAATTCATGTATTATTATGTTATTGATGTTAATTAGAAATTATAAACTAATAAGGGGATAGTATTAAATTATGTTGACTAAAACAATGAAATTTTCTTTGCTTGTAACTACTTTATTTATTTTATCTTGTGCTTTTCATAATTCTGCTTATGCCGAGCGGAAAAAATTAATATTAGCTGGAGATTACTGGTGTCCTTATAACTGTTTGGAAAGCGCTGATAATCAAGGATTTTTAGTAGAGCTTACCAGAAGAGCTTTGTATATTTACGGTATTGATATTGAGTATAAACTCATGCCATGGCATAAAATTTTAACTGAAATAAAAAAAGGTAAAATTGATGGAATAATAGGAATTAGTAAAATCAGAGGACTTAATCTTGTTACTACCAAGCTTCCTTTAGAATATAGTGCAACAAGTGCTTTTATCAGATCTGATACTGATTGGTTGTATGATGGTCTAGCTTCTCTTAAAGGGAAAAAAGTAGGAATAATAATGGATTACAGCCTTGATGAAGATATCAGCAATTTTGTGGGTATAAATTTCACCACAAATCCGGGTATATTTGCAGTTGAAGATGGTAAAAATGCAGCTGTTGACTCGATAACAAATTTGATCGATGGTACTATTGACGTATATATTGAAGATCAAAGAGTGGTGGATTTTTATATTAAACAACATGATCTATCTCATCATATAAAAAATGCTGGTCAAATAAGCAAGGAAAAATTACCTTTATATGTCGCATTTAATGAGCAAATACCAAATATCAGAGAATATATTAAATTTTTGGAAGAAGGGATTGCTTCATTAAAAGCAACTGGGGAATATGCAGATTTAAGAGCGAAGTATAAAATGGATAATGATATGGATAATGATAAAAATGGATAATACCGAAAATAATAAAAATTCTTCATGTTATATTATAGATCTTGCAAGAAAATATAAATGAAAAAAGGCATAATTTTTCTGCTCGTTAATATTTTGATTATGAACAACATCATGGCTGAAAATGGTTACGAGTATAGTTTTATCGAAAATCCTAATCAAAAAATACATTTATTAAAGATTGACTTAAATCATTATGATATTTCTTTGGTAAGTGCTCATAATGCCGTCTTTGGTAGGGAAAAGATAGGAGATATCGCAGAGCGTGAGAATGCAGAAATCGCCATTAACGGTGGGTTTTTTGAAATTGGTAAAAATGAAGATGGGCGTCCTACGGGTACTTTAATAATTAATGGACAGATGTTTGGTCTTCGAACCACTAAACATGCTGTATTTGCTATAAAAAATAAAAAAGCATCTGTTGAAATTTGGCATCCAAAAATAGAATTAGCAATAGGGAAAACGAACTTTACACCTGAAAAATATAATAAATTTACTAATAATTCATCTATAGTCTTATATTCCGACAAATGGGGCGCTTCTAGTTTAACATCTTTTAAAAATAGAAAAGAAGTAATTATTTCAAAAGATATGAAAGTAAGTGCTATAGCAAATTATGGTAACAATATTATTCCAGTTGATGGCTATGTATTGTCGCTACCGCAAAGTCAAGATGTCTCTTCTATAAAAATTGGCGACGTTGCTCAGTTTAAAGAGGATCATTACTCAATATTTAATAAATCAACTTCAGCGCTTATGGGTATTCCATTTTTAATTATGGATGGTAATATTAATGATAAACTTTCTGATGCAGAAAAACATGCAAGAACTGCTATTGGTGTTAATAGAGACGGAAAAATAATCATTATGATTGTAGAGTGTATATATACAAAAAATCCAAGCTCCCTAACATTAAAGGAGGTGCAAACTGTTTTTCAGAAGAACAATATTCCTATAAACAATATGCAAGTGGAAGATGTAAAAAAAATGCTTCTTAGTGAGCTTACATCAATAGGCAACGCTAATGGTATTAGTCTAAAAGAACTAGCTACTCTTATGCTCGAACAAGGTTGCATATCAGCAATTAATCTTGATGGTGGCGGGTCTTCGAGTTTATATATTAATGGTCGTTATATCAATCAGCAAACTGGTGATAAAGATGAAGCAAATGGGCTAGCTGTGGTAAGGCCCGTTTCTGATGCAATAGTTTTTAAGAAAAAATAAATCTTATTATAGCTTCTTAATTTCAAATTAATTTGCTATAAAGATCGCTAAAATGGGGTTTTGCTTGTAAAAAACAGATTTTTGCTGTAAATTCAATGTCATAGTTATTTCAATTGGATTACGTGCAAGGCGCGAGAGATACAAGGCGTATGAATAATATCTAAGCAACGAGTAACAAGTAACAACCCACATAATTCAAAGTGAATAACTATAATTCGGGATTAAATGACTTCTATTGAGCATTAATTAATAAATAACGAATATGGACACATCTGCTGTAGAAATTTGGCTTATTATAGGAGTAATTTTTATTATCATCGAGTTTAGCACTATTCCAGGAATAGGTTTCTTGTTTCTTGGTCTTGGTGCGCTGACTAGTTCTGTTTTATTTTCTTTTTACCAAGAGATTATTGATTATCAAATAGCTGCATTTGGCCTTATCTCTTTTTCCTGGTTCTTGCTACTTTGGTGGCCATTAAAAAAATTTATTTATAATAAAAAGGGACAAAATGATGCTAATCAAACTTATTTTAATCTAGTGGGGAATCAAGTAATAGTTGTTGATGAGCTTATAGAGCCTGAAAAAACAGGTAAAGTATCCTGGTCTGGTACTGTTATGAATGCAAAACTTGAAAGCTCCGAAATAGAATCGGTAAAAATTGGCGAGGGGTTGTATGTATCAAGAGTTCAAGGAAATATCTTAATTTGTTCACGCAAAAAACCTTGAAACTTAAATTTACTAGTCTCTCCGTCAAAACGCTCGATTGCTGAATTAACAAGGGGTTTTATGTCATAAAGTGCTTATAAGATCCATCAGAAAATGCTATAATTAATTCATAAAGCTTATAGATTTTAAAATTATGACTATAACGCTAATATTGGATAAGAATTGTAATTATACCAAATCACTTTCATAGCGATTATTTATAAAGTATTTGAGATCTGTGGAGATAATGAGACACCTCGCTTTTAAATTAATTAATAATTAATACTGTTTTTACTATGATGCAGCAGACAAATCTAGTCATGGTGTTCAACTTCCCCAATTACAGGAGCACTTGCAATATCTGTTAACACTTGAGTAGTTGGCACTTCAACTGTTGCTTTTGCAGGAGCTGACAGTTCGAATACTGCTTTCGTAGGAGCTGACGATTCAACTGATGCTTTTGTAGGAGCTAACGATTCAACTGTTGTTTTTGTTGGTATTATATCAACCAATTTTTCTACTAACTTGACTTTTTGTACTAGTTTTTTTGATAATGGGGATTTTTCTTTTTCTTCTTCTCTTTCTTTTCCTTCTTCTTTAACTCCTTTCTTCATAAGTGCTGCTAATTCTAAACCCGTGCTATCTATAGCTTTATCTACGCTTATAGCAAGAGTTTGGCCAAATTCACCGCTTAAGTGTTTATCTATAGCTTTATGAGCCATGTCACCTGCTAAATCTGCTAATTTGATTACAAGGCTGCTAAAAATAGGAGCTAAGCTGTCCCATAATGATTTAAAACTATCAAGGATTTTTTGACCAATAGATTTCGATGTTGCTTCAGGTTCATCTATGTTTAGCTTATGAGCTATAGCCTCTTTCAAAGTAACAATTTCTGCGTGTTTTAAAGATTTAATGTGGCCGATCATTTCGTCGTCTAGCTGAAAATCTGGATTTTCAGGATGCTCTAGTAAAATTTCTAAAACTCTTTTAGAAACAATTTTGACTCCATCTTCTTGTAAATCTTCAATGATTGAAGATGCAAGCTCTTCGTCATTTTGTTTTGCTAATGCTAATTTGGCGTTTTGTTTTACTATTTTCCAACCAGCTCTTTTGGCAAAAGATGATAGATCCTTAATATGCTGGGCATCTTCGCCTTCGATATTAAATTCTTCAGGTTTAGCCATTAGTAATCTAAATTGTGCTTTTAGCGTTGGTTCAATGCTTGAAAATTCAACTCTTTTTTTCATAATTATACCTTTCTATTAATTTATTAATAACTTCACGCAATATTAATTGTTACACCAATCAAGTGAATAAAAGGTTAATAAATTAATTTTTAATAATGCTCACCCGGCATTTTTGGCATATAATATAAAAATAATTGGCTAATTCGTCATATATAGCACATTAAGAAGCTATGGCCTTGAATTGACCATCCTTAGATATCCTAGCTAGCATATAGTTTTGTAATTTTTCAAAAGCTCTAGTTTCTATTTGTCTTACACGTTCCTTTGAAATATTATATTCCAAACTTAAACTATCTAATGTTTCAGGATTATAGCTAAGCTTTCTAGCTTTCAAAATTTTGATTTCTCTGTCACTTAAAACCTGCATAGCTTGAGCTAATATTAGTTTTTTATTTTGTATATCCTGCTTCTGTAATAAAGATATCTCTTGATTGGGCTTTTGTTCTGGTAAGAATTCAATTGCTTCGACGCTATCATCATCGAAATTAGCCGGACGATTCAGCGAAACATCAGGAAACATGCGTTGATCCATTTCTACTACTTCTTTAACAGAAACTCCGAGTTCAGTTGCCATTTCTTGATAATCTTGGTCATTGATAGCACGTGCGTAAGTGTTTGTTATTCTGTGTTTAATTTTACTAAGGCTAAAAAATAGTTTTTTCTGCGCTGAAGTTGTACCAATTTTAACAAGTGACCACGATCTAAGAACATACTCTTGGATGGAGGCTTTTATCCACCACATGGCATAAGTAGATAATCTAAATCCCAGATCTGGATCGTATTTTTTAACTGCTTGCATCAAACCAATATTCCCTTCGGATACAAGTTCAGGGATAGGGAGTCCATAATTTTTATACTTTATTGCTATTTTAACTACCAGTTTTAAATGGCTTGATACAAGCTTATGAGCCGCTTCAAGATCATTTTTTTCAAGATAATTTTTAGCAAGCAAAAACTCCTCTTCCTTTGTAAGAGAAGCTATATTATTTATTTCCTGCAAATACTTGTTAAACCCTGAACTTGAGGAAATAACGGGTAAATTTCTATCAGACATTTTAAGCACCTCCAACTATACAGGGCAATTATATCACAACTTATTTTTTAAATTAAGCAAAAAATACTTAATCTAAATTAATATCTGGGTAGGCAATTTCTAATATTTCAAATACTTTTTTTCCTTTAGGAGTTATTATCTCTACAACATCTCCTCTGGCCTTGCCAATTAATCCTTTTGCAATCGGAGACTGTATTGAAACACGTTTTTTAGCAATATCGGCCTCATATTCTCCAACTATTATATATGTTGCTTCATCACTTGTATCATCATCAATTAATTTTACAGTAGCGCCAAATTTAACACTTTCTTTTGAAAGTTTGGAAGTATCTATAATCTCCGCTCTTGAGAGCTTATCTTCTAGATCTAAAATCCGCCCTTCAATAAAGCTTTGTTTTTCTCGCGCGGCATGATATTCAGCATTTTCAGATAAATCACCAAAATCCCTTGCTGTTGAAATGGCATCGATAATTGCAGGCCTTTCTATGTGCTTGAGATGTTTAATTTCTTTTTCCAGAAGTTCAAAGCCTTTTTTAGTGATAGGAAATTTGACCATAATTATGTCTTGTTTAAGTTAAGATTTGGAGTATATTTAGACTAATTATATTTGTCAAACCAGCTGAAAATTTTTATGCAAAATGAGGCTTTTAGTTTTGAGATAAAAAGAAAGATTTTTCATTTATATGGTTTAATATTTCCTTTAATCTATGCAGCTACATTCAAAATTATTATGGGTGTATTTTTGTTAATACTTACAGGATTCACCCTCTATATTGATATATCTAGGCATCATAATCAAAAAATTAAAGATCTAGTTGATAGTTTTTTTAGCAAATATCTCAGAAACAAAGAAAGAACTGGCTTTTCTATGCTCAGCGGAGCAAGTTATATGGCTCTAGGTTTTTTAATAAGCTGTTTGTTTTTTTCTAAAGGCTTAGCTATTACTTCGTGGCTTATTTTAATTATATCTGACTGCGCGGCAGCATTGATTGGTATGAAATATGGAACTCCTCTAAAAAATGGGAAATCTTTGCTTGGGGCAGTAGTATTTTTTGTTTCTAGTATTTTTATCAGTGTGATAACTTATTTTTTTATTAGCTACCATACAAGTTTTATTATCATAATTGTTAGTTCTGCTATAACTACATTAGCTGAGTTTTATTCTGATCAAATAAAAATCAATGATAACCTATCTATCCCATGTTCTTATTGTTTAGCATCGGCAATTTTGAGCTTAATTTTTTAGATTTATGATAATTCCTTTAGAATTTTATAATCATTTAAGGCAGCAAATTAGAGCTTCTGAGATAATAAAGCAAAAAACTTTGCTGACCAAAAAAGGTAATGAATATCTGGGTATATGCCCTTTTCATTCTGAAAAAACCCCTTCTTTTACCGTCAATGATGCAAAAAGATTTTACCACTGTTTTGGCTGTGGTGCTCATGGAGATATTATAAAATTCGTAGCTGAAACTAGTGGACTTAGTTATAAGGAAGCGGCAATAAAAATAGCCAATGAAAACGCTATTGAGCTACCAAAAATGACCGCAACTCAAAAAAGAGAATATGAGGAAGCAGAGAAAATACATACCGTTTTAGAACTAGCTGCAACTTACTTTACTAGCCTTGTAACAAAAGAAGTTGAAGAATATTTATTAGCACGTGGAATTAATAAAAATATAAGGGAGCAATTTTCCATAGGATATGCACCAGGGAAAGGTTGTTTGATTGAGTATTTTGAAAAAAAATCTATCTCTTTAAAAAATTTATTAGATTCTGGCTTAGCGGGTAAGAAAGAAGATGGTAGAGTGTACGAAGTATTTACCAATAGGATAATGTTTCCTATTCGAAACACATACAATAAGATTGTAGGATTTGGAGGAAGAGTGCTTGGCGATGCTCTACCAAAATATATAAACTCTCCTGAAACCATAGTTTTTAAAAAAAGCGAAACAATGTATGGAGAAAATATTGCAACTAGTGCATCTTATAAAAAAAATTACTCAATAATTGTTGAAGGTTACATGGATGTAATTGCTTTAAATCGGATTGGAATAAATGAAGCTGTTGCTAGTCTTGGCACATCAGTTACTGAAAAACATTTACAAAAACTGTGGCGATCCGGTGATGAAATTATAGTTTGTCTTGATGGTGATAAGGCAGGGCAGCGAGCTAGTAGTCGGTTGATTGACATAGCTCTGCCAATGATTGCACATGATAAAAAGCTTTCTTTTGTCAACCTACCAGATTCTAAGGATCCAGACGAAGTGATTAAATCTGGCGGTTTTGACTTGTTTAATAAATTAATTTCAGAAAGAATTGACTTATCAAAAGCTGTTTGGTTAAGCCATTATCAAGGGAAAAATCTTAACTCGGCTGAATCTAGAACTGAACTTGAAAAAAAACTGGAAACTATTTGTTCAACCATAACAAATAAGCCACTTGCTAATAATTTCCGACGCTATTTTAAAGACCAGATGTGGAAGAGTCTTTACAAAAGTAATAACGCGTATAATTCATTAAAAACTACTAACAAGACTTACATTACAAATAATAATGATAGAAAATATACTGAAACTGAAGTGCTGGAACTTTCTTTGTGCAGTTTTATTGTTAAATTCCCTCATATTTTAAAAAATCCCCAAATAAAAGAATTTGTATCTGACTTAGTACTATCTTGTAGCGATTTCAATGAGTTTAAGGACTGGTGTCTTCTCCAAATAGAAGAATATGAAGATCTAAGCGAAGATAAGATAATAAAACTTGTAGAAAACACTGGATTTTATGATAGTTTTTTAGTATTATCCGATCCCGAGAAAAATTTTCTTGACACAATTTTTATTGAAAAGAATCAAACCAATTGTGAGCTGATTTTCAATTTATTGAGCAAAAAATACTATTTATCATTATTAAAGCAAGAATATATTAATATGACAAGTAGTACTAAAGAAGAAGTCCGACTCAAGGCGTCTTCTTATTTGAAAGAAATTCAGGAAACCTCTAAAGAGTTAAGTAAATTAAATGAATTTTTTATAAATTAGATAGTCTTTGTAATTATTATTATCACATATAAAAATATGAAAAAACAAAAAACAGGAAGATTAAATAAACAAACTGATTCTAAAAATGTTGATAATTTAGTAACAGAAAGCAAAAAAAAAGGTTTTGTAACATACGATCAAATCAATAAATCTATTGCCGCTAATAAAAAACTTTCTGTTGATGATCTTGAAAACGCAATATCAAAATTTTCAGAAGCTGGTGTTGATATAATCGATGATAATGATGATGATATAAAACTAGATATTAATGTTAGTGAAGAACTAAGCATTCCTGGTTCAACAGCTGAAGGAGAGGAAGAAGATGAAGCTGCCTCTGATAATGTTGGTTCCACTGATGATACTGTTCGGCTTTATTTACGCGATATGGGAGGGGTAGAGTTGCTCTCACGCGAGAATGAAATAGAAATAGCAAAACGTATTGACGAAGGAAAGAGACTGATGTTGCATTCTCTTTGCGAAAGCCCAACTGCAATGAAGAAATTTATCAAGTGGTATGAAAATTTAGTTAACGAAAAAATTATTTTACGTGATTTAATTGATCTAGAGGCAAATATTGGTGGTGATGCGGCAATTATCGACTCTACCGATAGTAAATATGACGATAATGAAGGAGAAGATGCTGATGCTGATCTTGATGGCGATGCAGAAGAAACAACAGGACTTTCTATCTCTGCTATGGAAGCTGAATTGCTGCCTACTATATCCGATAAAATGGAGAATATAGCAAAAATATGTGATAAATTATTAGCTGAAACAAAAAATCACTATTTAGTCAAGAAACAGACCTCTGCTATTGGTTCGAACAAAAAGTATAAAAATGCTCTTATTGAGCTAAATCAGCAAGTTTCATCAATCCACTTCAGTAACAAGCGCGTCGAAGAAATATTATCAGATATTTATAGTATTAATAAAAATTTTGTCGCAAAAGAAAGTGACTTACTAAAATTAGCTGAAAAACATGGCGTCAAACGTCAAAGCTTTCTAAAGGAATATATAGGTGTAGTTATCGATGAGAGTTGGAAAGAGAAAATTTTAAAGAAAAAAGAAATTGCTTGGAAAAATTTTACTCAAACAGAAATTAAAGCTATTGATAATATCATTTCTGAGTTTAAACAAGAAGAATCAATCATTGGATTACCAATGTTTGAATTCAAAAGAATAGTTAACTCAATTCAAAAAGGTGAAAGACAGACAACTCGAGCTAAAAAAGAAATGATTGAGGCAAATTTACGCTTAGTTATTTCTATTGCTAAAAAATATGCAAATCGTGGCCTGCAATTCTTAGATCTTATACAAGAAGGAAATATAGGTTTAATGAAAGCGGTAGATAAATTCGAATATAGCAGAGGGTTTAAATTCTCGACTTATGCTACATGGTGGATTAGGCAAGCTATTACCAGATCTATCGCAGATCAAGCGCGTACCATCCGTATACCCGTTCACACGATTGAGACAATTAATAAAATTATTCGCACTTCAAGACAAATGTTAAGTGAACTTGGGTACGAACCGACTCCTGCTGAAATTGCTGCACGTCTTGCAATGCCCGTTGATAAAGTAAGAAAGGTGATGAAAATTGCTAAAGAACCCGTTAGTCTGGAGAACCCAGTTGGCGATGAGGATGGCAGCTACCTTGGTGATTTTATTGAGGATAAAAATGCTATTTTACCGATTGATGCAGCAATTCAGTCAAACTTGCGTGAAACTACTACTAGAATTTTGTCAAGCCTTACACCTCGTGAAGAAAGAGTCTTACGGATGAGATTTGGTATCGGTATGCAAACTGACCATACTTTGGAAGAAGTAGGCCAACAATTTAATGTAACTAGAGAAAGAATTAGACAAATAGAAGCAAAGGCTCTGCGTAAATTAAAGCATCCTACTAGATCTAAGAAAATGCGTAGTTTCTTAAGTAGTTCTACTAAATCACAAAATAATAATGTTAATGAATGAAGTATGTAGTCTTTTAATTTGAATTAGATAATATAGCAAAGGCGCGAGGAGCGAAGTGTATGGATAATACTTAAGCGACTAGTAATACCAAATCACATAATTCAAAGTGAATGACTATACATACGTTTAAAGATACAAAATGATCATTATCTCGTTATATAATTTAGCTAATATTATTCTGTTTCCTTTCTATGTTATAATGCTTTTATGGCGCATTATAAGGGGCAAGGAAAACTTTAAATCTTTAAAAAGCAGATTCTCCTTTTACAGCAGTAAAAAAACTATCGCCAAAAAATTGATCTGGGTTCATGCCGCAAGTGTTGGTGAGTCTATGATTGCAATGAATCTTGTAGATAAATTAAAAAAAAAATATCAATCTATTGATTTTCTGGTCACTACCGGTACTTTATCGTCAGCAACTATTATAAATAAATGGTTACCACCGGGTGTATATCATGAATTTACGCCGCTTGATAATTTCTTTGTAGTTATGAGGTTTTATAGATATTGGCAACCGCAGCTTGGGATATTTATTGAATCTGACATCTGGCCAGCATTAATTAGCAGCCCAGCAAGAGAATGTAAATTAATTCTCTTAAATGCTAGATTATCTGATAAGTCCTTCAGAAACTGGAAAAAAATTCCTAAAATATTCAACTCATTAATTAATTACTTTTCGTATGTTGCAGTTCAAAGCAAAATTGATTTAGAAAAATATCAATTTCTTGGTTGTTCTAATATTGAAAATCTAGGTAATCTAAAATTTGCTAACAAAGCTCTACAAGTGGATAAAAAAGAATTAAACTATTTAAAAAAATTATTTGCAGGCAAAAGAATTTTTGTTGCATCTAGTACACATAAAGAGGATGAATCAATATTGTTAAATATAATTTACCAATTTAAAGAAAGAAAATTAGCTAACTTCTATCCAGTTATCATTTTAAGACACCCAGAAAGAGCAGCACAAGTGGGCCTAGCTTGTAGTAAATTAGGGCTGAAACATAGCATAAGATCAACAAAGTTAGGCCATAATATTTTGGAAGATGATGTTTATATAGTCGATAGTTTTGGTGAATTGGGGTTATTTTATAGCCTGTCTGATGTTACTTTTATTGGTGGTTCTTTTAAAATAAAAAGCCACATAGCGGGCCATAATTTGCTTGAACCAGCATATTTTGATAATGTTATAATTTTAGGTCCTAATATGAGTAATTTTCAAAATGTAACTGATGAAATGATTGCAAATAAGGCCTGTATACAAATTAGCAATGCTGAAGCTCTAAAAGAACAGATTCTATTTTTCTTTGATGATAGGAATTTAGAAGCTAAACAAGAATATGCTAAAAATGCCAAAAAATATGTAAAATCTAGGGAGAAAATCTTAGCCAATTATTTAAAACAAATAGATATTTATTTTAATGATTAAATTAAAATATCCCAATTTTTGGTCTACGCAAAGCTGGCTTTCATTTATAATGATGCCTTTTTCTTATATATATCTATTTCTTGGATTTTTACGGACTAAATTTACAAAAAAAATAATCTTACCTCAAAAAGTAATTTGTGTTGGTAATATAACAGTTGGCGGGGCGGGCAAGACCCAAATTGTTATATGGTTAGCAGAGATACTAAAACAGAAAAAACATTCTTTTGTAATAGTTACAAAAGCTTATAGATCGGAATTAAAAGGGGCAAAATTAGTCGGAAAAGCTGATACGGCAAAAGAAATAGGTGATGAATCAATTATGCTAAAGCAATATGATTATACCGTGATAGCGGCAAGAAAAATCGAATATGCTTTGCCGCTAATTGATCGGCTAAATCCTGAGATAGTGATTTTAGATGATGGTATGCAAAACCCACTACTGAAAAAAGATTTCCAGATTTTAGCTATTGATTCGCTAAATGCTGTAGGAAATAACAGGATTTTTCCAGCCGGGCCTTTAAGAGAAACTCTAAAATCTGGTTTAACAAAATCCGATTTAATTTTTATTATTGGTAATAATGAATGTCGGGATTTTAATCTAATTAATAATATTAATCTTAGTCAAAAACCATATTGTAAAGCCAGTATTAAATTAATACCAATTCCTATTTTAAATAAGACATATGGATTTAAAGCCGAGCCTGCGCAGCGTAGTGATTTACGTGAGCACAGGCGAGAGCTGAAAAATTCAAATGCATCGTTTAAAAGGGGAAATGGTATAACAGAGAATTTGGATAAAAACGTTGAGTATATTGCCTTTGCTGGCATTGGTAACCCAGAAAAATTTTATTCATTATTATCGGAAAATAATTTCAAAATTAAACAATCTATATCTTTTGAAGATCATCATAATTATTCTGATAGCGATATAAAAAAATTAATTGATCTGGCAAAATTAAATAATTGTTTTTTGATTACTACAGAGAAAGATTACATAAAAATAGACAATAAATATAAAAGCATAATAATATGCGCTAAAGTTAAACTTCAGCTTGATAATGAGCAAAAAACTATAGATTTAATATATGAAAAATTATTCCAAAAAAATTAAGCATATTATTGAATACGGTTTTTTTGAGCTATTTATAGCTATCATGAAAATCATAGGCTTTAAAAACTCAGTGGCTTTTTGCGGTTTTGTTGCAAGAGCTCTTGGTCCCTATCTTAAAGTTACCAAGATAGCAGAGCGGAATTTAGACAAAGTATTTGGTCAGAAAATCAATATAAAAGAGATTATTCCCCAAATATGGGATAATTTTGGAAAATATATTGGTGAATTTCCGTTTATTAATAAATTATCTGATGATAAAATGCAGTCTATGTTTATCATGGAAGGCTTAGAAAATGTAAAACCTTATCAAATTAATAAAAAACCATTTCTACTTTTTTTGGCCCATCAAGCCAATTGGGATTTTGTTATAGAGCATATAACTCAAATTTATCCTAAATTTGCTATTATTTACCGAAAAGCAAATAATCCTTATGTTGATAAAAAAATTCTTAAAATTCGAAGCAAAGATGAAAACGTACTAATGATAGCTAAGGGACCAACTGGAGCTAAAGGATTAGTTCGAGCAATAAAAAATGGTTACTCGATTGCTATGCTGGTTGATCAAAAAATGAATGATGGCATTGAAATACCTTTCTTTGGTATGCCAGCAATGACAGCAAGTGCTATTGCAAAGCTAAGCCTGCAATATAACTACCCAATAGTGCCATGCCAGTTAATTCGTACTAAAAATAGTTGCTTTAAAGCTATTCTTCATCCAGAAATAAAATATCAAACCACCGATAACAAAGAAAAGGACGTTTATAATATAATGTCGCTTATTAATCAAACATTAGAGAGATGGATTGTAGAGAATCCATCTCAATGGTTTTGGTTTCATAATAGATGGAAATAGTGCTTATGCAGTTTACTGAACAATTCTTGGAAATGATGCTAGCTGAGCGCGGAATTGCTAAAAACTCGCTTCTTAGTTACAAACGTGATTTAAGGGATTTTCAAGAATTTTTAACAAAAATTAAACTAACAGAGTTTGAGGTAAAAGATTCTGATATTGATAAATTTATTGCAGAATTAGCTAAATCTGGGATATCAGCTCGTTCTATAAATCGCAAAATTTCAACTTTAAAAACTTATTTTATATTTTTAATAAGTGAAAATTATACAGATTACAACCCAGTTTTGATCGTAGATTTACCTCGTTATAATTCAAAATTACCTGAATTTTTATCAATTAATGAGATCAGAATATTACTTAAATATTGTAATCAAGATACATCTCCTGATGGAATTAGATTAAATGCGATGATCCATTTACTATATGCAAGTGGCATCAGAGTCAGCGAGCTTGTCAGTTTAAAAATAATTGATATTACCAGTGGCAATGATTTTTCTGAAATCAGAAAGAGCTTTCTAATTAAAGGTAAAGGTTCAAAAGAAAGAATTGTAGTAATTAACGAACAAGCCAGAGATGCATTAAACCAATATTTGCAAATCCGTGATAAATTCGTAATTAAACAAAATCCAAAATCCAAAATCTATTTTTTTCCAAGCAGTTCCGCGCAAGGTCACATGACTAGGCAGAATTTTGCTCTGTTATTAAAAAGAGCAAGTTTAAATTCCGGTCTTGATCCCAATATTGTATCCCCCCATGTACTGCGACATAGTTTTGCCAGTCACTTATTAGAAAATGGGGCAGATTTAAGAGTTATCCAAGAATTGCTAGGTCATAGCGATATTAGTACTACGCAAATATATACTCATGTGCAGACTAATCATTTAAAGAAAACTTTGAAAGAATTTCATCCTCTTGAAAGAAATTAAGAATCTATAATCCTTTGAGATGTTTGTTAGAGTATAAATATACTGTTATCAATAATCCGATAAACATCATGGTAATTAATGTTGTACCAATAACAAAGAAATTTCCATAATATAGCTTACTTACTATACTAAGGGATACAGAAGTGAATATTAATCTGACAGAGTGAATAACAACTGAAACCTTACCCATATGATTTTCTACGGTTGTTAAGGCGTTAGCATATAAGAAGTTAATTAAAAATGCTGTACCAACAGTTAGGATAGACATAGATGCAGTGATAATTTGAGGGTCATCTATACCACTTAATACTATAATAAACTGGCAGATTATACTAATAAAACAAATTCCAATACTAAAAAAGAAACAATTTTTACACCCGAATTTATTAACTAATGAACCGTTCATCAAGCTTATGATACCAAATATAATAGCTAATATATTCTTATACCAAATATATTCGATCAAAGGTACTTTCAAATCATTAACATAATAAATAGGTGACATGCTAATAAATACCCAATAAGGGGCTATGATAAAACATAAAGCACCAGTAAAGGCAAGTAATTTGCGAGATTTGACCAACATGAAATATTCTTTAAATGGCAAAGAGATAGTGATTTTACTAGTTACTCTGTCATTAGTTTCTAGAATTTTATAACTCAAAATTAAGGCCAGTAGAGTAAGACAAAAAACGGTTAGAAAGTTAAAACGCCAATTAGAATATAAGCCAAGATAGCCGCCAATAGTTGGAACCATAGTCATAATTAATGTTATAGAGCCATTAATTAATCCAAGCCTTGTCAGCTGGTCTCGGAATTTGCTAGTTTCAATTAAAATTACATAACTAAGAATAGTAGGTCCAGCAATGCTAAAACCTTGAACAAATCTCCCAAGCAACACAAAGTTATAATTAATAGCCAAAGCACAAACTAGAGTAGAAGCGGCAAATATTGTTAAACTAGCAATAATAATTACTCGATAGCTAAATTTATCACCCAGAAACCCAGCTATCAAACCACCTATACAATAGCCAATAAAATTTAGGCTTAATGATAATTGTACTGCAAAAGGCGATAACTCAAAATGCCTTTGTAACATGGGAATGCAAGGGATAAAAAAATCTGCTTCTGATCTGGAAATAATGCAGATAGTTAAAACAGTAATAAATAACAACATAAAATAACGAGTAGTGAAACTATAGTTATCCCCAAATTCAAGATATTTAACTATTATATCTTTTTTTAACCTAAAACTAGTCGGCTTTTGCTCTAGTAATTGCTTCTTCAATTAGGCTCAGAGCTTTTTGGGCGTTTTCCCAACCAACGATTTTTACCCATTTACCTTGTTCAAGTTTTTTATAATGTTCGAAGAAATGATTAATCCTATCTTTTATTATTTGTGGAACATCTTCAATATCCTTTATATTTTCAAATGTTGCATCTATTTTTGTAACAGGTACGGCAAGAATTTTTTCATCCATACCAGACTCATCTTCCATAATTAAAACACCAACTGGTTTTACTTTAATAATTGCTCCAGGAATGATAGGATACTGAGAAATCACTAGTACATCAGCTGGGTCACCATCTTGCGATAAAGTGTGAGGAATAAATCCATAATTGCATGGATAAGACATTGATACTTGCATGAATCTGTCAACCATTATTGCTCCTACATCCTTATCAAACTCATATTTAACAGGCTTATCGTTCATTGATATTTCAATAATGACATTAAAAGCGTTATCTTTGGTTTTGGCTGGTATTTTATCTATAAACATATAAAAATAATATTAAATTAATGTTGATACTTAACTTGCAAAAGAAGGTACTTAAGTTCTAATTTTCAAGGGAAATAATCTAAATAAAGATCTATATTAATTCGTTTAAAATGGCAACTAGATTTTGCGCTCAGCATTAAGATATTAAACTCGTTTAATTAAGTAAAAAAGCTATTTTTATCTAAAACGAATTTCTTGCTGCAATAAGGACAGATAGTTTCATTAGCATCTGGATTTATTTCAAGATAGATTTTGGGGTGGTCATAAGGCGTTTCTTTGCCCATACAAGACACAGATAATGATTTTGTTTTTTCAATTTCGTATGATTTCATACCATTTGAATCTTTAGATGCTTATATTATTTATTGATTGATTTATAATATATCAAAGATGTTTATTTATCAAATAATAACTATTAAATAGGTGTAAAAATATGAAGGATAAAGTAGTTGTAATAACAGGGTCAACGAGCGGTATTGGTTTTGGAATCGCTACAAAATTTGCTAAGAATGGAGCAAAATTAGTAATAAATGGCATCGCATCAGAGGCAGAAGTAAAAAATCTTGCCCAAGAACTGAAAGATTTCGGAGCAGGAGACGTATTATTTGATGGAGCAGACCTCTCTAAACCGACAGAGATTGATAAAATGTTTCAAAATATAATCGAAAAATATAAGAGAATTGATGTTTTAGTTAATAATGCAGGTATTCAATTTGTGTCACCAATAGAGGATTTCCCTGCAGAAAAATTGGAAATGGTAATTCGTGTCGATTTAATTGCCGCTTTTTATACAATAAAAAATGTTATACCGGTAATGAAAAAACAAAAATGGGGCAGAGTGATTAATATCGCATCAGCACATGCTTTAGTTGCCTCGCCTTTTAAGTCAGCTTATGTCGCTGCCAAACATGGAATGATTGGACTTACCAAATCTGTAGCCTTAGAAGTAGCACAAAACGGCATAACTGTTAATGCTATCTGTCCAGGTTACGTAAAAACACCGCTTGTAATGAATCAAATTGCAGATACTGCAAAAGCCAGATCCATGACAGAAGAGGATGTAATCAAGAACGTTATATTAGGAGCGCAAGCAACAAAAAAATTCGTTGAAATTGAAGAGATAGCTGATTTTGTATATTTTTTATCTTCAAACAACGCTTCTTCAATTACTGGTGCGTCTTTATCTATTGATGGTGGCTGGACAGCTCACTAATCTCTCTGTCAGAAGTCTAAATTTTTGATATATAGCCAAGGATTTAATTATATATTGGGCAATTTTTCTGAAAAAATCTTCTTTAAATGGGGTAAATTTCCTTTTGTAATTGCTTCTAAATTTTCACTAATTTTGGCAACAGGCCAATCCCACCAAGCTAGTTTTTGTAAGAATTCTATAATTTCTTCATCAAATCTATTGCGTATAAGTTTTGCAGGGTTACCACCAACAATAGAATAAGGCTCAACATCTTTTGTAACTAGCGAATTGGTACCAATAATGGCTCCATTACCTATTTTAATTCCTGGCATTATAGTAACTGAATTACCTAACCATACATCATTACCTATTATAGTATCTCCTTTATATGGCCAATTTGCGGATTCTTTGCTCATAACCAACCCAAAGGTATCAAAAGGATAAGTAGAAATACCATCCATTTCATGATTAGCTCCGTTCATGATAAACTTAACACCACTGGCAATTTGACAAAACTTGCCAATAATTAACTTATCTCCAATAAAATCACAAAGATATTGTACGTTTTTTTCAAAATTATAAATATCACCATATTGGTCATCATAGTAAGTATAATCACCAACAATTATTTGCGGATTTTTAATAATATTTTTTAAAAAACACGTATTTTTCCAATTTTTAATCGGAAAAACCATATCAGGATTAGGATATAAATCATCTGTCATATATTTTACGTTCAAAGTTTTGTAAGCGCTTCTATTTTATCAAAACAGGAAAAAGTCGCAACTAGTCTAGGCTTTGTTGCTATGTGAGATTTATAAGTCTGTAAGCTTTATATTACAAGGGTCAGACAACCGTCATGGCGAGCAAAGCCTACGCTTTGCGTTGCCATCCAGAAAAAATAAAACCACAGAGTTAAGCCGTTTTATAGCATAAGTACTGGATTGCCACGCTCCCTGTGGTCGCTCGCAATGACGCTTGTACACTGGTTTTGGCGACCCATGCAACAAGGCCACTAGTCTAACTCATAAGAATTAAGCAATTCTACAGCAATATTGTAATATATTATAAACCTATATCAACTTTAATATTTTCAATTTTTGCTAGTTCAACTTTAATATTTTCTTTTATCTCTTTAATTTTTGAATATCTTTCAGCTATTCTTTTTTGCGTTTCAATATCATAATTCTTTTTTGCGTCAATAGGGATATTGATTGGTATTTTTTCTATTCTGGTAACACCAAGTCTTTTGTTTGAACCTTCACCTTCTTTATGTAATGGTAAAATATTATTTAATGAAGCTTGCATATATTCTAGAGACACTTTATCCCAAAACTCTTCTCTTAAAAATAAAGCTCCGCAATGCGTTGTCATAGAAAATTTGCCTTCCCTTAAAAATACAGTTCCAACATAAGTTCCATCAGTAGTCCAAGTTAAGCATTTACAATCATAATCGTAAGTGTCTATATTGGCAATAATTCCTTCATCACTGGTTTGAGACGAATAAACTGGATATTGTCCTTTGTGTTTGTTCATATAGGATTTAGTGTATTTGGATTTCCCTTTTTCTATATTAAATAAATCGCCTATTTTTTTACTTACACACTCAGAGTTATTAAAGTTAGAAATTTGCTTTATACTTTCTTCATAGCTTAAAATTGTATCGCTAGTGGTATTTAAAACATTTGAAAAGTCAAATAATGTTATAGGTTCGTTTTTATCAACAATTCCCAATTCTTCTTTTTCTTTTTCAGTCCAAAATTTATCTATTATCCAGTGCAATTCTACGTTCTTTTTAAAAATATCAATAGGTTGCACTTTACATCTTTTATCAGTATTTAGCTTAGAAAATCCCTTTTTATTTCCTTTGAAAGATTTAAATAGCTCCACACTCTCTTTAAGGTCATTTTCTTCAATGTCAAATCTATTAATATCTCTGCTCTCGCCAATCTCACTACATATATAGGTAAAAACAGGGTCTGTTTGAATTTCTGTTTGGTTAGATTTTTTAGTAATCGCTAAAATATAGGTTTTTTTAGGAGTGGTAAAAAATGTTTTCAGTGGTAGGGAAATAATTGCATCAATAAAACATTCATCTAAAATATATTTTCTTAGATTTTTATCATTGTGCCTATTGAAAATTCCATCAGGAATAACGATAAAAGCTTTTCCATTTTGTTTTAAACTTTTAATGATCCACTCCATAAAAAGCCCCTCAACTCCTATTGCGTTGATTTTATAATGGTTTTTTAGAGCAATATTTTTTGCAATTTCTTCTTTTAAATTACTGCTTCCGCTTGTTACATAAGGTGGATTTGTAAGAATTAAATCATATTCATTTTCGATAGGTTCTGATAAAGTACCAAGTATTGAATTGGTTTTTAAGGTAAAACTCTCGTTAAATAGATTGGCAAATTCTTTTGTATATTCAGGATTTTCTTTTATAAGCTCACAAAAATAAATAAGCATATTTGCTTTTGCAAGGATTATAGTTTTTTGCTCATCATTGTCAAAACCCTTGTCAAAACCTATTATTTTAACCTTTGATTCAATCTTACTATTCTTGATTTTAAATAATTCGTGTAAATTTTCCTTAACATACTCAAGTGGAAATTTACCGACACCACAAGCGGGATCGCAAATTTTCATACCTTCTTTTATGTCCGTTTGCGCCATATCATTTATAGCCCTAACTACACTTATTGGCGTGAAAAATTGCCCCCAGTTTTTTTTGCTTATACTCTCTTTTAAAAAGCTTTCAAAAATCTTGCTCTTAAAATCATGGTCAATATGTTCTAATTTGCCGTAGTTCTTAAACTTTTCTAAGACTTTCTTAAATACAGTTCCGTATCCATCAATTGCTTTTTGATCTTTGCTGACAAAAATTGTACCATTTATAATTGTTGTTTTATCAATTCCTTCTGGGAATAATTCTTTTATTTTTGGTCTAACTACACTTGCATAATGCTGTAAAACGTCGTTTATTTCATTATTGTCATATTTTCTGATTAACTCATTAAAGCTATAATTACCTCTTAAAATATTTAAATCGCTCAAATATTTGAATATAAATAATTCAACAAAAGTGTATAAACAATTTTCAGGTGTTGCGCCACTTACACTCCAAACATCTTGCCATATTTGTTTCGCAAGGCCCGTCGGATCAATCAGTTCTTTGGGTAAAATTTTATCGTTTTTGTCGTTTATAGATTGGATAATTTCTGTAATAATTTTTTGTAAAGCTGGATCATTTGGATCAAATTTATATTTAAAATTATCACCATTTTTACTTTGTATCAAATTGTTGGTTGCAACATTAACCCAAATAGTATCATTCGTATCTGTAGCAATAATAAGTTTCGCTTTCAATTTTCTTGCAACCGCAATTCCTTGTGATATTGCCCTATCTCTTTTGTTTTCAGTATTAAATTGTTTTGGCGATTTATATTCTATTATTGCAATAACTTCCTTTTGTCTTGTTATAATTGCATCAACCTTTTTTCTCGCCACATCGCCATAATCAATAGCTCTTATGATTTCTGCATTTTTTAAAGCGTTAATTGATGTTGCACCTATATTATAAAAATTCCAAGTTCCTATTTTTGGTGGGTTTTTTATTAAATCTCGCTGTAATAATTCTTCACTCATAAAATATACTCTGCTTGACTAATAATTAATGAGCAAATTAAAGCTATTGCATAATAAAACGCTACCTTGATCTATTTTATAGTCAAATACTTTAAAACTAGATGTTTAACTACAAAACCTCATGGCTCAAAACATGAAGATTGTCATTTAATTTCATTATGAATAATATATAATTTTGTAATCTAGTTTTACTAAACTAACTTTTTATGCTTGTATTTAGGATTTTTAGTATCCTCACCCATGTGATTTATCATATAATTATGATAATCTTCATAGTTACCTTCAAACCATGAAGTATTACCATCTTTATCATAAGCAATAATATGAGTAGCTATTCTGTCTAAAAACCATCTATCATGGCTTATCACAAAAACACAACCAGCAAAATCAAGAATGGCATCTTCTAATGCTCTTAAAGTATCAACATCAAGGTCGTTAGACGGTTCATCTAATAAAATAACATTAGCACCAGATTTTAGTAGTTTAGCTAAATGTACTCTATTTCTCTCTCCTCCAGATAATTGACCAACCTTTTTTTGTTGAGCCCCACCTTTAAAATTGAAGGCTGAACAATAAGCTCTGCTTTTCATTGAAATACCACCAAGCTCTAAGACTTCAAGCCCTTCAGATATTTCTTCCCAAACGTTTTTATTATCGTCTAAATGGTCTCTTGATTGATCTACATAACCGAGTTTTACAGTATCTCCTATATTAACTTTCCCACTATCAGCCTGTATTTTACCAGTTAGAATATTAAATAAAGTAGATTTACCCGCACCATTAGGGCCAACAATACCCACAATTGCACCAGGGGGAACTCTAAAACTAAAATCGGAAAGTAAAATTTTATCGCCAAATCTTTTTGATAAACCCTCTACTTCAATTACCAAATCTCCAAGCCTTGGACCATTTGGCACAATAATCTGAGCCGTACCATTAACATCATCCCTTTTCTTATTAAGTAAATCTTGATAGGCATTGATTCTTGCTTTGCTTTTTGTTTGGCGTCCCTTAGGGGAAGCTTGAACCCATTCAAGTTCTTTTTTTAATTGCTTTGACCTATCGCCCTCTTCTTTTTCTTCTTTACTAATTTTTTCATGTTTTTGTTTTAGCCATGCTGAATAATTTGAATGCCAAGGTACACAATTACCTCTATCAATTTCTAATATCCATTCTGCAACATTATCTAAAAAATAACGATCGTGAGTAATTGCAACTACTGTACCTTTATATTCTTTTAAATAATTCTCAAGCCAAGAAACAGACTCAGCATCTAAATGATTGGTTGGCTCATCAAGCAAAATCATATCTGGTTTTTCAAGTAGCAACTTACATAACGCAACTCTTCTTTTTTCTCCGCCAGAAATCTTTGTTATATCAGCATTTTTATCAGGGCAACGTAAAGCTCTCATTGCAATATCAATTTCTCTTTCAATGCTCCAGCCGTCACAAGCATCTATTTTTTCTTGTAAATCTGCTTGGTGAGCTAATAGATCATTCATTTCATCATCCGTCATCTCTTCAGCAAATTTATTGCTAACCTCATTAAATTCATCAAGTAAAGCTGTCTTTTCTTTAAGACCATCCATAATATTTTCAAAAACATTCTTTTTGGCATCCAAATGAGGCTCTTGAGGTAAATAGCCAATTTTCATTCCTTCAGCAATAAAAGCTTCTCCTTCATATTCTTTATCAAGTCCAGCCATAATTTTAAGAAGCGTTGACTTACCAGCTCCGTTATGTCCTATTATACCAATCTTAGCTCCAGGTAAAAATGATAGCCAGGTTTCTTTTAAGATCTCTTTACCATTAATCGACTTGCTTAAGCCCTTCATAACATAGACATATTGATAAGACATTATTTATTCCTTTGATAATTAATTTAAATTTTCTTTCCAGATTTTATCCAATCTTCGTTGAATTTTTTTAGACCAATATCGGTCAGATGGTGGTTAATCATTTGTGATAAAATGCTAGCTGGCATAGTAATAGCATCAGCACCACAAATTGCTACTTGCTCAACATGCTCTAGAGTTCGAATAGATGCTGCAAGTATTTCTGTTTTTATTCCATAATTATCATAAGCAGATCTTATATCACTAACTAAACCTATGCCGTCTTTACCAATATCATCAAGTCTACCAACAAAAGGTGAAACATAAAACGCTCCAGCTTTAGCGGCTAATAATGCTTGGCTTAAAGAAAAACATAAAGTCATGTTTACCTTAATATTCTTTCCAGCAAAGTAGCCACAAGCCTTGATTCCATCCCAAGTGAGTGGGAGTTTAATAACTAAGTCTTTATTTATTTCTAGAATTCTATTACCTTCTACGATCATTCCATCATAATTATTAGATGCTACCTCTATACTGATATCACCTTTTATTTCAGCGCTAATTTTAGTAATAATTTCTACGAAATCCATCGATACAAAAGACATCAATGTAGGATTAGTAGTAATTCCATCAATGACCCCATAGTCAGTAAATCTACTTATCTCTCCAAAATCTACACTATCTAAAAATATCTTCATAATTAATTGATTTTTGTTAAAATTGAATCAAGTTCTTCAAGGTTTGAATAATAAAAAGATATTTTACCGCCATTCCACGAATTTTCAACAACAACTTTTACTCCATATTTCTGGCTGAGTGATTGACCAAGTAATATAAGATCGTCATTTGCTGTATTTGAGTTGTCTTCAAATCTTTGTTTTCTAGATCCTTGATGTGTTTGCGGTTTTCTGGTTAACTCTTCAGTTTGACGAACGTTCAGGTCATTAGCAATAATCTTACTGGCTAATTCTTCGGCATTTTCAAGACCAATTAGACATCTTGCATGCCCCATAGTTAGTTGCCCATTATTAATCATAGATTTTATACTATCTGATAACTGATTCAATCTTAATAAATTCGCTACGTGACTGCGACTTTTACCAACCGCTTCCGCTAATTTTGCTTGTGTATAACCAAAGTCATTCATCAATTTTTCATAACCTTCTGCTTCTTCTATTGCAGTCAATTCCTCTCGTTGGATATTTTCAATCAAAGCAATTTCAAGGATTTCTCTGTCAGATAAATTTTTAATTATCACTGGAATTTCTTTTAAACCAGCAATTTTGCAGGCACGATATCTTCTTTCACCAGCTATGATTTGATATTTTCCGTTGCTACCCAAATTTACTATTATTGGCTGTACTAAACCGTTACTTACTATTGAATTAGCCAATTCTTGTAATTTCTCATGGTTGAAATTTTTCCGTGGCTGATATTTACTAACCTCAATTTGATCAATACTCAATACGTTACTTTTGTTACCTAACTCTATTGGAACCACTTCCTCTTTTAACAAGGATGATAACCCTCTACCTAATGCGTTATTTCTCATATTTTTACCATTTAAGCTGTTTCTACTTTAAACACAAAGTCTAATCTCATTATCAATAATTTCCTTAGCAAGATCTATATATGCCTTTGAACCAGAACATTTATAATCATAAATGATTGCCGCCTTACCGTGTGATGGAGCTTCTGATAATCTAATATTTCTTGGTATAGTGGTTTTATACACTAAATTACCAAGGCACGATCTTACATCATTTTCTACTTGTTCAGTAAGACGATTCCTTTTATCATACATTGTAAATAAAATACCACCTATTTTTATTCTAGGGTTTAACTTTTTCTCTACTACTTCTACAGTTTTTAATAAATGGCTAAGACCTTCAAGAGAATAAAAATCACAGAGCATAGGTATCAAAACCTCATCACAAGCTACTAATGCATTTAATGTAAGTAAATTTAGTGACGGTGGGCAATCAATTATTATATAGTCAAAATCATCTTTTATCTCAGCGATTTTATTAAGTAAAATATTTTCGTAATTATCTAAATTTACTATATCAAGCTCAACAGCTGCTAAATTTGTATTTGCAGTAATAATTGCTAAATTTGGTATTTCCGTATCAACAATTGCATCTTTTATAGAATTAAGTTCTGTAAATAAATGGTACGAGGTAATCTTTCTCTCAATCTGCTTTATACCAAGACCACTACTTGTATTGCCTTGAGAATCAATATCAATAATTAAAACCTTCTTATTCATAACAGCAAAGATTGTTGACAAATTCACAGCAGTAGTTGTTTTGCCGACACCACCCTTTTGGTTAACAACTGCAATAACTTTTCCTTTCATAACGATTTTTAATATCTGATATTTCGAGTATCTTACCATCGCCGGTGATGCTATCATGAAGATCAACATTAAACAACCAATCTTTCTGTGCATCAGCTATTTCTTCACCAAAACTTTTACCCTTAAGCAACAACATCTTGCCCAATTTTAACCCCGTTGTAAATTTTAGTATATTAGAAAGGCTGCTAAATCCTCTACAAGTTAAAATATCATAGTTCCCTGTAAAACTAGCTCCCATCCTTGCTTCAATTATATTGATAGCATTATCCGATAACTTAGCCGCTTGTCTCAAAAAAACTGTTTTTCTTACATCGCACTCTACAAGTGTCATATTTTTTATACCTCCTATAGACAAAACAATTCCAGGTAATCCAGCACCAGAGCCAATATCTATAACGCTATCAAAACAACCTATATATTTTAGTAGTTGCAAACTATCAACTATATGTCGTTTCCAAATATCTTGCTCTGAATTTTTAGAAATTAGGTTTATAGTCCGATTCCATTTTGTCAACATTAATTGATAGTTTTCCAAAGCTTCATTATTTCCACGTGAAACATCAATAATCATTTTTTACGCTTAGTTTTTAAATATATAATAAGTGCAGTAAGTGACGTTGGAGTTATACCTGAAATTCTACGTGCTGCACCTATAGATCTTGGCTTATAAAAATTAAGTTTTTCTCTTGTTTCTATAGATAAGCTTTTTATATCATTATAGTTAATTTCAGTAGGAAGTTCCAATGATTCATCTTCCATAAATAACTTAATGTCTGATAATTGCCTTTTTAAATAAGAGGAATATTTTGATTCAATTTCATGGTATTTTAAGTAGTTAATATTTTCATTTTCAAGATCTGGGAATAGTTCTACAACTTTTTTCAAGCCAAAATTTGGCAACCCCAGTAATGTAAATGCGGTTTTATGGCAACCATCTTGAGAAATTATACTACCTCTTTTTTGTATTTCGCTTGTTGTCAAGCTTAAGAGATCAAGTTTTTTCCTCAAATCTGCAAGGTTAGAAATCTTTTCTTCAAATTTGATTCTTCTTTTTTCAGAAATAATGGTTGCTTTTATAGCTAAAGGAGTGAGTCTAATATCTGCATTATCAGCCCTTATAGTTAATCTATATTCAGAACGGGAAGTAAATATTCTGTATGGCTCAGTAGTACCACAATTTATAAGATCATCAATCATAACCCCTATATATGCATCTGCTCTTGATAGCGTAAATCCCCTCCTATTTTGAGCAGAGAAGGCGGCATTAATACCAGCCATCAAGCCTTGAGCAGCAGCTTCTTCGTAACCAGTGGTACCATTTATTTGACCAGCAAAAAATAAGTTTTTAACTTTTTTAGTTTCCAAGGTAGCTAAAAGCTCTCTGGGATCTACAAAATCGTACTCAATTGCATAGCCAGGTCTAAGCATTTTTGCATTTTCCAGCCCTGGAATTGATTTTAAGATTTCTATCTGTACATGCTCTGGCAAAGAAGTAGAAATCCCATTTGGATAGATTGTATAATCATCAAGACCTTCTGGTTCCAAAAAAATCTGATGACTGTTTTTTGAAGCAAACTTAACTATTTTATCCTCTATTGATGGACAATATCTAGGACCAATACCTTCAATTTGACCAGAATACATTGCTGATAAATGTATATTATCCTTAATGATCTGATGAGTGATATTACTTGTCCTTGTTATATAACAGTTTATTTGCGGTATATCAACTTTATCCGTGAGCTCAGAAAATGGTCTTGGTAAAACATCGCCCGCTTGTGTTTCAAGCTTGCTATAATTAATTGTGCGGCCATCAATCCTTGGTGGAGTTCCAGTCTTTAATCTTCCGACCATGAAATTATTATCACGAAGGGTTTTTGACAAACCATATGACGGCTCTTCCCCAACTCTGCCAGCTGGAATCTTTATTTGCCCAATATGAATTAAACCAGACAAAAACGTCCCTGTAGTTAAAATCGTCGAAACACACTCAATTTCACCAAAGACTTTAGTTATAACAGCGGTTACTTTTCCATCTTTAATAATTATATCTTCAACCGAATCATATAAAATATCTAAATTAGGGTATTCATTTAAAATGGAAAACATTTCCTTTCGATACAAAGACCTGTCAGCCTGAGCTCTTGGCCCCCACACCGCCGGTCCTTTGCTTTCATTGAGCATTTTATAATGTATCCCGGCTTTGTCAATAACCCTAGCCATTATACCATCTAAAGCATCTATTTCTTTAACAAGAGTTCCCTTCCCAACCCCTCCAATCGCAGGGTTACAAGACATCTCACCTAAATTTTCTGGCTTAAGGGTAATTAACAAAGTCTTACTTCCAGCTCGCGCAGAAGCAGCAGCAGCTTCACAACCTGCATGACCACCACCTACAACAATCACATCAAATTTTTTCATTTCACGTGGAACATCATTTCAGAATTTCTTCTTTTGTAAAGAAACAAGATATTTCTCTATTAGCGCTGTCAAGACTATCTGAACCGTGGATACTATTTGCTTCTATATCTATGGCAAAATCTTTTCTTATTGTTCCTTTATTGGCATTTTGTGGGTTGGTTGCTCCCATTATTTCTCTATTTTTAGCCACTGCGTTTTCACCTTTTAATACCTGTATTATTACAGGTTCTGAGGTCATATATTGTATTAACCCTGCAAAAAAAGGCCTTGCTTTATGCTCTTCATAAAACTTTTCGGCTTGTTCTTTTGTGAGTTTAACCATTTTCTGTGCAGCAATTTCGAGTTCTGCATTTTCAAGATAAGAATTTATTTTTCCAGTTAGATTTCTTTTTGTTGCATCTGGTTTTATAATTGAGAAAGTATATTCTATTGACATAATGAAACCTTTATTGATTTTTAAGCTAGAGCATTACTTATAAGGATTTTTAAGGATTTTTCAAGTGTTATTTTTTCGTTAAGCTCTTCCAAGCAGTTGTACCATCAGCTTTATCTTCGATTGAAACATCAAGTGCAATTAAATTATCTCTAATTTGATCAGCCAGCGACCAATTTTTTTGTTTTTTAGCGTCTGATCTTTGATTTATTAAATTTTCAACATGTTTTTGATCGATGTTAATTTTAAACCAGTTTTCTTTATTAACACGCATTAAACCTAAAAATTTAGCGCAATATAGCATTTTTTTTGCTGCAGTAATTTTTATTTCATGAGTTTTGGCGCCATGAGATTCTTTAGCAAAGTCGTTGATTAATTTGATAGCCATTGGAGTATTTAAATCATCGAATAAACTGCCAAGAAATACCTGTGATATATTGTTGTTATCGTCATATAAAGTTATATCTTTTACATCCAAAGCCTCAATTGCACGATACCAATAATTAAGAATTTTTTCTGCGTCTTCAAGAGCTTTTTTATTGTAATCTAGGGGTTTGCGGTAATGTGTATTGAGCAATAAAAGCCTTATTACATCTCCTTTAATTTGTTTATCTATTAGGTTTTTAACTGTTATAAAATTACCAAGAGATTTACTCATTTTTTCATGATCAACCGTTAAGAAGCCGTTATGAACCCAGTATTTAGCATAAGACGAACCGGGAAAAGCAGAGCAGCTTTGAGCAATTTCGTTTGTATGGTGAGGAAAGATTAAGTCTATCCCTCCTCCATGAATATCAAATGTGGGCCCAAGAAACTCGTAGCTCATTGCGGAGCATTCTATGTGCCAACCAGGTCTTCCGATGCCAAAGGGGCTGGAGAACTTAGTTGACGCATCATCATTTTGCTTAGCTGGCTTCCAGAGGACAAAATCGTTGATATTTTTTTTATTTTTATCAGTTTCAATTCTGCCACTTTCTTGTAGTTCTTCAATCGTTCTAGAGGAGAGCAAAGTATAATTTTTTGCTTTTGATACATCAAAATAAATATACTTTTGAGCTTCATAAGCAACACCTAAATCTAATAGTTTTTGTATTATACTTATCATCTGAGGTATATACTGCGTTGCTTTTGGTTCTTTGGTGGGCTTTAAGCAACCAAGATATTGCATGTCATTATTGTAATCAATGATAGTTTTTTCTGTTAATTCACTTATTGGTATATTAAGCTGCATAGCTCTATCTATAATTTTATCATCAATATCAGTAATATTTCGAACGTACAAAACTTTATTTTGGCCATATATCTGCATTAAAACCCTGTATAAAATATCATACACCACAGCAGATCTTGCATTTCCGATATGTGGATGGTCATAAACTGTCGGACCACAAACATACATTTTTATCAAATTTATGTCTAATGGATTAAAATCCTCTCTTTTTCTTGTAACTGTATTAAATAATGATAGTTTCATATTTTAAGGAATCTAAATTTACACCAAATAATTTTTATAATGTTAAACAAAAGTTAAAACAATTTATGAA
>JACCDN011139459.1_pt1 | contig 33282 bp, 34 predicted proteins | sample 7441691 | NCBI WGS metagenome assembly JACCDN01 (sample SAMN15323439, study PRJNA562643) | freshwater metagenome | isolation source: river surface water | place: USA:Blue River Watershed | collected 2017-08-16
GGTTGTGCCTGGGTAGATACGTGTTGCGTTTTCGAATACAACAGATGCCATTTAAGGTATCTCCTTCTCCGGGCAGGTACGTGCCCGACGGTCCGAGGATGAAGGTGCTAGCCGGTTGGCTAGGCTGGGCAAGGATATGCCACGCGTGGGTATGAAGGGAAGAGGCGGTAAAAAATAGCCACCTGCGCGTTGCAAGCCTTAGAATTACCCCACCATGGACCCTTACCCGATTGGTTCTCTCCTAGGCGATCTAGCCACCGTAGCCGGCCTAATTCTGCTCGGTTCATTCTTCGTAGCAGCTGAAATCGCCCTCATCTCACTTCGCGAAAGTCAGGTTCGCCAACTTTCTAGCCGCGGAAAGCGCGGGGCTAAAGTCGCAGCTCTTGCGACCAACCCAAATCGTTTCTTAGCAGCAGCCCAGGTCGGTGTAACTGTCTGTGGTTTCTTATCTGCAGCCCTTGGTGCGGAAAAACTCGGCGTATATGTAATTCCTAAATTAGAAGATCTTGGTTTAACCAATGATGCAGCCAGTGTTACTTCGCTAGTTGGAGTGACCTTGGTTATCGCCTACTTCTCACTTGTATTTGGGGAATTAGTTCCAAAGCGTCTAGCGCTATTTCGCACGGAGGAAATTTCCTTGTGGAGCGCTGGCCCAATTGATATCACAGCAAAATTCTTTAGACCAGTTATCTGGTTGCTTTCTAAATCAACAGATGTCGTTGTGCGCGTTTTTGGAATCGATCCTAAAGAACAACGCAGCCAGATGTCTGAAGAAGAACTACTTGATTTAGTTACAGGCCACGCCGCACTTACCGCTGAAGAACGCGATATCGTGGAAGAAGTCTTTAACGCTTCCGAACGCCAAGTTCATGAAGTTATGGTTCCGCGCACCGAAGTAGATTTCATGGATGCTTCGCTAACCGTTGGCAAAGCGATCGCGCTCGCAGTCGATCGTGCACATTCGCGCTATCCCGTCGTTCGCGGTTCAACTGATGAAGTAATCGGTTTCATTCACGTCCGTGACTTGCTCGATACATCTCTAGTCAGCGCTGGCGGAAAGATTCAAGAGTTGGTCCGCAACATCATGTTCCTGCCTGGCACTAAGGGCGTTCTTCCCGCACTTACCGAGATGCGCAACCAACGCCAGCATTTGGCAATTGTGCTCGATGAGTACGGCGGCACCGACGGCATTGTTACGCTTGAAGATCTCGTCGAATGTTTGATCGGCGATATCAAGGATGAATATGACACCGACGAAGCTGAAGTTTCGGTCGAATCACGTACCGGCGACTTTGAGGTCGATGGCCTAATTTCCATCGATGATCTTCGCGAGGAAACCGGTATTGAAATTCCTGAAGGCCCTTACGAAACAGCGAGCGGATTTGTGATGCATTTCTTGGGCCGAATCCCAGTAGAACACGATGTGGTCGGCGTTAACGGGATTCGAATCACGGTTTTGACGATGGAAGGCAAGCGCGCAGGACAGCTATTGATATCGCGTAACTAACTATTCATGCGAGAATTACAACTATGACGCAGAAGAGAGTCCTCTCGGGTATCCAACCCACCAGCGACTCTTTTCACCTGGGCAATTACTTAGGCGCCCTGAAGCAGTGGGTTGATCTCCAAAGCGGCAACGATGCTTATTACTGCATCGTGGACCTTCACGCGCTAACCGGAGATATTGATCCTGCACTTCTGCGCAAGCGAATCCTCGCTTCGGCGGCGCAGTTAATTGCCATCGGAATATCACCTGAAAAATCGACGCTCTTCGTTCAATCACATATCGCAGAACACAACCAACTCGGTTGGATCATGGAATGTATCGCCGGCTTTGGTGAAGCAAACCGTATGACGCAATTTAAAGATAAATCTGCCAAGGGTGGCTCAGACACGGCACGCGTTGGACTCTTCACATATCCGATGTTGCAGGCAGCTGACATTCTCCTTTATCAAGCGCATCAAGTTCCGGTAGGTGAAGATCAACGTCAGCACATTGAATTAACGCGCGATCTTGCAACTCGATTCAATTCACGTTTCGGAGAAACATTTAGAATTCCTGAAGGCTACATTTTGAAGTCGGGCGCCAAGATTTACGATCTACAGGAGCCAACAAATAAGATGAGTAAATCTTCGGGTTCAGTCGCTGGAGTACTTGAAATCATGGATACTCCTGAGGCAAACGCCAAGAAAATTAAGAGCGCCACAACCGATGCGGGCCGCGAAGTTAAATTTGATGAGAAAGAAAAACCTGGCATAAGCAATCTGTTAACTATTCACTCAGCGCTATCTGGTAAATCAATTGCCGATCTCGAAGATGAATTCGCGGGCAAAGGCTATGGTGACTTCAAGGGCGCAGTTGCCGAAGTGGTTGTTGAGTACCTTCGCCCAATTCGCGCTCAAGCACTTGAGTTGCTGGAAGATGAAGCACATCTAATTAAGATTCTTCACGAGGGTGCAGATAAGGCGCGCGTGGTAGCCAATTCAACTTTGGCACAGACTTACAAGAATTTGGGTTTGGTTCTCTAATGAAACTGCGCGTAGCTCTTGCCGTTTCAGCGATCGCTATTTCTGTCATCGCAGCACCACAAGCCAGGGCTGCTACAAATATCTGCATTGCCTATGACACTGGTGGGCCAGGGGATCGCTCCTATAACGATGCGACTTTGGCCGGCATTAAGAAGGCGCAGAACCAATACACATTTACATTTGAAAGCGTTGTCACCGATGGCACAAACGCCGATCGCTCTAAACGTCTTCGTACTTTAACTTCTAAAGGCTGCGCAACGATTATTGCAGTCGGGAGCCAATACGCGAAGGTGATTGAGCCGCTAGCAGTGGAATTTCCAAATACCCAGTTCGCAATTATCGGTGATGCTTCAATCGCAGCATTGAATGTAACTTCGATTATCTTTTCGCAAAATGAAGCAGCTTTCTTAGCTGGCTACAGCGCAGCGCTATCCACCAAGAGTGGAAGAGTCGCGATGGTTACTACTCCATCTAGCGCAGATGCCTACGAAAATGGTTTTTTACCTGGGGTGCTCGCTGCCAAGAAGAACGTGCGCTCGTTTGTTAAATACACCGCCACTGAATCAGCAATTTCAGCGAAAGCGCTAATTACACTGGGGATCGATGTTATCTACGATGCCACAACAGGATCTGCAGATGGTTTATTTGAGGCGATTGTTAAAGCCAATACTTCAAAGAGCCGCAAGAAAAGCGCACCTGAAGTTTCCTTGATCATCACAGAGCCAGATCTTTATTTGAACGTTCTTCCAACAACTTCTAAGTATTTAATCGCATCAGTGGTTAAGCGCGTTGATATCGCCGTATCCGCCATCATCGGCAAAGCGGTAAATAACAGCCAACTCTCGGATGTAATTGATGCCAAGGCAGGCATCTACGGTCATCGCTACGGAATTGCAGATAAAGGAATTGAAATCGTTATTAAATCAAAGGCTTTGGCGGCACAATCAGCGGCGATAAATGCGGCAGCGAGTGCAGCTTATGCAAATTAATTGGGAGCTACTTAAAGAGCAAGCCACGATTGCCATGAAGCAGGCATATGCGCCATATTCAAAGTTTCCAGTTGGTGTGGCAGCCCTTGTAGATGACGGCCGAATTATCACCGGTTGCAACGTGGAAAACGCTAGTTACGGCCTTACTTTATGCGCGGAATGTGGCTTAGTTTCCTCGCTTATTAACTCAGGTGGCGGTCGCTTAATTGCCTTTACCTGCGTAGACATTTCTGGCAATTTGCTTATGCCTTGTGGTCGCTGCCGCCAACTATTGCAAGAACATGGTGGATCGAAACTTCAAATAGCAACAGATGACGGAATCAAAACGCTCGCAGATCTGCTGCCTTGGGCATTTGGACCAGAAGAGATGGATAAACGTCTTGACTAATAATTCCGTAGAGCCATTTGCAGCGGTAGAAATAATTGCGGCAAAGCGCGATCGCAATGAGCTAACCGATAAACAAATTGACTGGACCGTCGATGCTTACACGCGCGGGGTAATTGCCGACGAACAGATGTCAGCTCTGCTCATGGCGATCTTGCTAAATGGCATGAACTCCCGCGAAATATCGCGCTGGACAACCGCGATGATCAACTCTGGCGAACGCATGAACTGGTCGATGTTAGATCGCCCAACAGCTGACAAGCACTCAACGGGTGGAGTTGGAGACAAGATAACTCTTCCACTTGCACCTCTAGTTGCGGCATGTGGTGGAGCAGTTCCACAACTTTCTGGCCGTGGTCTTGGCCATACCGGCGGAACGCTAGACAAACTCGAATCAATTCCGGGGTGGCGCGCTTCGTTATCTAATGATGAGATGTTGCAAGTATTGCAAGATACCGGTGCAGTAATTTGTGCTGCAGGTGCCGGTTTAGCGCCAGCCGATAAGAAACTTTACGCACTTCGTGATGTCACAGCGACCGTGGAGGCAATTCCACTTATCGCATCTTCAATTATGTCTAAGAAGATCGCCGAAGGTACTTCAGCGCTAGTTCTAGATGTTAAGACCGGCAGCGGTGCATTTATGAGCGATCCAAAGCAAGCGGCAGAACTTGCGCGCACCATGGTTCAACTTGGTCTTGATGCCGGCGTCAAGACACGTGCGTTGGTAACTGCAATGGATGTTCCACTCGGGCTAACCGCTGGAAATGCCCTTGAAGTACGCGAATCTATTGAGGTTTTAGCTGGTGGTGGCCCTGCAGATGTAGTTGAACTTACGATTTTGTTAGCACGCGAAATGATCGACGCTGCGGGAATTGTTGGTAAGGATCCGGCAGTTGCTCTGCAAGATGGTTCTGCGATGGATCATTGGCGACGCATGATTGCTGCACAAGGCGGCGACCCTGATGCCAAGCTGCCAGTTGCACGTGAACAACATGTAATTACTGCTACAAACTCTGGAACGATGGTAACGATGGATGCCATGAAGGTCGGAGTTAGCGCCTGGCGTTTAGGTGCAGGACGTTCTAAGCAAGGCGAGAAAGTTCAAGCCGGTGCCGGAATCGAAATGCATGCCAAGCCCGGAGATTACGTTAAAGCGGGAACACCATTATTGACTCTGCACACAGATGAACCTGCCAGATTTGAACGCGCCTTGGAAATCTTGGAAGGCGCAATTGCAATTGAAGAAGGTGGAACGGTAAATCGTCTACCGCTAGTAGTCGAACGGATAAGTTAATGAGCACCCTAAATTCAATTCCAAAGCCAGAGCAAGTAAAGCGCTTACCTAAAGCGTTGCTTCATGATCACTTAGATGGCGGTCTTCGTCCCCAAACAATTATCGATATCGCAAAAGAAATCGGCCATGATCTACCAACTTATGACGCAACTGAACTCGCTGAATGGTTTCGTGCCTCATGTGATTCAGGTTCGCTAGTCCGATATCTCGAAACATTTGCCCACACTGTTGCAGTTATGCAGCGCCCATCCGACATCGTGCGCGTCGCGCGTGAATGCGTGATTGATTTGGCCGAAGATGGCGTTGTCTATGCCGAAGTTCGCATGGCTCCCGAGTTGTTAACTGAAAAAGGGCTAACGCTTTCACAAGTTATCGAATCCATCTTGCAGGGTTTTAAAGCAGGTGAAGAAGAAGTTGCAAAGGGCGGCGGTAAGGCTCGCGTCGTCCTTCTACTCTGTGGAATGCGCCAGAATAAACTTTCGCAGGAAGTGGCTGAATTAGCGGTTAAATACCGCGATCGCGGCGTTGTAGGCTTCGATATCGCCGGCCCCGAAGATGGTTTCCCGCCCAGCGATCAACTGGATACTTTTGAATACCTTCGTCGCGAGAATGCCCACTTCACAATTCACGCAGGTGAAGCATATGGACTTCCTTCAATCTGGGAAGCGATTCAGCTCTGCGGTGACGAACGTCTAGGCCACGGAGTTCGCATCATCGACGATATCGATTTAAACCACACACCAGCACGTCTTGGAAAACTCGCTGCTTACGTTCGCGATCGTCGCATTCCACTTGAGATGTGCCCATCTTCAAATATTCAGACTGGTGCAGCAGCAAACTTTGCAGACCACCCAATCGGAGATCTCGCTAAATTGCGTTTCCGCGTTACGGTAAATACCGATAACCGTTTGATGTCGGCAACATCGATGACTCGCGAAATGAATGAGTTAGTTACAGCATTTAATTGGAGCTTCCTTGATCTGCAACGCGTAACCATCAATGCTTTAAAGAGCGCATTTATTCCATTTGAAGAACGTTTAGCTATTATCGACGAAATCATTAAGCCAGGTTTTGCCAAGATCTCTGCTGAATAAGGTTTAAACCCCGATTGGATGCCAGACCGTCTTCGCTTCCATGAATGCGTAGATTCGGTTTGGAGTCTGCGCATCATCAAAGTGATGAATGCGCTTTAAGTTCTCTGCACCCGCTTCTTTGAGTCCTGCGCGTTTCTTCTTATCGATACCTGAAATATCCATGCCATCGATATCCATATGCGATGCCGCCCATGGCGCAAGCTCATCGTGTGAGCCAGTCAAGATATTTATTACGCCATGTGGCAGATCGCTGGTTGCTAAGACTTCAGCAAAGGTCATTGCTGGAACAGCGCTTGCCCCAGGAACCAGCGCAATTACGGAGTTTCCGGAGGCAATGACTGGAGCAATGGAATCGATGAAAGCCAAGAAATTATCGCTTGGGGCAACTGCGATTACACCTTGTGGTTCAGGGATGGTGAAGTTGTAATAAGGGCCAGCAACGGGATTTGTTGAGCCAAAAGCTGCTGCCAATTTATCGCTCCAGCCCGCATACCAAACCCAGCGATCGATCGCTGCTAGAAGTTGGTCATGCGCTTTTTTAGGAGTTGCACCTGTTGTTGCAGAAATTTCATTTGCAATCTGATCTGCGCGACCTTCGAGCATCTCTGCGATGCGATAGAGAATCTGTCCACGGTTGTAGGCAGTTGCTTTTGCCCAACCTGGTTGCGCTGCACGCGCGGCAACAACTGCGTCGCGAAGATCTTTGCGTGATGCCAAAGCAGGATTAGCGATGAAGTTGCCCTTGGCATCGCAAACTTCGTAGATGCGGCCAGACTCGCTACGTGGGAAGGCGCCATTGATATAGAGCTTGTATGTCTTTTTCACTTCAAGACGTGACATTTACTTACCTTCCTTCAGATAAGAAGCCAGGCCATGTTTTCCGCCTTCACGTCCCCAGCCAGATTCTTTATATCCACCAAATGGTGAAGTTGGATCAAATTTATTGAAAGTATTGGCCCAAATAACGCCAGCGCGAAGTTGTTGAGTAGCCCATAAAATTCGCGAGCCCTTCTCGCTCCAAACTCCAGCAGACAGGCCAAATGGAGTGTTATTAGCTTTCTCAATCGCCTCTTGTGGAGTGCGGAAAGTAAGTATTGAAAGCACTGGCCCGAAGATCTCTTCGCGTGCAATACGGTGCGCTTGCGTAACGCCTGTAAATATAGTTGGCGCAAACCAATAGCCCTTTTCTGACAAGTTGCATGATGGGCTCCAGCGCTGCGCGCCTTCGGCATCTCCGGCTGCTGATAGTTCATGAATCTTTGCTAACTGCTCGCGTGAGTTAATTGCGCCTAGATCTGTGTTCTTATCTAAAGGATCGCCAACGCGAATCTTTGACATACGCGCTTTAAGTTTTTCGGTAATTTCATCTGCGATACCTTCTTGCAGAATTAGTCGAGAACCCGCACAACAGACATGCCCTTGGTTGAAGAAGATGCCGTTAACAATTCCTTCAACTGTCTCATCAATCGGGGCGTCATCAAAGACGATATTTGCGCCTTTTCCGCCTAGTTCGAGCGTGGCTTTCTTATTTGTACCAGCGATAGCGCGTGCAATCTTCTTGCCCACCTCGGTGGAACCAGTAAAGGCAATCTTCTGAATACCGACATGGTTAACAATTGCGGATCCGGTTGAGCCATCGCCGGTAACAATATTTACCACTCCATCTGGAAGTTCGGCTTGCTGACAAACTTCGGCAAATAAAAGCGCGGTAAGCGATGTTGTCTCGGCTGGTTTTAGAACAACGGTATTTCCCGTGGCAAGTGCTGGTGCTACTTTCCATGCCAGCATCAGTAATGGGAAGTTCCAAGGAATTATCTGCCCAGCGACGCCGTGCGGCTTAGGCGACTTACCCATGCCGGCGTAATCCAATTTATCGGCCCATCCAGCGTGATAAAAGAAGTGCGCAGCAACTAGCGGAATATCGATATCGCGGGTTTCGCGAATTGGCTTTCCGTTATCTAAAGTTTCAAGTACTGCGAATTCGCGGGCGCGCTCCTGCAAGATTCGCGCAATGCGGTAAAGATATTTTCCGCGTTCCTTGCCAGATAGTTTCGACCAGGTCTTCGTGTATGCCTTCTGGGCTGCGATTACAGCTTTATCTACATCGCTGGCGTTGCCGAGAGCGATTTGGCTTAATACTTCTTCGGTAGCCGGATTAATTGTTGCAAAGTGGTTGCGCCCATTAACAAACTTGCCATCGATGAAGTGTCCGTATTTTGGCTTTATGGAAACGATCGAGCGAGACTCGGGTGCTGGTGCGTATTCGAAAGTCATAACAGTTCCTTAGGCGCCTTCTCTTAATCGATCGTTACGTAGTTAGGGCTAGCGTAGTAGCCATCATCCATTTTCATGCGTTGCATCAAAAGGTCATTTAATAGCGCGCTGGCACCGATACGGAAAAATTCTGGAGTTAACCATTCTGGACCAGCGGTCTCATTCACCAGAACCAATTGTTTAATCGCATCTTTGGTATTTCTGATACCGCCAGCAGGCTTTACGCCGATACGTCGATTTGTCAGAGCATAAAAATCACGGACTGCTTCTAACATGACAAGCACAACGGGGGGAGTAGCAGCAGGTGTTACTTTGCCGGTGGATGTCTTGATGAAATCAGCGCCCGCCAACATAGCTAAATATGAGGCTTTCCGAACGTTGTCATAGGTAACTAGTTCACCGGTTTCGAAAATTACCTTTAGGTGTGCACGATCTCCACAGACTTCGCGGATTTTTACAATCTCATCAAAGACCAAACCATACTTGCCTGATAAAAACGCACCACGATCGATGACCATATCTATCTCTGCCGCACCGGCGTCGATCGCATCTTGAGTATCTTGAATCTTAACTTCCATTGAGGCGCGACCTGATGGAAATGCAGTTGAAACAGCCGCTACCGGAACATGCTTGCCACCAATTGCATCCAAATGAGTTCGAGCGATCGAGACCATATCGTTGTAGACACAAACAGCGCCAACACTTGGAATGGTTAAATCTGTGGGATCTGGACGAACAGCCTTAGTGCACAGCGCGCGCACTTTTCCTGGAGTATCAGCGCCTTCCAGAGTTGTTAAGTCAACCATTGAGATCGCAGTATCAATTGCCCAGCGCTTGCTGGTTGTCTTAATGCTGCGCGTTGCCAACATCGCCGCACGTGCTTCAGCTCCGACCTGATCAACCCCTGGTAGCTGAGAGAGAAAGTTCTTCAGGGAACCTTCTGATCCATCAACAATTCCATAAAAACTCATGAGAGGAAATCCTTAAGTGGTTGTCGCAACTGATCGAGTAAATCATTGGCTGATTGCGCATCCTTAGTAATTACCTCGATGTAGCACTTCATCTTGGCTTCGGTTCCGCTCGGACGGATGATGATACGAATTCCGCCATCTAGCCAGATTCGCAGACCATCAGTCGGTGGCAGACCATCTTTAGGGGCAGCTAAATCATCGATTGAAGATACAGATCGCCCAGCAATTTCTGCAGGCGGGTTCTTGCGTAACCCAGCGAGCAGGTCTGCAATACGAGTCATATCGCTAACTCGAATTGATATCTGCTCTGTTCCGTGGAAACCATGACGATTCCAAACTTCATTTAACAGATCAACGAGCGTCTTTCCTTGTGCGTTTAAATCGGTAGCAATTTGCGCCAAGAAGAGCGCCGCTGAAATTCCATCTTTATCGTTTACCGTAGAGGAATCGACGGCATAGCCGATCGCTTCTTCATATGCAAAGGCGAGGTCTTCGATCTTTGCTAGCCATTTAAAACCAGTTAATACCTCTTTAAAATCGATTCCATAGTGTGCGGCAATTTTGCCAAGCGCAGATGAAGAGACGATTGAATTTCCGAATGATCCAGTGCGTTTTTCGGTGGCAAACGAACGCGCGATCCACTCGCCAAAAATCACGCCTAACTCATCACCGCGCAACATGCGCCATCCGCCGTTTGGATCATTTACTGCAGCTGCGCAACGATCGGCATCGGGATCGTTTGCAATAACCAAATCAGCGCCGACTTCACGCGCTTTTGCGAGCGCTAAATCAATCGCACCTGGTTCTTCTGGGTTGGGAAAGGCGACAGTTGGAAAATCTGGATCTGGTTGGGATTGCTCTGAAACCAAAATCAACTTTGGGAACCCGGCTTCGGCAAAGGCTTTCTCGAGAGTTTCTGTTCCGACCCCGTGCATCGCGGTGTAAACAATCTTTAGCGATCCCGGACGTGGCGCTAGCTCTGCGGTACGCGCAATGTATTTATCAACAACAGCATCGTCCAAGATGGTCCATTTAGAACCTCTTGTCTGTCCCGCCAAACTCTTTATCGCATCAATCTTTTTGGCGATGAAGCCATCAGTTGGGCTAATGATTTGTGAGGCTGCGTAGTCGATTCCATCTGCAGTTGGTCCTATGTAAACCTTGTATCCATTATCTTGCGGAGGATTGTGGCTTGCAGTAACCATGACACCAACATCGCATTTGAGATCAAGCGTGGCAAAAGCCAACACTGGAGTCGGTAGCGGCCGTGGCAGAACAAAGACTTCAAATCCTGCGCCAGAGAATATCTCCGCCGACTCTTGGGTGAAATCTTCTGATCCGTATCGCGCATCTCGCCCAATTACCACGCGCGTCATTCCGCGTTCTTTCATATAGGCGACTAAACCTGCAGCGGTACGTCCCACAACTGCGCGGTTCATACATGATGGGCCAGGACCGATTGGTCCGCGCAAGCCTGCAGTTCCAAATTGTAGAAAACCTGCGAAGTACTTATTTAAAGTTGCTTCGTCGCCATCTGCAACAAGTCTTGTTAACTCGGCAGCGGTCTTGGGATCTGGATCATCAGCTATCCAGGCTTGGACTTCGGCCAATAGCTGAGCGTTCATAGCCTTAGCCTAACTGGATTAAGCGAAGTTGTGAATTGCGATTTAGAGCGCGAAGTTAGGCTTCAAGAATGTCGCACAGAACTGTGCCACTTGAAACTGTCTCACCGATTACCGCCTTGAGGTTTGCCACCTTGCCGGATTTATGAGCGATTAGTGGTTGTTCCATCTTCATTGCCTCGAGCACAATAATTAAATCTCCGGCTTCGACTATCGTGCCTTCTGCAACTGCAATTTTTACAACAGTTCCTTGCATCGGACTGGTTAGTCCAGTGCCGCTTGCGCCACCAACCTTTGATTGCTTAGCGCGATGGCGCTTTACAACTGGTTCTGGGGTGTGGAGTTTTACTTCAAAGCGCTTGCCATTTACTTCTGCAACTAGATGTTCGGCAGCAATCTTTGTTGTAACCGGTGGAGGAGTAATAGAAAATGCTGGGATATCGTTCTTAAATTCATTTTCAATATAACTTGTATAGACCTTAAAGTTTTCGGTATATGAAGGATCTTCCAATATCGCACGGTGGAATGGAATTGCGGTTGCCAGTCCATCAACTTCAAATTCAGCTAGTGCGCGACGAGCGCGTTCAATCGCTTGCTTGCGAGTAGCACCAGTAACAATTAATTTGGCAAGAAGCGAGTCAAAGTTTCCACCGATTGTGTCACCGTTTTTAAAACCGGCATCGATTCGCACTCCTGGACCAGTTGGCAAATTCCATTGTGTGATTCGACCAGGAGCAGGCAAGAAGGAACGTCCAGGATCTTCACCGTTGATACGGAATTCAAGTGAATGGCCGCGAATTTCGGGATCGCCAAAACCGAGTTCTTCTCCCATGGCAATGCGGAACTGCTCGCGAACTAAATCGATACCTGTCACTTCTTCACTCACAGGGTGTTCTACCTGCAAGCGAGTATTGACTTCCAAGAATGAAATGGTTCCATCTAAGCCGATCAGGAATTCGCAGGTGCCGGCTCCGACGTATCCAGCTTCCTTCATTATTGCTTTACTTGAGCGGTAGAGCTCTTCGTTCTGAGCATCTGTTAAAAATGGTGCCGGCGCTTCTTCAACCAACTTTTGGTGGCGACGCTGCAACGAACAGTCACGAGTACTTACGACAACAGCGTTACCGTGTTGATCGACTAAGACTTGGGTTTCAACGTGACGCGGCTTATCAAGATATCGCTCCACAAAACATTCGCCGCGGCCAAATCCTGAGATCGCTTCACGCACAGCGGAGGCAAATAGTTCGGGAATCTCTTCCATGGTTCGAGCAACCTTTAGACCACGTCCGCCGCCACCGAAAGCGGCTTTGATCGCAACTGGTAAGCCATGTTCTTTCGCGAATGCGATTACCTCTTCCGCGCCCGCCACCGGATCTTTAGTTCCTGCAACGAGGGGAGCTCCTGCTTTAGCGGCTATACGACGAGCCGAAACTTTGTCGCCAAGTGCGCTGATCGCATCAGGTGATGGTCCAATCCAAATCAGGCCAGCATCAATTACAGCCTGGGCGAAATCTGCGCGTTCAGATAAAAAACCATAACCTGGATGAATGGCATCTGCACCAGACTCTTTCGCAGCAGCGATAATTTTTGAAATATCTAAATAAGTTTGAGTTGCGGTAACTCCATTAAGTGAGAATGCGAAATCTGCGCTCTTAGTGTGAATGGCATCGCGATCTTCTTCAGAATAAACGGCAACACTTTCTAAGCCATGGTCGCGGCAAGCACGGATAACACGAACTGCAATTTCTCCACGATTAGCAATCAGTACGCGCTTCATTGCATCTCCTTCACTTCTGGCCAAGAATATCCAAGCTGCGACATCGCAGAGCGCAGGAATGGCATCGATATGCCGACTACATTTGTGTAATCACCCTCGATTACAGGAATGAAAGGTGAGCCAAACCCATCGAGCGTAAATCCGCCTGCAACGTGAAGTGGTTCTCCGGAGGCTATGTAGTCTTCAATTTCGTGGTCAGTTAACTCAGAAAAAGTGACCTTGGTCGTTACGCGGTCGGCAATCTCACGACCTTGTGCGGTGTCGATAATGCAATGGCCGGTATGCAACAGACCGGATCTTCCGCTGATTGCTTTAGCACGCTCACGCGCCACTTCTGGAGTGCCCGGTTTTCCAAATGAAACGCCATCGACATCAAAAGTTGAATCGCAACCGATGATCAGGGCCGGATAGTCAATCTGTTCACGAACGGTGTGTGCTTTAGTTACCGCCAGCGCAATCACCATATCCGCAGGCGTCATCGCGTTAAAGAAATCGGTTTCTTCATCGACATTACTTACGATGATTGTTGGTTTTAGACCAGCGCCTTCAAGTAAGCGGCGTCGTGATGCTGATTGTGATGCAAGAACTATCTTTGGCATTAACGAGATTCTCTTCTGGCGCCGAAAGTGATCTGGTGGGGAAGCGGCTGACGAAGTTGTGGCAAACCAAAGACGCTGCGCTTAATTACGGGTACCAAGTTTTGCATCTTGTGGTGGTCAATCGCCGCCTTAAGGGCAAGCAGCTCTTCTTCGGTAGGTTGACCAGATGTAATAGTAAATTTCATTACAGTGGAATATTTCCGTGCTTACGGGCTGGCAAAGTATCGCGCTTAGTCTTTAGTGTGCGAAATGCCTTAGTTATATAGGCGCGTGATTGATGTGGCTCAATGACGCTATCGATGGTCCCGCGTTCTGCGGCAGCGTATGGATTTGAAAGCGTTTCAGTGTATTCCGAAACGAGTTCGGCGCGGACTTTTTCTGGATCCTGTGCATCTGCAATTTCTTTTCGGTACAAAATATTTACGGCTCCTTGTGCGCCCATAACGGCAATTTCAGCGCTCGGCCAAGCAAAGTTAATATCGCTACCCAAATACTTTGAGCCCATAACGATAAACGCTCCGCCATAAGCTTTGCGAGTAATCAGAGTGACTAGAGGAACAGAAGCTTCAGCATATGCGTAAAGCAACTTTGCACCGCGGCGAATAATTCCGTTCCATTCTTGTTCTGTACCAGGTAAAAATCCTGGCACATCTACCAAGGTAAGGATTGGGATATTGAATGCATCGCAGAAGCGTAAAAATCGTGCGGCCTTTTCACTCGAATTAATATCTAGAGTTCCAGCCAACTGTGAAGGCTGATTAGCAATAATTCCGACTGATTCGCCTTCGATGCGCGCAAAGCCAACGATGATATTTGGTGCGTACAAGGCGTGTACCTCCAAGAACTCACCTTCGTCAACCAAGGTAGTGATCAAAGTCTTCATATCGTATGGCTGGTTAGGGCTATCTGGAATAAGGGTATTTAGCGCTGCATCTTCCGGAGTCTCATCTAAATTTTGAGTTGGTGGCAGGTGTGGTGAACCGTCCATGTTGTTTGAAGGAAGATATGAAAGAAGCGCCTTCACATAATCAATCGCGTCTGCTTCGCTATCGGCGAGGTAATGCGCATTTCCTGAGCGGGTGTTGTGCGTTAAGCCTCCACCAAGCTCTTCCATGCCGACGTCTTCACCTGTGACAGTCTTGATGACATCTGGGCCAGTAATAAACATATGTGATGTCTCATTGACCATAACGGTGAAATCGGTAAGCGCAGGTGAATATGCAGATCCACCGGCACATGGTCCAAGAATCAGAGAGATCTGAGGGATAACACCCGATGAGCGAGTGTTTAAGCGAAAAATTTTTCCGTATCCATTTAGTGAAGCAACGCCCTCTTGAATACGAGCACCACCTGAATCGTTGATCCCAATTAAAGGAATACCGCTCTTTAGCGCAAACTCAGCGATCTTTACAATTTTTTCAGCATGGACTTCGCCAAGACTTCCACCCATAACTGTGAAATCTTGTGAGTAAAGCGCAATTGGTCGACCATCAACTGTTGCAGTTCCGATTACAACACCGTCACCGTATGGACGGTTCTTCTCCATACCGAATTGCGTAGAGCGATGACGCGCGAACTCATCAATTTCTGTAAAGGAGTCAGCGTCTACTAGAAGGTCGATACGTTCGCGAGCGGTTAGCTTGCCTTTGGCATGTTGCTTCTCAACTGCGCGCGCCGATCCGGCGTGGACCGCTTCCTCGACACGAAGTCGGAGATCTTCAATTTTGCCTGAAGTTGTATGCAGATTTGGGCTCATGGCTCTACGGTACTAGTCGTGGGTATCCAAGCGCCAAGAGCGCCACTAAATAAGTCGTTAATCACCGCCAACATTTCGCAGTACTGGCGGGTAAGCGTGGTTGAACTCACTGAATCAACACAAAGTGATCTTGCAAATTTAGTTAACTCTTCAGTAGCAAAAAGTGGAGAGTTGATCGTTGCAGAATTTCAAAGCGCTGGACGAGGCCGTTTGGATAGAACTTTTCAAGCTCCGCCACAAAGTGCACTGCTCTTCTCTTTCTATGTAGAACCCAAACGCGCAGTTAGTGATTGGAGTTTTATCTCGTTTCTTTCCGCACTTGCAATGCAAAAAGTTATTTCCGAATACCTGCCTGAACCAGCAACGTTGAAATGGCCCAACGATATTTTGATCGGAGAAAGTAAAGTTGCCGGGCTACTTGCACAGCAGATAGGCGAAGGAGTAATTGTTGGAATCGGTCTTAATGTTTCTATTTCTAGTGATGAACTTCCGGTCCCTACCGCGACTTCACTTCTCATCGCAGGCTCTAAAGAATTAGATCGAAATCATTTACTTTCTGAATTCTTAAATTACTTCGAGACAATATTTAATCAATGGGAATCTGGTAGCGATTTCATCGAAGAGTATGAAAGAGTTAGCTCAACAATTGGTCGCGATATTCGGGTCGACGTCTTGGGGAGAGACTCGATATTAGGTAAAGCCGTGGCTATTTCGGCCCAAGGCGCTCTCGTTCTCGATGATGGCAGCAAAGTTAACGTTGGAGATGTTGTTCATCTACGATAGTGATGTGAACGAGCGTTTTCCCACAGTTGGAATAATCGGTGCGGGGCAACTCGCCCGAATGACGATCGCACCTGCGGAATCTTTAGGGGTAAATCTTCTTCTCTTTGCAGATGGCGCAGAAGATAGCGCGGCACAGATAGCTCCGCATGTAATTGGCGACTTTCGTGATTTAGAAGCGTTAAAAGAATTTGCTAAGAAATGCGATCTACTTACCTTCGAACATGAACTGGTGCCGTTGTCGGTAATCAAAGGCTTGGAAGCGGCCGGAGTAAAAGTTTTCCCAACCTCCGAATCGTTTCAGTTCTCGCAGAATAAAGCTTTAATGCGCCAACGATTAGAAAAATATCCGGCGCCGAAGTGGAAAGTCATTTCCAGCGGAGATCAAACTCTAGATTTCCCGTTTATTGCAAAGAGCATCAGTGGGGGATATGACGGACGAGGTGTTTGGAAGATAACAAATTACGATGATCTCCATGAAATTCTTAAGGAAATCCCACAGTTATTAATTGAAGAACTAGTTAATTTTGATTACGAAATTGCCGTTATGGTTGCGCGCTCTGCGCACGGTCAGGCAGTTACATGGGCGCCAACGCAAACAATTCAGTCAGATGGCATATGCACAAGCACAATTTCACCAGCGCCAAATCTTTCACGTGATCTAGCAGAAAATGCACAGCACTTGGCGCTTTCAATTGCTAATGATCTGGCTTTGGTTGGAGTCATGGCTGTTGAGATGTTTGTTCAAGGTGATTACCTATTTATAAATGAATTAGCGATGCGACCACATAATTCTGGCCACTGGACAATTGAAGGCTCTAAGACCAGCCAATTCGAACAACATCTGCGTGCAATTTTAGATCTACCGCTTGGTGATCCTGCAATGGTCGCGCCAATTGCAGTTATGGGAAATATCTTAGGCGGGGACAAGACCGATATGTATCGCCCCTACCTTCACTTAATGGCAAGGAATCCAAATTTAAAGTTTCACCAGTATAAGAAAGAGATTCGCAAAGGACGCAAGGTTGGCCACGTTACCGTTATAGGTGAAAACCTTCTAGAATTAACCGAAATAATCGCGCATGCTCGCGACTATATGAGTGGAGAAATCGATGAGTGATGTAGCAATCATCATGGGATCAGATTCTGATTGGCCGATTATGGAAGAGGCCGCGAAAGCTCTAGATTCATTCGGAATCAGTTACACCGCAGATGTTGTCTCAGCCCATCGCATGCCTGAAGAAATGGTTGAGTTCGCCAAGTCAGCAGCCACGAAAGGTTACAAAGTAATCATCGCTGGTGCCGGTGGCGCCGCACACTTGCCCGGCATGGTGGCTTCTCTTTCAACTCTTCCAGTTATCGGAGTTCCGGTTTCGCTTAAGAACCTCGAAGGTATGGATTCGCTTCTTTCAATAGTTCAGATGCCGGCAGGAATTCCTGTTGCAACTGTAGGAATCGATAACGCCAAGAACGCTGGCATTCTTGCCGCGCGAATAATCGGATCCTCTGATGCAAACGTGGCAAAGAAAGTCGAAGCACAGTTAGCTGATATCCGCGAAGAAGCTAAAGCAAAGGGCGCAAACTTAACTGCACGTCGAAATACTAAGACTGGCTTTTAGTTAGTCGCTGCGACCGAGCGCGTGAACACGCCAACCAGCTGCACGCCACTTATCGCGATCGAGCATATTGCGACCATCAATTAAGAACTTAGATTTAACCAACTGTCCGATTACTGATGGATCTAGCTCGCGATATTCCTTCCACTCTGTTAAGTGAAGGATGGCGTCAGCGCCCTTGACGCAGTCAGCAACCTTCTCTGCATAATCAAGGTTTGGAAAACGCTTTCGCGCTGGCTCAATACCCTTTGGATCGTGCACTACAACTGTTGCGCCAGCGGCTTGAAGTTGTGCGGCAATATCTAGAGCAGGGGAATCACGCACATCGTCGCTGTCAGGCTTGAATGTCGCACCTAGTACAGCAATTTTGTACTGCGTTAAATCTTCAGATAGATCAGCTCGCACAACATCAATCACACGTTGACGAGCACGTAAGTTAATAGCGTCAATCTCTCGTAAGAATTCAAGCGCTTGATCAGCGCCAAGCTCTTGAGCGCGTGCCATAAATGCGCGAATATCTTTTGGAAGGCAACCGCCACCAAATCCGATACCGGCTTGCAAGAAGCGATTACCGATACGTGGGTCGTATCCAATCGCTTTTGCTAGAACGGTTACATCTCCGCCAGCTGCTTCACAAACTTCGGCCATAGCGTTAATGAATGAGATCTTTGTGGCAAGGAACGAGTTTGCCGCAACCTTTACGAGCTCAGCGGTTGGCAGATCTGCACGAATCCAAGGAGTTCCGAGATCGATGATCGGCTTATAAACCTCTTTTAGAATATTTTCGGCACGATCATCTACAACGCCAACGACGAGACGGTTTGGCGTCAATGTATCTTCAACTGCAAAACCTTCGCGGAGAAATTCCGGGTTCCATGCCAAATCTGCATGCGGCGCAGACGTTGCCAGGATATCGCGCAGCGCTTGCGCGGTTCCGACCGGAACGGTTGATTTTCCAACTACGAGCGCACCATCTTTTAGGTGTGGAGCGATAGCTGCGACAGAAGACTTTACGTAAGTTAAATCTGCTGCAAGGCCATCTTTGCTTTGTGGAGTACCGACGCAGATGAAGTGAACATCCGCATCTGCTACAGCAGAGAAATCAGTTGTAAATGAGAGGCGACCAGTTTTCATCTCAGCAGCAAGGAGGGTATCGAGCCCTGGTTCGTAGAAAGGAAGTTCGCCGCGTGAAAGAAGATCAACTTTATGTTGGTCTGTATCGACGCCGATAACTTCAAATCCAAGTGATGACATACATGCTGCGTGAGTGGCGCCAAGATAGCCACAACCAATAACTGAGAGCTTCATAGGGATTTACTCTATTACACCTTCTATTTGATATCCCCGCATGGATTTTCCGCTGCGGTGCGAGTCTTAAATTTATCGACAATAACTGGTTTAGCTGATGCTGAACTGCTGGCAGATGGTGAAGGGGTGACTTCATCTACCAACTGCGCATCATCACGAATTCGCGTCCATAAATCCGCACTTAACTCTGGATCCCAAATTACAACTGAACCGAGGCCATCTACTCGACCATTTGCATTTGATAACGGAACGGTCAATGTGCGGACATTTCCAGATGACAATCCGCGCATCTGTTTAGCCAGTTCTAGCAAATCGTTCTTAGTTAAGCTCTCATCCATCTTTACCGTTGAGATTGCCGCATTTAAAAAGTTAACCAATTTAATTGGATTTAAAAGAACTCCGGTGCTTGTGGCTTTCTTAATAACCGAACTCATGAATTGTTGTTGACGTTGCATACGTCCAATATCTCCGCGGCCATCAAAGTCTCTTGTGCGCACATATTTGAGGGCTTCAATTCCATCAAGGGTATGAGTTCCCGCAGCTAAGACGAGGTGGCTCTTAGGATCATCGATATCTACTTTGGTACAAACTTCGATACCACCTAGGGCATTTACTATTCCTGCAAATCCAGCAAAGCTAACTTCGATGTAATGATCAATCTGTAAATTGGTTGCGCGCTCAATAGTTTGAGTAAGCAGAGGTGCCCCACCAAATGCGAATGCGGCATTCAACTTATTTGGACGATCCGGAATCTGAGTTTTTCCATCGGTGCTCAGGTGAGCAGGAATAGTTACTAACGAATCTCGAGGCAGCGAGACCAGATAAGCCTTATCGCGCTTCTTGCTGATATGTACCAACAACATCGTGTCTGATCGACCGCCAGCTGCTGTCTTGGTACTACCTACTCGCAAAGCCTTCATCTCTTCTTTAGTTAGACCTTCACGAGTATCTGACCCAACAAGTAAGTAGTTAAGAGCTTTCGAAGTTTTTTCGGGGCGGTTATCAAGGCCAGCGAAGACGCTAATGCGATCTATTTTGCCGCTGACTTGACCAAGCCCAATCCAAGATAGCGATGCGAGGGCAACTACACCCACGGAAAGTGATGTAATAATCCTTATTGCTCGCGTCGATTTCACATACGAACTCTACTTGGGCGATAGCGTAGAGGGGTTATGTCGACATCCATGGGCGAGTTATCTGTCTCACCAGCAGTTAGCGTGATCCTTCCCGTTTTAAATGAAGAAGCCCACCTTGAAGAATCAATTCTGGCAATCCTTTCTCAGGACTATCAAGGTGAATTTGAAGTAATCCTTGCCCTGGGTCCATCACGAGATCGCACCGATGAAATTGCAAAGAATCTATCAACTAAAGATGCTCGCGTTAAGTTGGTTGCAAATCCGAGTGGAAAAACAGCCGCGGCGCTTAATTTAGCTGTGGCATCTTCGAAGCATCCGGTAATTGTCCGCGTTGATGGGCATGCACAAATTCCCGCTAATTATCTTTCGCTTGCAGTCGAAATTCTTCGAGCAACAGGTGCGGTAAATGTTGGCGGCGTGATGGCTGCTGAAGGCGTAAGTGCATTTGAAAAAGCTGTGGCTCGCGCTATGCGTAGTCCACTTGGTGTGGGGGCGTCACGTTTTCATACAGGGGGTGAAGCCGGTGAAGTAGATACGGTTTATCTCGGCGCTTTCCGGCGAGAGGCGATCATCGCCGCGGGTGGCTTTGATGAGCGTTACACCCGTGCCCAAGATTGGGAGCTTAATTATCGCCTACGCAAAAATGGCGGGCTGATTTACTTTGACCCACGTCTTCAAGTTACTTATCGTCCGCGACCAAATTTAAGAAAACTTGCCAAGCAGTATTTTCAATACGGAACTTGGCGTCGAGTAGTTTCACGTAGCCATAGCGGAACAATTAATTTGCGATATCTGGCCCCACCAGTAACTTTGCTCGGATGTGTTATTTCAGCAATCGCTGGAACATTGCTGCATCCAGTGCTCTACCTTCCGCTTGCAGTTTATGGATTATTTATTGGAGTATCTGCTGCGCTTATTGCTCGTTCATTACGCGAATTTCTTACACTTTTAGCGGTAATCCCAACAATGCATTTCGCGTGGGGTGCGGGGTTCATCACCTCAACTAAAGCGCTGCGGTAGCCTTTACCAATATGAGCGCCCCAGTAACTGTTTACGAACCCTTTCGCGCTGGCCTGCCACCGCTTGGTTCTTACCTGCGCTCTCTATGGGCAAGACGCTCATTTATCGCTGAATTTTCCCGATCAGAACTTCGAGAGCAAAACTATGGATCAGTCTTCGGCCAACTTTGGTTGGTTCTAAATCCACTCTTGCTATCCGGAGTTTACTTTCTTTTGATCTACATCATCGGTGGCCATAGCGATGCCACTCGATATGGACATTTAACCGCGAGCCTCTTCCTCTTCTATTTAATCAGCAATAGTTTGAGTGGCGGCGTTAAATCAATCACCGCTGGACAACGATTGATCTTAAACACAGCATTCCCGCGAGTGATGCTGCCAATTTCTGCAACGGTTATCGCGCTCTTTAAATTCATTCCTACGCTGTTTATCTTCTTTGTAATGCGAACGGTGCTTGGCCTGGACTATTCATGGAATATGTTTTGGGCGATACCTGTGTTGGCTATCGCCTTGTTAATGGGACTGGGTATGGCGATCCTGATCTCATGTATAAATGTTTACTTCCGCGATATCGCAAGTTTTCTTCCTTATATGACTCGCAGTCTTTTGTATTTATCTCCAATTCTTTATCAAGCCAGTGATTTATCAGATCAGTTAAAGAGCTTTGAGATCGCCAACCCAATCTTTTATCTGCTCGATGCTTGGTCACAAGTAATGGTCTACGCACAAGCACCAGATCTATTTTCGCTAGCTCACTCGCTAATTTGGGCGTTGGTAATTTTCTTTATCGGTACATACTTCTTCTTATCTAGGGAGCGTGATTTCGCTGTCCGCCTCTAATTCACAGAATTCAAATCACCCCAAGAACGGTCTTGCAGTTTCAATCAAAGATGTGGGGTTAATTTATAAGACTTCCATTGTTAAGCGCCCAACCCTTAAAGCGCGCCTAAAGACAATTGGTCGGGGCAGTAAGCACACCCGCGTTGTTAACGCTTTAGATAGCGTAAATCTGGATGTGCATTACGGAACTGTGCTTGGAGTAATTGGTTCCAACGGCGCCGGAAAGTCATCGTTGATGCGCGTTATCTCTGGAATCGTTCCGCCAACTAAAGGTCGAATTGAAGTTCATGGTTCGGTCAGCACTTTGCTGGCCCTCGGCGTGGGCTTTAATCCTTCAATGACAGGTCGTGCCAACGTTTATCTGGGTGGGCTCGCTGCAGGTATGTCACGTGCAGAAATTGATACGCAATTTGATGCAATCGCGGAGTTTTCAGAACTAGGCGATGCCATTGATGCGCCGATGCGCACTTACTCATCGGGAATGTATGCCCGTCTAGCCTTTTCGGTGGCGGCTACCGTACAACCAGATATTTTGATCGTGGACGAGGCGCTCAGTACAGGCGATGCACACTTTAAAGAGAAGAGCCTCAATCGCATTAAAGAACTACGCACCGCCGATCGTGCACTCATTCTAGTTAGCCATGCAATGGCGACTATTGAAGATGTCTGCAATGAAGTTGCTTGGTTGCATAAAGGAAAGTTGATGGCCCGCGGTAATCCCGCAGAGGTGATAAAGCAGTATCGCGAATTTATGCAGGTTGGAAAGAGCGCAGCCGCAAATGAGGATGTCTAAGAATTTCCTGATTGCTCTATCTGCTGCAATCACATTTTCGCTCACTCCATCAATCTTTCTGACCAATACTGCAAATGCAAATGAAGTCCCTGCGGCCTTTGCTTTTCAGGGCAGTGGCTACGGACATGGCGTTGGCATGAGCCAAATAGGTGCCAGAGCAAAAGCTATTGCTGGAGAAACTGCAACGGCAATTTTGCAGTATTACTACTCGGGTACTGTCGTAGAAACTGCAACAGATACGCAGATCCTTAAGATCAATATTGGACACTTGCTGACAACCGCCAGAATTCGTAGCGATTCAAAAGATGCGCAGTTAAATTTATTTGCTGGCGAACTTGGTGAGACTGAAACCGCAACCTCAATTCTTACCATTCCAAGTAAAACTTCGCTGAATTTATCCTTGTTAGACGGCGCTATATCGCTAAGTACAACGCGGGGAAATGTAACTAAACCAGTGAGCGCTGGCACAAAATTCACATTGCGATGGAGCGGAACCCGTTATCAAGAAGGTGCGCTGACTGTGCTCTCTTTATCAACTGGAAATACGACAAATCGCTTCCGCCATGGACAGATGGTATTTAAAATCATCAAAGATAAATCGCTCGGAAAGCGGATCGAGATAATTAACTCAGTTCGCCTGCAAGATGAATATCTTTGGGGGATCAGCGAAGTTCCATCTTCATGGCCAGCAGCAGCTCTTGAAGCGCAAGCAATCGCATCGCGTACCTACGCTTATGCAAAATCATTTAAAGTCCGCACCGCCTGCGACTGCCATTTGTATGCAACTATCAGCGATCAAACATTTGCTGGCTATGCCAAAGAGAGCGAGCCTCGCTGGGGGCAGTTCTGGAAAGATGCCGTAAATAGAACGGCAGGATCGATAATCACTTATAAAGGTCAACCAATTACTGCTTACTTCTCATCTTCATCTGGAGGAGCAACGGAAACTTCTGAACATGCTTGGGGAACGGCGACCCCGTACACGGTTAGCGTTCCAGATAGCGCAAGCGTAGATAGTGCGCTCAATCCTCGCTTTGCTTCATGGACTCGCGAAATTCCACAATCGGTAATTGCTCAAGCATTTTCGCTCCCAAACGTTGCTGCCTTAACGGTTCTTTCGTTAAATCCAGCAGGCACTGTTGCACTAATAAGAGCGACAACATTGGATGGCACGACATCAGTACTACGTGGTGAAACATTTAGAAGCCGAAGCAAACTACCTTCGGCGTGGTTTTCGCTGAAGTGATCTGATAATTAATTTGCATGCAGGATGGAGTTAAGTCCACCCCAAGTTCCAGTACGCATGACAACTTCTAGACCGCCGTTAAGTGAGTTGCGACGGAAGAGTAAGTTACTCGCGCCAGATAAAGTCGCAGCTTTAACAATTTCTCCATCGGGAAGTTTTACCTTTGATGCCGCAGTTATGTAAGTGCCAGCCTCGATTACGCAATTATCTCCGAGTGAGATTCCTAATCCAGAGTTTGCACCCAACAAACATTTTTCGCCGACGGAGATAACTTCTTTTCCACCACCGCTTAGAGTTCCCATAATTGATGCGCCACCACCGACATCGCTGCCATCCCCGACAACAACTCCAGCTGAGATGCGACCTTCTACCATCGAAGTGCCGAGAGTGCCTGCGTTAAAGTTTACAAACCCTTCGTGCATAACAGTCGTTCCAGATGCTAGGTGCGCGCCGAGGCGAACGCGATCTGCATCTGCAATACGTACTCCAGAAGGGATTACGTAATCAACCATTCGTGGGAATTTATCTACGCCAAAGACAGTCACGTGGCCATGTTTTGCGCGCAGCGCGCCACGAATAAATTCAAAACCTTCAACGGCGCAAGGGCCAGCAGAAGTCCAAACAACATTTGCGAGTAATCCAAAAATTCCATCCATTACTGCGCCATGCGGCTTAATCAAACGGTGAGAAAGCAGATGTAGGCGAAGGTAAGCATCTGCCGCATTAGCTGGCGCAACTGTTAAATCAATCTCAAGCGAAACAAGTGCACGTTTTACTTTTCTAACTTCATCAACGCCAATTAGTTGTGAAATTGCCGCTGGAGCATCGCCAACTAATGGACCGAGCTTGGGCTCTGGGAACCAGACATCTAGAACTGTTTCGCCAGAGTAAGTTGCAATTCCGTGGCCTGATGCGATTGCCGTTGATTGATGCGAAGAAGACATGCGATAAGCCTAACCCCTATTCTTTCCTCCATGCGTATCGCCGTTTACTGCTCTTCGTCACAAACGATCGACCCGAAATATATTGAGTTGGCACATTCGCTCGGCGCGGGTATTGCCGGCCGTAAGTGGGAGTTGGTCTCTGGCGGTGGACATATCTCAGCGATGGGAGCGGTCTCGCGCGGTGCACGCGAATCAGGCGGCAAGACCATCGGCGTTATTCCGCAAAAATTAGTGGATATTGAATTTGCCGATAAAGAGTGCGATGAACTCCATATCGTTGATTCAATGCGAAATCGCAAAGCGATGATTGAGGATCTCTCGGATGCCTTTATCGCACTGCCTGGCGGTATCGGAACCTTGGAAGAGTTATTCGAAATTTGGGTAGGTCGCTTTCTTAAATTTCACAATAAGCCGGTCATCGTTCTAGATCCATATGACTTATATGCGCCACTAGCAACTCTGATTGAACATTTAGAAGAGCATGGCTTCGTCAAGCCGGGTCAACGCGAGTTATTACATTGGGCAAAGAGCGTCGATCAAGCACTTGAAATTGCTAACTCAAATTCCACAAGTGGAAAGTAACTGCTGACCGAGATGGCAAATACTTTAAGAATCAAAATTTCTCTTCCTTGTTCACAAGAGCGCGCTTGGCAAGCAATCGCAAATTGGGAGTCACAAGGCGACTGGATGTTGCAAACTAAAGTCTGGGTTACTTCCGACATTCGCGAAGGTGTTGGAACATCAATCTCTGCATTCACGGGACCCCTCTATAAGTTTTATCCGAAATTTCCACAACTTGGTTTGCTTGACACAATGGTTGTAACTAAATGGCAGCCACCAGCAATTTGCGATGTGGTGCATACTGGAAAAATTCTTAAGGGCAGCGGCTCTTTCCTCCTAACTCCAATATCTGATTCCAAAACAAGTTTTGATTGGTCTGAAACGATCGAGTGCTCTCGCAGAAAGTTCCTATTAGTCGCGCCTTTCCTATGGATTGGCGTGCGAATATCGTTGGCTCGCCTCTCCACATCACTGCGTCCACGCGAGTAACCTTGGGGCTATGACCGCCCCCTTGACCTTGGCTGGCGCTTTAGCGCAATTGCCCGAGGAAGAACGGGCGATCCTCTCGCTTCACTATCTTCGCTCGATGTCCGTGGGCGAGATAGCCTCCTTGCTCGGCGTTCCTGAAAAATCAGTTGCTGCGGTCATGGCCTCGGGCAAAGCGCGCATAACTAGCCTCTTGGGACTGGCTTAGCGCCCTTTTCGATTTCATACTCAGCCAGATCTGCGAGATACTTCTCCTCTGCATTAGCCAACGGCGCAAGCTGGCCGAAATTTTTACGTATCAAAGGAGTTCTCCCCATGGCAGCCATGAAACCTCGTACTGGTGATGGACCCATGGAAGTAACCAAGGAAGCGCGCTCGCTAGTCATGCGCATTCCACTAGAAGGCGGCGGACGCCTGGTCGTAGAACTTAATCCGCAAGAAGCAAATAACCTCAGCGCCGCCCTTGAAGCTGCTGTAGCACTCATCAAGAAGTAAGTAACTCTTGTGCTCCAGCCTATCGCTGTAGACCTTAAATCAGTTTCCGATGCGCTCGCCGATGCGCAATCAATTGCTATCGGATTCACCCAAGCCGCTAGTGAAAAGAATGAAGGCAAAGCGGAGTTTAATTTCCCAGCAAATCTTAATTTAGCGAAGAAGCTCGAAGAAATTTTCGAGATAAATCTACGCGATGAATTGGCTTTCTTCGCAGCCACCGGTAAAGCTGGCGAAATTTTTGAGATCCCTGTTTCATCCGAACTTTTTGCAGCTGATCGAATACTTTTACTTGGACTTGGCGATGAGAGTGGTTCTGCCATCCGCCAGGCAGGTGCTGCACTAGGACGTAAAGCTCGTGGCAAAGCGGTCACCATCGCTTCGCTATGTGTATCAAATAGCGCTGAACTTAAGGCTTTCGCTATATCTGTACAGCTTGGCGCTTATATATGGACACAAAAAACTGGAGCTACGCAAGAGATTCCACTATTTCTCTTCGTTACGGATACCCCAGAAGTAATCAAGGCCGCATCCGTAATTGCCGATGCAATTTCACGAACCCGAGATTTGATTCACACACCTGCAAATATAAAGACACCGCTTTGGGTTGCAGATGAAGCGGTAAAGATAGCTGCAGATACCGGTTTAGAGATAAAGGTGCTGGCCGGCAAAGATTTAGCTAAGTTCGGTGGCCTGCGCGCAGTTGGAAATTCTTCGCCAAAGCCAGGTCCGAGATTCGTAGAAGTTACTTATCACCCTAAAGGAAAGAAGAAATCTGCAGGAATTCTTCCCCACGTTGTAATTGTCGGTAAAGGAATTACTTTCGACACTGGTGGAGTTTCCCTGAAACGTCCTTACGACATCATGATGGCGATGAAATCAGATATGGCTGGATCGGCTGCTGCGCTTGGCGCAATTTCTGCACTTCCATATTTCCAGCCACAAGTGCAGGTAACTGTCTTGATGATGCTCGCTGAAAATGCTTTATCTGGAACATCTCAACGTCCCAGCGATGTGATCACTCACTATGGCGGCAAGACTGTCGAGGTATTGGATACCGATGCTGAAGGACGTCTAGTTCTAGCTGATGGCCTTGCCTACGCCGACTTAAATTTAAATCCAGATTACATAATTGATATCGCAACGCTCACAGGGGCGGCAACTTTAGGGCTGGGTCGCCAGCATGCGGCCATGTACACACGAAATGAAAAGGTTGCAAAGAGTTTTATGGAAGCCGGTGAGCGTTCCGGTGATCGCGTCTGGCATATGCCTTTAGTTGATGACTACAAAGAAGCGCTGGAAAGTCCGATCGCTGATTTGAGCCACATCACATCTAAGAAGCATTTCAGCGCTGGCTCTGTAACTGCAGCGCTTTTCTTGGAGCATTTTGTCGGAGATCGTACCTGGATTCACTTTGATATCGCAGGTGTTGCTCGCAGTGAAAGTGATTCGGGAGAAAACCCTAAAGGCGGTACAGGTTTCGGCGTGCGATTGCTGATCGAATGGCTAACATCTCTCTCATGATTATTGATCCGCATTCTTACGCCGAGGGATTTATTGGTGAAGATGAAGTAAAGAAGAGCGCACGGGCCCGTGGAGAAGAAATCGGTGCTACCGATGCAACCACCGGAGCTGGTGCATTTCTAAAACATCTGGCTCATAATCTTTCAGCGCAATCAGTAGTTGAAATTGGTACAGGCTCTGGTGTTGGCGCTCTTTGGGTTCTAGAAGGAATGTTGAGCAGCGGAACGCTGACATCTATCGATGACGAGATGGAACACAGCAATATTGCAAAGAGGGCATTTATAGAAGCAGATATTGCACCGGCTCGCTTTCGTTTGATTACAAATCCAGTTATGGATGTGATGACCAAGCTCGCCGATCGTGCTTATGACCTAGTCATTTTTCGTCACAATCCAGAAGATCTTCCATTTGCGATTACTGAAGCCCATCGCATATTACGAAGCGGTGGCGTGTTTGTTATCGATAACTTCTTTGGTGGATCAAAAGTTTCAGATCCAGCGCAACGAGATCCTAAGACCGTAGCGCTGCGCGAATCTGGGAAATCGTTGAAAAACGAATCAGAGAATTGGGTGGTTTCACTTATTCCTACTGGCGATGGTTTGTTACTCGCCACCAAGTTATAGGAAGATGGCGTAATGACATCACCGCTAAATGGCTCACCAAATCCTGGTCCTTGGTGGGTTCCCGCCTCCCGCAATGGAAAAGCTAATTTTATTACTCGCACAAATGCAATTCTTTTAGCCTTTGTCGCAGGCTTGGTCGGTGCAATCTTCGGCGCATCTTCTTCAGGTTCACTCTTCGGCCACTCAATCAATCTCTCTCGAGTTACAAATTCAATCGAGCGGGCACCGGGTTCGGTAGCCGATATTGCGCAGCGCGTGATCCCATCAGTAGTTTCAATTGAATCTACTTCAGAAGATGGTGGATCAACCGGAACAGGTTTCGTAGTCGAAAGTAATGGTTACATCCTGACCAACAATCACGTGATTGCAGAAGCTGCTTCAAATGGCGGAGAAATAAAGGTAACTTTAAATAATGGCCAGGAGTACTCTGCAAAAGTCGTTGGGCGCGATTCTTCTTACGACTTAGCGGTTTTAAAGATCGCAACAACCGGTCTAACCGCGCTTCAGCTAGGAGATAGCGACAAGGTAGCCGTGGGTGATTCGGTAATCGCGATCGGTTCTCCACTGGGACTTTCCGGAACCGTGACTTTAGGAATAATTAGCGCTAAGGATCGCGCGGTAACCGCTGGCGAAACCGGAAGTGACAACTCATTCATTAACGCTCTTCAAACAGATGCTGCTATTAATCCCGGAAACTCCGGCGGGCCACTTGTCGATTCAACTGGTGCGGTTATCGGAGTTAACTCAGCAATTGCAACCCTTGGATCATCATTCGGATCGCAATCTGGATCAATCGGTTTGGGATTTGCAATTCCAATCAATCAAGCGCGCAAGACCGCTGATCAGTTGATCAAAAATGGCAAGGCCACTTATCCAGTCCTTGGCGTATCGATTGATATGAAATTTGAAGAAGATGGCGCGCTAATTGCCAAGAACGATAAGGCCATCTTGCCGGGTGGACCTGCGGCCAAAGCCGGCTTAAAAGCAGGGGATCTAATTACAAAATTTGATGGCCGCTCTATCGCTTCGGCTGAAGAATTAATTGTTGCAATTCGCTCAAAGAGCGTTGGGGATACCGTGCAGCTTACCTATATCCGCAATGGGGTAACTGCTACCGCTTCCGTAACGCTTACTGCTGGCAAGTAGTCGACTTTCCACAACGTGATAACCGAGTAGTATCAACAACTATGTTCTTCGACTTTGGCGCAGGTGAGATTTTCGGTCTAGCAGTTCTCGCTGTGATTTTAGTCGGACCAGAACGCCTTCCTCATCTAGCGGTTGATTTCGCCAAGTTGATTAAAAAGGTTCGCGCCATGGCGAACACTGCAACCACAGAGCTACGCGAAAATCTTGGACCTGGATTTGAAGATCTCTCTCCATCTGATCTCCGCCCGAAAGCATTTATTAAAAAACATATCGCCAACGCCCTCGACGAGGTTGACGCCGTGGAAAAGACCCCCAAAATCAAGGCGAAGATTGATCCGGATTTACTGTGAGTACAAGTAACTCCGTATTAGATCAAGTAAACGCCGCTCTTGCGACAGTCTCAGATCCAGAACTCCATCGCCCTCTGCCCGAACTCGGCATGGTTGATTCAGTTGAGATTTCAGGGTCGATTGCGAAACTAAATATTCTTTTAACAATTTCTGGTTGCCCAATGCAAGATCGTTTACGTGGCGACATTACTGAAGCGGTCATGAAAGTCGCTGAAATTGACGGTGTTGAAATCATCTTCGGTGTAATGAGTGAAGAGCAACGCAATAATGTTAAGAAATTACTCCGCGGCGGCCGTGAGAAATTTATTCCTTTTGCCCAACCTGAATCTTTGACTCGCGTGGTTGGAGTTGCATCCGGTAAAGGCGGAGTTGGCAAATCTTCGCTGACTACAAACTTAGCGGTAGCTGCAGCTCGCAAAGGTTTACGCGTTGGAATTTTGGATGCTGACGTATACGGCCACTCAATCCCGCGTCTGATGGGGTTGATGGGTCAACGTCCAACGGCGATTGATCAAATGTTTATTCCACTTGAGGCATATGGCGTAAAAGTTGTATCCATGGAGATGTTCAAGCCAGAACGCGCCGATGCTGTTGCATATCGCGGACCCTTACTCCACCGCGTACTAGAACAACTGCTTTCAGATGCTTATTGGGGAGATTTGGATCTGCTCTTAATCGATCTACCTCCCGGAACAGGCGATTTAGCAATCTCACTCGGCCAATTGATTCCAACGTCAGAGATTGTTGTTGTTACTACACCACAGGTTGCTGCTGCCGAAGTTGCCGAACGCGCCGGTCGTATCGCACACCAAATCCACCAGCGCGTAATCGGCGTAATTGAAAATATGTCTTCGTTCCCTTGCCCAAATTGCAGTGATGAAATTTCGCTCTTTGGTGAAGGCGGGGGAGAAGAAACGGCAGCGCGCCTTTCTAATTTAGTCGGAAGTGATGTTCCGCTATTAGGGAAAGTTCCATTTAGTACCGACCTGCGCACTGGTGGAGATAACGGTGCACCTGTTGTTATTGCAGAGCCTGATTCACCTAGCGCGCAAGCAATTTCAGCGATTGCAGAGAAGTTAGTAGTAAGAAGTAGCTCTCTACTTGGCGTCAGACTCGGGCTTAGTACGTAACTCTTTCACCAAGTCTTCTAGCTCACTTCGCAAGAAATCTCGAGTAGCAACTTCACCGAGTGAAATTCGCAGGCTTGCCAATTCACGCGTTAGATATTCAGTATCGGCGATTGAGCGAGCGTTCTGCGCACGATCTTCATTTAACGAAATGCGATCGCGGTCCGCTTGGCGATTTTGCGCCAACAAGATCAGTGGAGCAGCATAAGAAGCCTGTAGCGAGAGAATTAAAGTAAGGAAGATGAATGGGTAGTCATCAAAACGTAGATTTACAGGTGCAAGCGAATTCCAAAGCACCCATGAGAGTACAAAGACTGACATGTAAACCAGGAAGCGCGCAGTACCCAGGAAGCGCGCAAAGCGCTCCGAAAGACGACCGAAAACTTCTGGATCGTAATTTGGACGGATGGAGCGACGAGATTCGCGGGGAGTATCGAGACCGTTGTTGCGGGGCGTGATTGAACGTGCCATTAACGGACCTCCTCTTCCATCTCTTTATCTAACTCAATATCTTCTTCGCTTACTTCAGAACCTGCGACATCGGCGAGATTTAACTTTGGACCAGTACCGCGAGTTGAATCGCGATGTTCTAGGCGCCAGTTTTCTGGCAGTAAGTGATCGAGCACGTCATCGACTGTAACTGCGCCGAGTAGGCGCTCGTTAGCATCTACAACCGGTACAGATAGCAAGTTATAGCTCGCTAAGTATGACGAAACTTCATGCAAAGATGCGTTGGGATTTAGTCCTTGCGTATCAGTATCAACAATTGAACCCAATAAAGTTGAAGGCGGTTCGCGGAGCAAACGCTGATAGTGAACCAAACCAATGTAGCGGCCAGTAGGTGTTTCAAGTGGCTGGCGACAGACAAAGACTTGTGAAGCAAGTGCCGGTGATACTTCGCGAGCCCTGACGCTAGCAAGCGCATCTGCAACAGAGTAATCAGCGCTCATAACAATCGGTTCGGTCGTCATCATTCCGCCAGCTGAATAATCTTCGTAGGTCATCAAACGCAGAACATCTTCGGCATCTTCAGGTTCCATCAAGTCAATCAGAGCTTGCGCCTTTTCTTCTCCAACTTCGCGCAGAAGATCTGCCGCGTCGTCAGGATCCATCTCACCGAGTACATCAGCGGCGCGCTCACCTTCGAGTTCCGCAAGAAGTGCAACGCGCTCTGCTTCATCCATCTCTTGAAGTACATCCGCCAGGCGCTCATCATCTAAAGCGCGGGCCACTTCAACACGACGTTTTGGTGCTAGATCTTGAATCACTGCAGCAAGGTCGGCTGCGCGCAAATTACTGATTGTGGAAAGTAGATTTGTGACGCCTTGATTATGTTCTGGAAGAGCAAAGCCGGTTACTTCTTCCCAAAGCACCGTTGAAGTTGCACCTTTTCGGCGAAGACCACTGCCCTTTTTCATAATGTGAACGCGATTGATGAACCAATCACCGGTACGTGTTTGTTCCATACCCATATCTTCAACGACCACATTTTCGCCAGATTCGATCAGCGTGATTGAACGATCTAGAAGCTCACCAAGTACCAACATTTCACCCGCGCGTGATTCAAAGCGGCGCATATTTACCAAACCGGTTATAACCACGGCACCTGACTCGATAGAAGTAACACGAGTAATCGGTACGAAAACTCGACGACGTAGTGGAACTTCAACAACAAGGCCCAGAATTCGAGGAGGCTGATTGTTGCTGCGCAACGTTGCAACTGCATCGCGTACTTTTCCAACTGGATCTCCATTTGGATCAAAAACTGCTGTCCCCGCAAGGCGGGCGATAAAGACTCGATTTAATTGGCTGGCGCTCATTTTCGGCCTCCCTTCATTGGCTAAGGGTATCGGCTACCGTTACTGCCATGTCGCAGCCTTTATCTCGTGATAACCACACGCAAATTCCTGCGCATCCAGATTTAATCCGATTAAGCCTAGGAATTATCGGAATAGGTACTTCCGGTCCGCTAATCGCAATGAGTTCCATGCCAGTACTTAC
>JACCDN010155528.1_pt1 | contig 33266 bp, 27 predicted proteins | sample 7441691 | NCBI WGS metagenome assembly JACCDN01 (sample SAMN15323439, study PRJNA562643) | freshwater metagenome | isolation source: river surface water | place: USA:Blue River Watershed | collected 2017-08-16
TCAATGCAGTAGCCGAGAGCTTCTTCGTAGCCAAAGATTAGGTTGGGAACCTTTGAGATCCATTTGAAGCCTGTGAGGGTGGCTTTGAATTCAAGACCGTAGTGGGCTGCCACCTTGGCTAAAACTGAACTGGAGACAATGCTGCAGGCCAGTGTTCCGGTAGTTGCCTTACTAGCAATTTCATCAGCCAGGATTAGCCCAACCTGATCTCCAGTAAGACGTTGCCAACCATTAGTTGTTGGTAGAGCTAGAGCAACTCTGTCTGCATCTGGGTCATTAGCAATGATTAGATCAGCGTCTTGAGATTGAGCTAAAGCCATGGCTAAATCCAGAGCACCCTTTTCTTCTGGGTTAGGAAAAGCAACTGTTGGGAAGCTACCATCAGGAACTACTTGCTCCGGAACAGGAATTAGTTTTTCTGATCCAGCTGATTCAAAGAGTGATTCAATGCTTGACCAGCCAACGCCGTGCATAGGTGTGTAGACAATCTTTAGGGGAGTGCCATCTGATTTTCCACCTGCTTCAAGAGCACTCTTTAGATAAGCAGCTCTAATCTCTTCACCAATGAGTTTGTAATCAGATGATTTCTTTAGTGAATCGAAAGTTTGTGTATCTGCAATCTTCGCTATCTCTGCAGCTATTTGATTATCAACCGGAGAAATGATTTGTGAGCCGTTGAAGTCTCCACCTAGATAGACCTTGTATCCGTTATCTCTTGGTGGATTGTGAGAAGCGGTGACCATGATGCCAGCACTCATACCTAGTGCTCTAGTTGCATAAGAAACAAGAGGAGTTGGACCCATTTGATCTAGGAGTAACACTTCAATACCCATACCGGCTAATACTTCAGCAGAGTCTTTAGCGAATACATCGCTGTTCACCCGGCCATCAAAACCAATAACAACGCTTGCTGTTTGGTTTTGACTTAGCAGGTAATTACCAAGCCCTGCTGCTGTTTGAGCAACCAGCACCCTATTCATGCGGTTAGGGCCTGCGCCAAGTTCTCCTCGAAGACCAGCGGTTCCGAACTCTAGTCGAGTGTTGAATCTGCTTGTCAGGCCATCTAAGTCATTGTTGTCTAAGAGTGCTTGTAGTTCAGCTCTAGTTTCTGGATCTGGATCTTGGTTGAGCCAGGCTAGTGCTTTCTCTTTTAGTTCTAAGGACATAGTTAGAGTTTGGCAACAATCGAAGCTAGTAGAGCACTGATACGAGGCTCAGCTTCCTTACCTGCTTCTAGAACTTCTTTATGGCTAAGTGGGCTTTCGCTGATACCAGCAGCCAAGTTTGTTGAAAGAGATAGTCCTAGAACTTCTAGACCTGATTGACGAGCAGCAATTGCTTCAAGAGCAGTTGACATACCTACGATGTGTGCTCCCATGGCTTTTGCCATTTGAACTTCAGCAGGAGTTTCGTAGTGGGGACCACGGAACTGCATGTAGACACCTTCATCTAAAGATGCATCAACTGTTCTAGCAATGTCTCTAAGACGCAGTGAATATAGATCGGTTAGGTCAACAAAGTTAGCGCCTTCAATTGGGCTAGCTGAAGTGAAGTTAATGTGATCGCTAATAAGTACAGGTGTGCCAGGCTTCCAAGAAGTTTTGATGCCACCGGCACCGTTAGTCAATATCATGGTCTTCACGCCAGCTGCTGCTGCGGTTCTAACTCCATGAACAACTCTTCTAACGCCATGGCCTTCGTAGTAGTGAGTTCTAGCGCCTAGAACTAGAGCGTGCTTTCCTGAAGGAAGAAGGATTGAGCGAATAGTTGAAATGTGTCCAACAACTTCTGACCTAGTGAAACCAGGTACTTCAGAAGCATCAATAGTGGACACTGTTTCACCGATAAGGTCAGCTGCCTTGGCCCAACCTGAACCCAGGGTAAGTGCGATATCGTGCTGGGCTATGCCGGACTTTTCAGCAATTACTTGGGCTGCTTGTTCGGCTATTTGGAATGGATCCGCCTTTGGATCATCTAATGGATTGCTCATAGGGCAAGTCTAATCTTCAAATATGCGACACAATTGAGGGGTGAGTGATCTTCAACAAATAAAGCAGCACATTGTCATTATTGGTGGAGGCCCAGGTGGCTATGAGGCTGCTGTGGCAGGTATTCAGCTAGGTGCTGAAGTAACCCTTATTGAACGTAACGGTGTGGGCGGCAGTGCCGTTTTGACTGATGTAGTTCCATCAAAAGCCCTGATTGCAACAGCTGATGCAGCTAATGCCATTAGAGAGGCAGGGGAACTGGGGATTAGATTCAAGGCTGATGGCGCATCCGTCTCAGCCAAAGTGGATCTAGATCTAGGTGCTATCAACTCAAGACTTCTAGCTATTGCTAAAGAGCAGTCCGAAGAAATGACTCAGACTCTTGTTGATATGGGAGTTCGACTCATTCATGGCACAGGAAAACTTGATGGCAACCACCATGTTGTTGTGGCTACTCCTGATGGAAAGCAAGAGCGTTTAGAAGCAAAGACCATCATCGTTTCAGTGGGTGCTCACCCGAGAACTATTGAAAGTGCTAAGCCTGATGGGGAGAGAATTCTTACCTGGCTAGATCTTTACAACCTCAAAGAACTTCCTGAACACATGATTGTTGTTGGTTCTGGTGTGACTGGAGCAGAGTTTGCTTCTGCTTATCTAGGTCTTGGATCTAAGGTGACGCTTGTTTCATCAAGAGACACAGTTCTTCCAGGTGAAGACGCCGATGCTGCTTCACTAATTGAAAAAGTATTTATTAGAAATGGCATGCAAGTTCTTTCTAAATCAAGAGCAGAAAGTGTTACTAACACTGGATCTGGTGTTGAAGTCAAACTTGCTGATGGCACAGTACTTCAAGGTTCACACTGTCTAATGGCCGTGGGTTCAATTCCAAACACTATAGACCTAGGACTAGAAGAGGCTGGAGTTCAGCTCACTGAATCTGGTCACGTAATTGTGAACAAGGTTGCTAGAACCTCTCGAGCAAATGTTTATGCGGTCGGTGATTGCACCACATTCCTACCGCTAGCTTCTGTGTCAGCGATGCAGGGTAGAACTGCTGTATTCCATACTCTTGGCGATGTTGCAGCACCTACTGAACTTAGAAATGTTGCAGCTAACGTGTTTACTGCTCCAGAGATCGCGTCAGTTGGTTGGTCTGAGAAAGATGTTCTCGAAGGCAAGGTATCGGGCACCGTCCACAAAATCGAACTTGAACTAAACCCAAGAGCAAAGCTTCAGGGAGTAAAGGATGGATTCATTAAGTTGATTGCATCCCCTGGTGGAACTGTTATTGGTGGTGTTGTTGTGGCACCAAAGGCTAGTGAACTTATCTACCCAATCGCTATTGCAGTAGAGAATAGATTGACTGTTGATCAGATAGCAAAGACCTTTGCGGTTTACCCATCAATCTCGACATCCATTACGGATGCTTCACGTGCTCTGCACGTGCCTAACGTTTAGGGTTCTTACTCTTCGAATTCAATGAGCATAGTTCCAGCAGGAACTGTTGCTCCTACTGCAACGTGAATCTTCTTCACAACTGCATCTCTAGAAGCGTTCTGAGGTGATTCCATCTTCATGGCTTCAAGTACTAGAAGTTGCTGTCCTGCGGCCACCTTGTCACCTTCAGCAACAGCAATCTTCACAACTGTTGCCTGCATCTGAGCGGTCAGGTGCTTGCCTGAATCTGCCTGAACATCGGTGTGAGCCTTGCGCTTAGGAGCTGGAGCTGCTGGCTTAGAGCCACCGTTTAGGAAGAGTTGCTTAGGAAGGCTAACTTCAATTCTCTTGCCATCGATTTCAACCACAACGCTGTTTCTTGCAGGTGCTTGAGCTCCAGCTTGAGCAACACCAGACCAAGGCTCGATGTCGTTAGTCCATTCGGTTTCAATCCATCTTGTGTAGATACCGAACTTGCCATTTGAACCAATAAAGGCTGGGTCGTTCACAATCTTTCGGTGGAAAGGAATAACTGTTGGCATTCCTTCGATGTGTAGTTCGGCAAGAGCTCTTCTAGATCTCTCTAGTGCTTCTTCTCTAGTTGAACCAGTGACAATAAGTTTTGCAATCATGGAATCGAAAGAGCCACTGATTTCTGAACCTGCTTCAACACCGGTGTCCACACGAACACCAGGTCCACCAGGAACTTTGAATGAGTGGATTGAACCAGGAGCTGGCATAAAGTTTCTGCCTGCATCTTCACCGTTGATTCGGAATTCAAATGAGTGACCAGACACAACTGGGTCACCGTATTCAAGCTTGCCGCCTTCAGCAATTCTGAACTGTTCGCGAACAAGGTCTAGCCCTGTCACTTCTTCAGAGACTGGGTGTTCAACCTGAAGGCGAGTGTTTACCTCAAGGAATGAGATGGTTCCATCTTGAGCTACTAGGAACTCACAGGTTCCAGCACCTTGGTAACCAACCTCTTTCAAGATTGCTTTAGAAGATTCATAGAGTCTCTTGATTTGATCATCAGTTAGGAAAGGAGCTGGTGCTTCTTCAACAAGCTTCTGGTGTCTTCTCTGAAGAGAGCAGTCTCTAGTAGAAACAACAACTACGTTGCCGTAGGCATCAGCAAGACATTGGGTTTCAACGTGACGAGGTTTCTCTAAATACTTTTCAACGAAACATTCACCGCGACCGAATGCAGCTACAGCTTCACGAGTTGCAGATTCAAATGCTTCGGCAACTTCTTCTTTTTCATAAACAACTTTGATTCCGCGGCCACCGCCACCGTAGGCAGCTTTGATAGCGATTGGAAGTCCGTGCTTTGCTACGAAGTCAAGAACTTCTTCAGCACCTGATACTGGGTTTAGTGTTCCAGGAGCTAGCGGTGCGCCAACTTTTTCAGCTACGTGACGAGCTGAAACTTTGTCACCTAGTTGGTCGATTGCTTTAGGAGATGGACCAATCCAGATAATTCCTGCATCAATTACTGCCTGAGCAAAGCTTGCGTTTTCGGCTAGGAATCCATAGCCAGGGTGAATTGCGTTAGCACCTGATCGCTTAGCGATTGAAAGAATCTTGTCGATAACAAGATAGGTGTCAGCACTGGTTAGACCATTTAGTGCAAAGGACTCATCGGCCATGCGGCTATGCATAGCGTCTCGGTCTTGGTCTGCGTAGATTGCAACTGTCTGGATTCCGGCATCTTTAGCGGCACGGATGATACGGACGGCAATCTCACCGCGGTTAGCAATAAGGACCTTGGTTATCTTGGCTGATTTTGAGGCAGTCATAAGACTCAAGCCTACCTATTTAGAGCTCCAAAGGCTTGGGTAATCTACTCCAAGCTTGATGCAAAGGTCCCTGAGGGTAGGCAAACTAAGGCCAACAACGGTATGAGAATCACCCTCAATAGACCTAATAAAGGCCCCTCCGAGCCCATCTATAGTGAACGCACCTGCTACTTTCAGGGGTTCACCGGTGTCGACATAGGCCAATATCTCTGAATCCGAGAGGTCTGCGAAGTGAACTGTGGTGTTTGTAGCCTGTCCAACAGCCTTAGGAGAGGGGGAATTCTCTCGGTTATCAATGAGCCAATGGCCCGTGTAGAGCCTTCCTGAGCGACCTCTCATGGACTTCCAGCGTTCAATGGCAACCTCTGGTTCGTGTGGTTTACCGAGAGATTCACCATCTAGATCCAATGAACTGTCACAACCAATGATTAGAGCGCCTTGAGCCTCTGGATGGTCCAGAACTGCTTCAGCCTTAGCCTTGGCTAGTAGCAGGACCATATCTTGGGTATTTGTGATTTCTCCTGCTTCAAGGGCTAATTGGGTAACTAATTCTTCATCCACTCCTGGGGAGATGGTCACAGGTTCAATCCCGCCGTCTCGAAGAAGTCGAAGACGAGCAGGGGATGTGGAAGCTAAGACAAGTTTGGTCACAGGACCAGACTACCGAAGCAGGTGTGGAACACTTGTGTAGTGAATAAATCAACTAATTGGCTTGACCAGGTAATAGAACTCGATATCGAGAAAGTCGCCCATGGCGGAATCTTCGTAGCAAGACAAGAAGGCAGAGTGGTTTTCGTATCCCACGTTCTTCCGGGTGAAAAGGTGAAAGCCAGAGTCTATGAAGATAAGGGTGGCTCTTTCTGCAGAGCAGAACCAACCGAGATTCTTGTTGCCTCTCCTGATCGAGTAAAACATTTTTGGAAAAATGCTGAACAAGCAGGTGGAGCTGAATTCGGACACATCAAACTATCTCGCCAACGCGAACTGAAATCAGATGTTCTCTCTGAAGCACTTCAGAGATTTGCGGGAATTGAAATGCGAGTTCCAGTTCTAGCTGCTCCTGGTGATGATGAGAACAATGGTTTGGGTTACAGAACCAGAATCCAACTTCATGTGAATGAAGATGGTGATGTTGGCCCATACAGAGAACGTAGTCATGAAGTTGTTCGAGTAAAGACTTTGCCTTTGGCGGTTCCTGAAATCCAAGAACTAGGTTTGCATCTAAAGAATTGGCAAGACGTAAAAAAGATTGAGATTGCTGCATCGAGCACGGGTCAGATTCAATACACCGTAGACAAGAAACTAAAGGGTGAAGAGAAGTTCTTAGAACGAGCTGGTGGTCGCACATTTAGATTGTCTGCTGGAGCTTTCTGGCAAGTTCATAAAGAAGCAGCTAACGTCTTGGCTAAAGAGATTGTTCTTCTGGCTAAAGCTGAAAACTTCGACAAGAATGCTCAGAACTATGACCTCTACGGTGGCGTTGGATTATTCAGCGGTGCTTTAGCTGCCGCCTTCGGCTTAGATATCCAAATCACGACTGTTGAAGCAAGCAAGAGCGCTGCTGAAGATGCCAGACGAAACTTGATTGACATCAAGGGTGCGAAATCTGTTGCAACACCGGTGGAAAGATTCCTAGATGAACTTGCCTCTCACGGAGCTCTAAAGCCAAACAGCACAGTCATTATTGACCCACCAAGATCAGGCGCTGGAAAGCACGTGATTGAGAGATTGCTAACCCTTCAACCGGATCACTTGATCTATGTTGCCTGTGATCCAATTGCTGTTGCTAGAGACCTAGCTCCGCTAACTGAAGGCGGCTACAAGATCTCAAGCATCAAGGCATTTGACCTCTTCCCACACACTCATCACTTCGAAACCGTGGTGAGCTTGGTTCGATGAATTCAAGCGCAAAGCCAATCACAATAGCAATCGTGGATGACCACGATTCAGTAAGGCTTGGCGTCAAAGCAGGGGCTCAAGAAGCTGGCTACACCGTTCTAGACCATGCGGATACTGTCGAAGCACTCTTAGGCAAACTGCAAGAACCTCCGATGGTTGTAGTTCTTGACCTGTCCCTTGCCGATGGTTCCACTCCTGGAAGTAACGTGAAGGCTCTCATCGAGTTTGGTTCTAAAGTCTTGATCTATTCGATTGCCGATAACAAAGACAAAGTAAATGAAGCTCTGCGTGAAGGAGCTGAAGGAATTGTTGCCAAACGTCAAGACATGAGCTACCTGTTTGAAGCCATCAGGCTCAGCGCTAATGGGATCACGATCAACACAACCGAAACTGTTGCGGCCATAGACAATGACGTTTCCTTCAGAGCAAATCTCTCTGAAAGAGAATTACAAGTCGTGAAACTCTATGCATCAGGAATGACGCTAAAGAGTGTTGCCTATGAATTGTCACTTAGTAAATACACAGTCAAAGAACACATTGATAGAGCTAGAGACAAGTATTCAAAAGTTGGCAGACCGGTAACTGGTAAATCAGAACTTCTAATCAGACTCATAGAAGATGGTCTATTCGGGGAAGACCTCATCTAATGCCAATTTCAGCAACCATTGCTAGAGCTCGAGTCGATCGACTTATTGGGCGAACTTTCGCAGCAGGAGCGATTGCTCTCAGCGTTGAAAGCGGACTTAATTTTGTAGGACAAATTCAATACCTCAATCAAGCATTGGCTTGGCCCCTGACCATATTGCTTTGGTGCACGACGTTAGCTCTTACTTACTCTTTCTGGTTTGGAAAGGCTAACTACCTATACCTAAGAATCCACGCTTTATACATGGTGGTCTTGGTATTTACTTGGCCACTTGTAATTGCCGCTGAAGTTCCTCAAGATGGAAGTTTCTATCCTTGGATTTGGTGGGGAATCGACACTGGCTGGATTGCTGTAGCCCTAAGTTTTAGCTGGCGTTTCGCTCTTGTCTATTACGTTTCGCTCATCGGAGTTGTGCAGTTCATGTTCTCTCTTCCACTTGGTGGCTCTCATCAAGGCACTGCCATCTTGACTGATGCTATTTACACATTCCTAACCAATGCTTCTATTTCTGTTATCGCCCTAATGATTCGTTATGCCGCGGATAGATCAGACAAAGCCAACTCCGAGGCAATCAAGGCAGAGGTATTGCAAGCAGAGGCTGAGGCTAGAGCAAAAGAGCGGGTACGTCTTGATGGACTCATTCATGACAGTGTTCTAACCGCTCTTATTAGTGCCACTCAGGCTAAGAGCGATGAAGAGGTGCGAGCCAGCGCAGAGCTTGCTGGCACCGCACTTAGAAAACTCTCCGAGGCTCAAAAACTACACAGTGATACCGAAAGTGTTTACTGCAGTGAACTATTCGATTCGATCATCTTGGCAGCCGAGAGAATTGACCCTCAAATCAGGGCTAAAAAGAATTGCAATACAAGCATTTCAGTAGACGCTGAAGCGGTGTCCGCTCTCACTGAGGCAACCCTTCAAGCTATCCATAATTCGATCATGCATGCTGGGCCAAAGGCTAGTAGAGAACTTAGCCTGAAGTCCAGCAAGGCAGGAATCAAGGTAGTCGTTCTTGATGATGGAAAAGGATTTAGGGTTAGCCAAGTAAATCGGGGGAGACTTGGAATTAAGACTTCCATCATCGGACGCGTGCAATCTGTTGGTGGATCAGCGCACGTTGTTTCACAACCGGGTCAAGGCACAACTGTTGTGTTGGAATGGGGCAACAGTTGATATCAATCAATCGTGCTGTGGCATCCATATTGCCCTTTGTTTACGCACTGTATCTTCCTGTGCAATCGATGTTCTTACCAGGATTTACATCCCGCTATCTCGAAATAGTTGCGTTAGTAATTTATTTCTATTGCTCCGCTGCAACACTTATTTTCTTTAGGGGATTGCAGTTGCCTCGTTGGCAAGGCTTCATCAACCTAGCTGCAGGATTAGCCTTGCCACTACTAGTAATCACACAGCGTCAAATCGTTGGCGATGACAGCATTGGAGCTTGGGTTGTAATGGGAACTGCTTTGGTTCTCACTGCAACCGCAGTCAGACAGCAAGCCAGATTAGCTCTTATCGGCCTTGCTCTTCTCATCGGTGTATTGATTCTTGAATATGGATCAGGGGCAATAGCTTCTGCTGGTTTAGCAGGTGCCTTAGTTTTCGTGCTCGCAGGTCTTGGAGTTTCAAGGGGAATAGCAAGAGCTACTAGGGAGTCTGAGCAATTTAGAGCTAAAGAGATTGAGGCTCGCACAAAGATTGCTGAACTTGAAGCGGCAACTCGTGAGCGTCAACAGAGGCTGTCCCAGGTATTAGGCACCGCGGTTCCTCTGCTTTCTGTAATTAGAGATGCAAGAACTCCATTAAATGAAGACCTGAAACAGTCAACGAGATTAGTCGAAGCAACACTTAGAGATAACTTGAGAGGCAGAGACTTGCTCACCCAGGCTATGACTGCCGAAGTTCAACGACTTAGAAATCTCGGTGTTGAAGTGCTAATTCTGGATGAAGGTGGCACACAGGAACTAACCCCGCTGGAGAGAGATGAACTCCTCAACAAAGCTGTAAAAGCCCTTCAAGTAGTTTCTGAAGGTCGTGTAACAATCAGAAGCCCTAAAGGTGAAGATTTTAGATTGACAGTTGTGGCAACCATTCCAGGTCAAGCTCAACCAGTTCTATCACTCAGGCTTTAAACCCCAACGGGCCTTTGTTCTATTGTTCTAGAACTCGGCCCGTCCCCTGGTGGTAATTGCTTAGACCCCTTAGATCTACTTGCATACCTAAAGAAAAACTATTTCCAATGGTTCAAATATTGTGGAAATCGGAATCGTTTTTAAGTCCCCACTTAAGGGGACAGGTTAAAGTTGAAACCCCCTTCAATGAAGGGGGTTTCGGACCGTCGTTTGCTATCCCAGCAACGCTGTTTCTAGTGTATCTAATCCAACGCTTCCCAAGTTCAAAGCTTTCATGTGGAAGTCCTTGATGTTGAAGTTAGCGCCTTGACGAACCTTGTATTCATCACGGATGTTTTCCCAGATACGCTGCCCAATCTTGTATGAAGGAGCCTGACCAGGCCAACCGAAGTAACGGTGCACTTCAAAGTTGATGAACTGCTCGCTCATGTTGACGTTCTTGCTCATGAAATCAAGAGCGTAGTCGAAGTCCCACTTGCCAGTTCCGTCAAGTCTTGGTTTGCCTAGGTGAACACCGATGTCTAGAACAACACGAGCTGCACGCATACGCTGTCCATCGAGCATTCCTAAACGGTCACCTGGATCATCTAGGAAGCCAAGCTCCTGCATCAAACGCTCTGCATACAGGGCCCAACCTTCACCGTGGCCTGAAGACCATGATGCAAGACGACGCCATGAGTTCAATTCAGCTTTGTTGTAAACCTTCTGAGCAATCTGGAGGTGGTGTCCTGGAACACCCTCGTGATAAACAGTTGTTGTTTCTCTCCAAGTGTCGAACTCGGTTACGCCAACTGGCACTGACCACCACATTCTTCCCGGTCTTGAGAAGTCATCGGTAGGGCTGGTGTAGTAAATACCACCGTGCTGGGTAGGAGCAATCATGCACTCAAGTTTTCTCAGTGGTTCTGCAATATCAAAGTGGGTTCCACTTAGTTTCTCAATTGCAGCATCGCTTAGCTTCTGCATCCAACGCTGCAGTTCATCAGTGCCGTGAAGTTTGCGTGAAGGATCGTTGTCTAGAACCTCAATAGCTTCTTGGACAGTTGCACCTGGCTTGATTTCATTGGCCACTGCATTCTGTTCTGCAACTACTCGAGCAAGTTCTTCAATACCCCACTCGTAGGTCTCATCTAGATCAACCTTCTTACCTAGGAATCTTGCACTGAGCAACTGGTAGCGGTCACGACCAATGGCATCTTCCTTGTTTCCTGCAGGTAGTAGTTCGTTCTTGAAGAAGTCAACAAGCTTTGCATATCCTGCAGTTGCAATTTCAGCAGATGATTCAAGTTCTGCTTTTAGTGATGCAGGTAGTTCACCTGATTCAGGCGCTGCATTCTTGGCAAACTTTCTGAAGAATCCATCAGCAGCCAGAATCTGTTCTGCCTGCGTTGTTGCTAGGACAATCTGACGGATTGCAGGAGTGTCTTTTGCAACAATGCCTTTGCGAAGAGTTTCGATGTAGCCATCAACTGCTCCATCAACAGCCTTCATTCGCTTAGAGATGTTTGACCAGTTCTCCTCTGTTGCAGTTGGAGATAGGTCAAAGATGTCTCTAATGCCTTGAGCGTTAGAAGCGATTGGGTTTAGGTCTCTATTGCCAAGACCTGAATCGTAAATCTCACCGCTTAGCTTCAATGTTGAAGTCATCGCAAGCTTGGTGACTTTGTCCACATCGTCACGAACTTCAGTTGCTTCAACCTTGGCAAGCATCTCTTTTTCTAGCTTGTTGTGGTGAGCCGCTGCTTCTGGGCTGGTGTCTTCTAGTCTGTCTTCGCCAACTTTGAAACCAGCATAGGTAGCAAATTCAGGGCTTAGATCAACAAGAGTTTTTACCCAGTCTTCAGCGAGCAGGTCTAACTTGGATGGTTCACGTGACATCTTGATACCTTTCGGGTAGGTCAAATTACTTAGGACAAATCTAGTCCTGTTTTAGTGAGTAATTAGTCCAGCCCTGGACGATACTGAGCTCTCCACTGGCCAAAGCCTGGGTTCAGATCGTTTCTAAAGATAGATGCATTTCTGTTCCAAGAGGAAGCAGGCTTTTTAGCCTGCTTCTTTCCTTCTGTTACCTGCTCAGCGTGAGCGGCCTCCAAGATTGCAACAACTGCAGCCAACTCCTCAGGAGTTGGGCTACCGGCTAGAACCTTGATGGTTTCAGAAATAGGCTCTGGGTTTATCACAGTGGGATGTTTCCGTGCTTTTTAGGAGGTGTGGTGGCTCGCTTAGTCTTCAGGGCAGCTAGAGCCTTGATAACACTGATACGAGTAGCGGCAGGCTCGATGATTCCATCTAGCTCACCACGTTCAGCTGCAAGGTAAGGGCTAGCAACGTTGTATGTGTATTCAGCAGCTAGCTGAGCTCTTACCTGCTTCACATCTTCGCCAGCTTCTTCAGCGGCTTTGATCTTGTCGCGGAACAAGATGTTTACAGCACCCTGTCCACCCATAACTGCGATCTCAGCTGTCGGCCAAGCAAGGTTAATATCTGCACCAAGTTGCTTAGAGCCCATAACGATGTATGCGCCTCCGTACGCCTTACGAGTGATAACCGTTACCAGCGGAACAGTTGCTTCAGCGTATGCATATAGCAACTTAGCTCCACGTCTAATCACGCCAGCCCACTCCTGATCTGCACCAGGAAGATATCCTGGGACGTCAACAAGAGTTAATACTGGGATTGAGAATGCATCTGCGAATCTAACAAAGCGAGCAGCTTTTTCAGCGGCATCAATGTTTAGTGTTCCAGCAAGTGCACTTGGCTGGTTAGCAACAATAGCGATTGACTGTCCAGCAACTCGAGCGAAACCAATCAAGATGTTCGGTGCGAATAGAGGCTGAACTTCCAAGAACTGGTTGTCATCAACGATTGACTCAATAACTTTGATCATTGAGTAAGGCTGGTTAGGTGAATCAGGAATGATGCTGTTCAGCACTCTGTCTTCGTCAGTGATTTCGAATGCTTCTTCGCTCTCGTAGTGAACTGGTTCGCTCAAGTTGTTTTCTGGAAGGAAGCTAAGCAAGTTTCTTGCATAGTCCAGTGCATCATCTTCATCACTGGCAAGGTAGTGAGCAACACCAGAAGTCTTGTTGTGGGCTAGAGCTCCACCAAGTTCTTCCATCTCAACTACTTCACCGGTAACAGTCTTAATGACATCAGGACCGGTAACAAACATGTTTGAAGTCTTATCAACCATGATCACAAAGTCAGTTAGCGCAGGACCATAAACAGCACCACCGGCAGCTGGACCCATGATGATAGAAATCTGAGGGATAACTCCAGATGCCATTGTGTGACGCTTAAAGATTTCACCGTACTTACCAAGAGCAATAACACCTTCTTGAATACGAGCACCACCTGAATCAAGAATTCCAATTAGAGGAACACCGGTTGAGATGGCTAGGTCCATGATCTTGATGATCTTGTTTCCAGCTGCTTCACCAAGGGAACCACCAAAAATTGTGAAGTCCTGAGAGAACAGTGCAACCTGGCGTCCACCAATAGTTCCGATACCGGTAACTACAGAGTCACCGTATGGACGGTTCTTGTCCATGCCGAATGCTGTTGAGCGGTGTCTAACAAACTCATCCATTTCAACGAATGACCCTGGGTCAAGCAATAGCTCAATACGCTCACGAGCGGTCTTCTTGCCCTTGGCGTGCTGCTTAGCGATAGCGGCTTCACCGCTTGCGTAAACTGCCTCGTGGTAGCGGTTACGTAGGTCTTCGATCTTGCCTGCAGTCGTAGAAAGGTCAGGCGTATTCTTATCGGTCAAAGCTTGTCTCCAATTTTGGTTGTGCAGAGGTTCTCTGGCTCAACTGCAACTCTATCCAAGAGGTGTCGGTTGGAGGGTCTAACCTAGAACTCATGGAACTAAAACTCAGTAGCGAATTTGCCTCCAGAATTGAGTATTTACCTGTAACAGGCTCAACAAACAGCGATTTACTGTCTTTTGCAGTGAATAATCCAGAGTTATGGACTGATTTTTCAGTCCTTCTTACTGAAAATCAGAATTCTGGCAGAGGAAGACTTGATCGGCAGTGGGTTTCTGAACCAGGAGCTGGTCTAGCCGTCTCCGTATTGCTGAAGCCAACCACCTTCGGAATGAGCAGTTTCGGTTGGCTTCCCCTTCTTGCTGGGCTAGCTATGAGGAATGCCGTTTCATCTCTTATTGAAGACGCTCCGGTTAGTTTGAAGTGGCCTAATGATGTTCTTGTTGCGGGGGAGAAGATCTCTGGGCTGTTAGCTGAAGTTCTTCCATCAGGCGATGGCGTTGTTATAGGTGCAGGTCTGAACCTCAGACAGACCAAGGAGCAACTTCCTATTGAAAGTGCAACTTCTCTAGCTTTGCACGGTGTTACCAACTTTGAACTCGATGATGTCTTGGTCAGATACTTAGCGTCATTCAAGAGACTCTATGAAGAGCTATCAGATGCTAAGGGAGATGCGGAAGTTTCTGGATTGAGACAAGCCGTCCAAGATGCCTCTTCAACAATTGGTTCAAATGTGAAAGTGCTATTGCCAGATGGAACAGATTTCTCAGGTAAAGGCGTGGGGCTTGATGCCACAGGTCGACTACTGGTAGCAATGTCGGATCCATTAGAGATTCGTGCCGTTGCAGCGGGCGACATTCAACACTTGCGACAATAGTTAGATGTCCGCATCCCAGCCATTCGAAGAGCAAAGCTTCGTAGTTCTCCGAAGACATGGCGCTGCCCTAATTTATCCAGTTATCTTCTTGTCCTTAGATGCTGCACTGTTCTTCTTCCTTGACTGGAGACTGACGGAAATCTGGCAGCATCAACTACTTCTGGGAATCGTTTTAGTCATTGGTCTACTGCTCTGGTTCATTCCCTCACTCAAGTTCTTCACCAATAGGTATGAACTAACTAGTACTCGAGTAGTCGCTCACTCTGGTTTGTTTGGCACGAAGACCGAAGAGGCAGCTTGGGGAGAAATAACTGGGGTGAGCATCTCTAGAGGTGTGAGCGCTTGGTTCCAGGGAGCTGGAGACATTCGCCTACACCGAGAATTTGGTCAGGACTTGGTTTTGATTAGAGTGCCAAAAGCTAAGAAGCTTTCCAAAGAAATAGAACAATTTCTTGCCAAGAGATCACGAACTACCGGAATGAGAAAATAGAACGTGACTAAATCAGTGGGAGTTATTGGTGGCGGGCAGTTGGCTCGCATGATGATTGCTCCTGCTCGGGCCATGGGACTAGAGATAAAGGTTCTAGCTGAAACAGAAGACAGCCCGGCTAAAGCTGCTGCAACAAGAGTTGGCGACTACAACAATCTTGAAGTCGTTAGAGAGTTTGCCAAGACAGTTGATGTCATCACCTTTGACCACGAACATGTTCCACTTTCAATTCTGGAAACTCTAGAGTCCGAGGGTTTCATAGTCGAGCCATCTTCTAAAGCTCTGCGTTTTGCACAAAACAAATTAGACATGAGAACCAAGCTGAGCGAACTCGGTGTTCCATGTCCTGCTTGGGCGAGAGTTACCACTGCTGAAGAATTAGACACTTTTATTCAAGCTCACGGCGGAGTTGCAATTCTAAAAACTCCAACCGGTGGCTACGACGGCAAAGGCGTCAGGGTGGTTAGATCAAGTGCAGACGCAAGCGATTGGCTAGAGAAGGATCAACCACTGCTTGTCGAAGAGAAGGTTAACTTCACTAGAGAGCTTGCTCAACTTTCTGCAAGGAATAGATCGGGTGACTGGTCGAGTTGGAATCTAGTAGAGACAATCCAAAAAGATGGTGTGTGTGCAGAAGTAAATTCACCTGCTCCAAGTGCAAACTACGAATTGGCTTCTAGTATCGCGAAGACCATCGCTCAAGGATTAGATGTAACAGGTGTCTTAGCGGTTGAACTCTTTGAAACAGCAGATGGACATCTTCTAGTGAATGAACTTGCGATGCGTCCACACAACTCAGGTCACTTCAGTATCGAAGGTTCAAACACCAGCCAATTCGAACAACACATTAGAGCAGTTGCTAATGAGACTCTGGGAGATACCTTTCCAACTAAGCCTTTCTCAGTGATGCTGAATATCTTGGGGCAAAATGACACAAATGACTATGGATTCTCTGATCGTGAGATCGATGGAGCCAGTGTTCACGTGTATGGGAAAGCTCCTAGAGCTGGAAGAAAGATGGGGCACATCACCGCTCTATCTGATGAATCCTTAGCAGAAGCAAGGCAGATAGCCACAGCGGTCTGGAAAGGGCTGCAAGCCTAACCAGTTTTTAGTAGTTGCGAATCTAAAATCAAAGGGAAGCAATTATCTGCGTTGTTCACAGCATCTATTTAGGAGAACCCCATGGCTCAAGCACTCGTTGGTGTTGTAATGGGTTCCGATAGCGACTGGGCTGTAATGAGCGATGCAGCTCAAGCCCTAAAAGAATTTGGCATTGAGTACGAGGTTGAAGTCCTCTCAGCTCACAGAACCCCTGATCTCATGATGGAGTGGGGAAAAGCTGCGGCTGGTCGCGGCATCAAAGTCATTATTGCTGGAGCAGGTGGGGCAGCTCACCTTCCAGGCATGATCGCCTCGGTAACCACTCTTCCTGTTGTTGGAGTTCCGGTGAAGCTCAAGAGCTTAGATGGCATGGATTCACTTCTGTCTATTGTTCAGATGCCTGCAGGCATTCCAGTTGCAACGGTTTCAATTGACGGAGCTAGAAATGCCGGAATCTTGGCTGCTCGAATTATCGGAGCATTTGAACCAAAGGTCGCAAAGGCTCTTGAAGCTTTCAGTGTTGACCTAGCCGATCAGGTTGCCACAAAGAATAAGAACCTCAAATCCAAGTTATGAGTTCAAGAAATTATTCTCGCGAACCAAATACTCCTTTTCGCAATGTTGAGAGAGCCAACTCGAGGCAATTAGTCAAAAGAGCTGGCTGGATTATTGCTCTTAACCTTTTTGTTCCTGGTTCTGTTCAGGTAGTGGCTGGTAATAAGAAGTTCGGTCGCTTAGGGATTATCTTCACCCTAGGGTTCTGGTCCTTCCTTGTTGTTGCAGCTTTATTCGCTCTAGTTTCTAAAGTTGCTCTCTTTACTCTTATTTCTTCACCGGTACTTGCAACACCTATTGGTATCGCCTTCGTTGTCTATTCGGCTTTGATTGTTCTAACCACATTAGATGCCTTGCGTCTGATGTATTTGCATAGAGTCACTATGAGGTTCAAGTCGATTCTTGTAGTTTTGATTCTTCTAACCGGAACTTTCAATGGTTATGTTGCCAACACAATTGGATCTACTGCTCTAGCAGCTTCGAACTTCACAGCCACAACATTCAAGAACTCAGAAGCCTTTGAACCAACTAAGGGCAGATACAACATTCTGGTTCTAGGTGGAGACTCAGGTGCTAATCGCATGGGTCTGCGTCCAGACAGCATCTCTGTTCTGAGCGTCAGTGCTGAAACAGGGGTGGCAGTAAACATTGGTTTGCCAAGAAACCTACAGAGGATTCAATTCAAAGAGGGCACACCAATCAGAAGTGTTTATCCTTATGGCTTTAACAACAACTGTGAAGGTGAGTGTTTCCTAAGCTCCATTTACAAAGTAGCAATGGATAACCACAAGGACCTTTACCCAGGTATTGGTAAAAAAGGTTCAACTGCAGGAATTGAAGCAACTAGATCTGCAGTCGAGTGGGTCACGGGTCTTGAGATTGACGCCTATGTCCTAATCAACATGGATTCATTTGTCGAACTGATTGATGCACTGGGCGGAATTAGAGTCAATGTGAAGAAGGCTCTTCCTATTGGTGGGCAGCAGGATTGTTACCCTGCTGACAATGAACACGAATCTATTTGCCCAGATGCTCTTGGCTGGATTGAAAAAGGCATTCAGAATATGGATGGTCGCACTGCCCTTTGGTATGCAAGATCTCGACACAACACCAATGACTACGACCGAATGAAGCGACAGAGAGAAATTCAGAACATAGTCCTGAAGAAGATTGACTTACAAACACTGCTTTTCAAACTCAATGCGGTTGCAGGAGCAGGTGCCAAGCTCATCAAGACTGACATTCCAGGAAGTTCACTCCCAACACTTATGGATCTTGCTCTGAAAGCTAGATCTAGTGGACTGAAGAGTTTGCAACTTACTAGCCCAACAATTGAGGCAAATAACCCAGACTTCCGCCTTATGCGTCAACTAATTCAGCAGAAAATCAAGAAGTATAAATAGGTTTCTCCCAGTTTCGCAGAAGAGATTTCACAGTTCTAAAAGTTAGTCTGGATTCATGAAAAACCTCAGAATTGCACTAATGGCAGTTATTTTGGCTGCCACAGTATCTGGATGTTCCTTGCTGTACCCAAACATGGGTAAGCCAACAGATAGCCCAAGCCCAACAGCTACGGAAACTGAAACTCCAGAGCCGACTGTCACCCCTACTGAAACCGAGACCCCGGAGCCCACTAAAGACCCGGCGACGGTTGAGATACTTGACGCTTATGTTGACACTCAGAATGGTGTTCTCCAGGTTGTGGCTCAGATCACTAACTTCAGCGAGGAAGGTGGAACATGTACTGCCACCTTCACCAATGGCAGCAAGAGCACATCCATATCAGTGAAAGCTGAATCTAATGCTGCAAATACGCAGTGTAGAACCATGGAATTTCCTTTAGGCGATTTGGCTAAGGGAGCAGGGGTAGTTAGCGTCAAATATGACTCATCTTCTCACGCAGGCGAATCAGCTGGAAGCTCGGTAGTTATTCCGTGATTTACAGCCGGTTGACCAAAGGGGTAGTGGCAGTGCTGGTAGCACTGCTTACTTCTTTTGGCCTGACCGCTATTCAACCTGCCACTGCATTAGATGGAAAGAACTTTGATCCAGGCCTAATCATCAGTGACAGCGTGTTTTTTGATTTCGGCACAATGACCGCTGCTGATATTCAACGATTCTTAGATTCGCAAGTTCCTGTTTGTGGGTCTAGCTCCTCAGGTATGCCGTGTTTGAAGAATTACAAAACAGATACCCCAGAGAAGATCGCTGAAGTTGGCAAATGTAAGTACATGCCAGCTCAAAAGAACATTTCTGCAGCTCAAATCATCTACAACATTTCTAGAGCCTGTGGGATCAACCCAAGAGTGCTCCTAGTTACTTTGCAAAAAGAGCAGGGCCTAGTTCAAGCGAGAATCCCATCTCCATATATGTATAGAGCGGCTATGGGTTATGGCTGTCCAGACAGTGACCCTGGTATCTGTGGAAAAGTTTGGACTGGATTGTTCAATCAGCTTTACAAAGCAGCAGGGCAGTATCAGTGGTACGGAGATCCGAATGGGTCTTTCACTTACCTTCGTCCTGGTAGACAGGTTTCAATTTCTTATCACCCGACTGCATCTAGAAACTGTGGAAAGCTAACTTTCACTTTAAAGAACCAGGCAACTGCGAACCTTTACTACTACACACCATTTGTTCCTAACAAAGCCGCTCTAGCCAATCTTCGAGGAACAGGGGATACGTGTTCTTCTTATGGAAATAGAAACTTCTGGCGCTTTTACTGGGATTGGTTTGGCAGTCCTATTGGCGGTGGCTTCTTGTTGAAGAGTTCAACTAGCGACCCATACTTCATTTCAAATGATGTTAAGTACCCACTGACTGATCCCGAATTAGTTAAAGAGCTAGCACCCCTTGGACCTTTGGGAGAAATTTCTAAAGAGTATCTAGATTCATTCAAGACTGGCATTCCGATGACTCGCATCATTAAGAGTGCACCGGTAAATAACGTGAGCACTTATTACTTCATTGCTGATGGCAAGAAGTACCTTATTGCTTCATGCGATCAGGCATCCAACCTAGGTTTGGATTGCACAAAAGCAGTTCAGATGACTCAAGTTCAACTGGATGCTCTGCCAACTGGAGCGTTCAGACCTGACATTACTGGAGTTGTAAAGAGCATCCCTGTTGCTCCAGCAGTTGCTTCTTACTTCTTAGTAAATGCAACCAGGAAGTACCCGGTTGATTGTGCCAAGATTTCTACCCTTGGTTTTAGCTGCACTACTGCTAAGGCTCTAAAGACAGCCGAACTAGATGAATTAGTTACTACAAGACTCACAGCTTCAAACCTAGGTATATCTTCAATGATTAACCTTGCTGATGGTACGAAGGTCTATCTGCAAAATGGAACGAAGAGGGAAGTACTTGACGAGGCTTCGCTCACCGCTGAGGGGGTTCCTGCCACTGCTCCATCACCTCTAACTCTTCAAGATTTTGATTACCTACCGTGGGGACCACCGATAGCAATTGATGGAAGCCTGTTTACTAACAAAGATGTTGGTGCTGACGTTATTCTCACAGGCGGTCAGATCTATGAGATTGATCCAGCTACCAGAAAAGACATCGACTTCACGAAGATATTTAGAGCCAGCAAAGGAAAATTGAGCACGAATGGTTTGAGCAAACTTCCTAAAGCTAAGCCTCTAAAGAGTTTGATTGTCGATGACTCAAATCAGTATTGGATGCTAACAAAGAGGGGAAAGACTCTCATTGATAGCCCATCCAACTGGACTAGTGCTGCCGTGAAAGTTTCAAACGCTCTAGCAGAGAAGTTCACCACTACAGAATCCACCATTACTGACTCTCACTTGATTAGAGCCGACGGACAGGTAACTATCTATCTTTTGAGAGATGGGGTTATCAGAGCTACCTATAACGAGGCTGACCGAATTGCATTACAGCCTTCTCTTTCGACTATTGATATTGTTCCTGTGAGTATTTCTGGAATGAGTTTCATTCCGAAGAGCGTGATGATTCTTCCCGTTGGTCTGGTAGTCAAGAATGCTAAAACAGGAGTCATGGGAATCATTGATTCACCTACCAGCATGATCACATTCAATGACAAGTCAATGAAGTTGAAACTTGCTCAGCCAAGAGTTCTAAAAACTATTCAGCTTCTCGGCTATCCAAGTAGTGCTACTCTCGGCTCGTTCAAAGTCTCTTGTTCAGGAGATCTCTATGTTGCCGCGAATGGTGAACTACATGAAATCGCATTAGCTGATGCGAAAGAACTTCCTGGAGTATCAACGAAACTAAGTGCTTCCACCTGTGCCTTGCTAACAGTTTCACCAAAGAAGTTCGGTCGTTACATCGGACACAAATTTGTTGATCCAATTTCTAAGAAGACAATCATGAAGGCATACAAGATAGTCAAGGGCAAGAGACTGCCGTTCAAGAGCCTGACTTCCTATAAGGCTGAGAACCTATCTGGTATTCCTTTGGTTTGGGTTGATGATGACTTCCTAAAGAACTTGCCTCTAGGGAATCAAATGAGTGCTACTCCGGTGATTGGCCCAAAGCCTGCACCTGTGGTTCAACCAAAGACCTACACAATCAAAGCTGGAGATTCGCTATCCCTAATCGCAGCTAAGTTCAAGACAACAGTTGAAAAATTGATGGAACTGAACAATCTCACGAATTCAAATCGAATCTCAGTGGGACAATTGCTGAAACTGCCTAGCGCCTAATAAGTCGAGTAATCGGCCTCTTGCTGATTTGCTCTAGCTGCTTGCGCTTAGTTTTCTTGAAGTTCTCTTCTAGGAGTTCCTCAGGATCATGTGACTTGACTGCAAAGAGAATCAACATCATCATCGCCGATTGAATTAGCAACCTTGATTCAGTAATTCCTCTTACCAACTGAGTGACCAGAAGCAATAGCGGCCATAGGTATAGAGCATTGCTGTGGTGCACACCTAGACGCCAAGTCTTTACAAATACTCTGGTCAGAAGAATTACAAAAAGAATTAGTCCGACAGCTCCTAGCTGCAGCCACATGTCTAGGTATGCGTTGTGAGCCTGGTAATACTTTTCACCATTGATGATGACCAGCCCCTCATAAGGGCTAACACCAGGAACCCACACACCGGTGAAACCCCAACCCTCTAAAGGTCTTAGCTCAATCAGATCGGCAACGCTTTGCCAGATGTCAGTTCGATGGGTCATATCCGGAGATTTACCAAGGAACTCAAATACTTGCTTTCTAAAAGCAAGCACTAGGAATACACCAACTCCAGCTATCGACCAAGCGATTCGGTAGTAGCGGTGACGAGTTGCCTTGTCTTTTCCTTCGGCTGCCAAAGAAACGATTGCGGCCAATAGAACTGCAATCGAAGCAAATACCATTCCTGCAGACTTAGCAACGAAAATCAATGCAACTGAGGCAACAAGGCTTACTAGAGAAAGCACTCGGGTCTTTTTCTTGATGGCCGCTTCAATAGCAAAAGTAATCACACCGATTAGAGCAAGGGCAGCAACAAAGTTGTTGCTAATAAGGTTTGGATTTCCAAGCATAAGTCGGAGTAATCCGAAATCTAGCAACACGGAGCTTTGTTCGATTGACAACTTAGCTATTGGGAATATTGCTGACACAACTCCGATGGTCAGCATTCCAAAGACAATCCCGCGAATTGTGTTGGCAAAGATAATCAGAATCTGTCGCCAGGTGAATGTTGCTGCAAAGAATAATGCGACTAGGGTTACCCCGATTTGGATAGTAAAGCCACTCAGCGTCTGCATAGGATAGGCAGACCAAGTTGAGCTACCGATCATAAGAACTAGGAGAAGAGTTAGTTCAATAGGCATCTGCCTTACTACTCTCTTCCAATCTGCCTTAGCTAGAAAGTAAATTGAGCCCACGACAGTGGTTATTGCCCCCGTCAGCCACAGAATCCACACAGGATTGGCTCTGATGTAATCCTCACCAAATAGGGAATCACCTGAAATCAGAACAACCAGGGAGAGGTAGGCCAAGCCGCGAGCAAGCTTGCTCGGTTTCTTCATTTTGAGTTTCTTTTGCTTTTCCATAATCCCTGCCCACAAGTCTATGGGTGGCAAAGCCGTTGCTGAAAGGTGGTTTGGCTAGGCTTATGAGGTGCTAGTCAAAATAACTAATCAGGCCCTGGACTACGCGTGGGGTTCAAAAACCCTCATCAGCGATTACTTTGGCATACCTGCAACAGGTAAACCAATGGCAGAGATTTGGTTTGGCACACACGACGGATCTCCAACAGAAGTAGTAGGGGAGAACACTTCTCTCTTGAAACTTCTTGAAGCTAGAGGCGCAGCGTCAAGACTTCCTTTTCTTCTCAAGATTTTGGCTGCTGAAGCTCCACTATCTATCCAGGCTCATCCAAACCCTGAGCAAGCAATTGAGGGATTCAAAAGAGAGAACTCACTCGGTATTGCACTTGATGCGAGCAGCCGAAACTATAAAGATGACAAGGCCAAGCCTGAACTTATTGTGGCTCTAACCGAACGATTTGATGCACTGGTTGGCTTTAGCAGTACTGCTCTGATTAAGGAGAAGTTCTCCGAGCTTTTGGAAGCTAGTAGTAGCCCTAGTCTCAGCACTGTCTTGAACCAGTGGCTACTGTGGCTTGAAGAATCAGATGGAATACGAAAAGTATTCATGAGTACCCTGACATCTCCTGATTGCGATGAAGCATTCATCTCAGATCTGATTGACGCAGCTGAACAGTGCCCTTCACTAGTTGACCTAGTTGTTCACCTTGCAGAGCACCATGGCAGGGACAGAGGTATTGCATCGGCTCTACTTATGAATCACATGATTCTAGATAGAGGTGAAGGTGTATTTGTTCCTGCTGGTATGCCACACGCATACCTTTCAGGATTAGGTGTTGAGGTCATGCTTGCCAGTGACAATGTTTTGCGTGGGGGACTAACTCCAAAGCACATAGATGTCGATGAACTATCTAAAGTTTTGGTGTTTGAGAGCACAGAACCTTCTCTTGTGAAGACTCATAACCTAGCCGTTGGATTTGAGAAGTTTGAATTACCGACTCCTGAGTTTGACTTCTACAGAGCAAGCGTTGGTTCAAGTAATCTGCTTGCTGATCTGAACTTGCCTGGAGATGCCATTGTTCTTTGCACACAAGGTTCTGTTGCGGTTAGCAACAGCCAAGAGGAACGTGAAGTAATCAACAGTGGGGAAGCTGTGTTTATGGCAGGGGATGCTAGGTCATTTAGCCTGACAGGAACTGGAACTGTCTTTATAGCGGTTAGTGCTAACTAGCTCCGAAGGACCTCGTACTTATGCCGAGAGGGCACCTCTCTTATCTCCATTCGGGTATGCCAAAAGCCCTAGAAATCAAGCAAATACGAAGATAAAGGGTTTATAACGGTTCTCGATTTGACCTATTCTCAAGTTGACACCACAATACTTACAGCGTTGTAATTACAACTGTGAAATCCAGTTTTATTGCTGGAGAGATTTGAGAGGAACCACATGTCCATGAACGAGAGCTTTGGCCAAGTACCTGAAGACTGGTTTAAGGACCCTTTCCTCCGCTCAATGCTTGGTGGAGATCTGAGTGCAGATCACAACCCTTTAGCTTGGCAGCGCGACGCTCTATGTTCACAGACAGACCCAGAAGCTTTCTTCCCTGAAAAGGGTGGCTCAACTAGAGATGCCAAACGCATTTGCTCTGGTTGCGATGTTCAGAAGCAGTGCCTGGATTATGCACTGGCTAACGACGAAAGATTTGGTATCTGGGGCGGCCTAAGCGAGCGCGAACGTCGCAAGCTAAAGAAGCGCGCTTAGTCTAAGGACTGGCCACGGCATGAGTATGCGTGTGGTGGCGGTTGTCGTTTCAAATGGACAACCGAGCTATTTACAAAAGAACTTAGAAGCTCTTGAAAAGCAGAGCTTCAGAATTGAACGCACTCTAATTGTTGACAGTTCTAAATCAAATGAAACAACTGAACTTCTAGATGCGTTTGTTGCTCAATCAAATAAACATGCCGTTCTTGCAATTCAAGAAAAAGCGACATTCGCAGAACTCTCTGCTCTTGCAATTAAGCAGTCTCTTGTAGGTATAGAAAACTTAGATGAAATTGCGATCTGGCTTATTCACGATGATTCAATTCCAGAAGTTCATGCATTAGCTGAACTAGTTAGAGCATTAGAGCTTTCACCTTTGGTGGCGATTGCATCCCCTAAACAAGTTGGTTATGAAAACCAGAAGCTAATCGTTCAACAGGGGTTGACTGTTACTAAGTCGATGAGACCTTTCTCACTAGTGAACAATGAGCTTGATCAGAAGCAGCACGACTGGATGAGCGATGTTTTGGCTGTGTCCAGTAATGGAATGCTAATCAGAGCCAATGTTTGGGCTGAGCTAGGTGGCTTCTCTCTAGTGGCTCCTGAACTTGCAGCGGATATTGACTTAGGTATCAGAACGCATCAACTTGGTTTCCGAGTTGTAGTGGTGCCAACTTCTAGAGTTCGCCATGCTGAACTTTCTCTTCATGGCAAGAGAGATAAGAAGTGGTTGGGCGGTTCAGTTAAGTTTGCTCTTGCAAAAGCTACTAATCATCTGCGACTATCTCACTTCCCACTTTTTGTTTCTTTCCTTTACTGGCTATCACTTCCACTTCTCTCTGTGATCCAGGTTGCAACTCTGTTGCTAGTAAAAAGACCAGATCGAATCTTCTTTACTCTCAGAGCAAATCTCTGGGCTTTCTTCACAGTCAGGGCAAGGCTAAGAGATCGGCACAGAGCCTCACTCAAGTCAGTTAGACCGCTATTTGCTACCTCTGCTCAAGCTAAGTCTCGAAGTCGATTGGCTTTCGAATTGGAAGAGCAGAAAACTAACCTGGCTAATTTCCAAGAGGCCCCAACAGCAAGAACAAACACTGCTCAGAGAAGTTTTGTAGCCAGCGGCGGGCTATGGGTAATGCTTGGACTCTTACTTGCCTCATTCCAATACTTACCTTTGGAAAGAGCCGTCAAGGGTGGATTCTCACTTCCGCTTAGCGATAGTTGGTTGCAGCTATTTGCTAACACCGGCGCTAGCTACCAATACGTTGGTCTTGGACTAGCAGCCCCAAGCGATCCCTTCACGTGGGTATTGCTGTTTATAGGTTCTTTGACTTTCTTTGCTCCGAATGTGGCTATGTCAGCCGTCCTTTTTGTTGCCATGCCTCTTGCTTACTTTGGAGCATGGCGATTGCTGTCAACAATCACTCTTCGAAACACTCTCAAGATTCCGCTAGCTCTCATTTATGCCTTCTGGCCGGCTTTGACCATTGCTCAATCAGAAGGTAATTTCCCAGCAGTGATATTCGCAATCACGCTGCCTTGGCTACTTTTCTCTCTAGCTAGAGCAGGGCGATTTGGTATTGCTAGTTCAGTTAGATCAAATGCTCAGACTTGGTCTTGGATTGCAGCTAGCTCCTTGCTGTTTGCAGTGGCTGCGGCGAGTGCTCCGAGTGCTTTGCCAATGCTTGTAATTCTGGCGATTGTTTACGCAGTCCTATCCAGAGGAAGATTTGCGATTACAGCTGTAATTGTTTTGCCAGCCTCGGCCCTCGTCTTTCCTTACGTTGTTCACCAAGCCTTTATCAACCAGAATCCTGTAGCGGTATTGGCTGACCCAACCATTTCTTATTCCAGTAAGCAAAAGAATTTGCTTGACGCTCTTATGGGTAATGACCAGATTCTTGGCTGGGCAGCAATTGGTTTACTTGCGTTTGGCCTATTGGCTCTCTTGGCAAAGGCAAAGGGTGTATTTGGTTTTTGGCTAATTGCTCTCTTGTCCATGGCAAGCCTCTGGTTCATTCAAGGCATCCCATTCACAGGAGGTGGAACGGGATCAATCTTCCTCGCCTCATCTAGCCAAGTGTTTGCAAGTCCAACTCCATTAGTGATGCTCACAGTGCTTGCTGTGATTGCAGCAATTGGTATTTGGCTTGATTCGCTTACTCGAGTTGGATTGCGAAGAATTCTTGTTTCTGTTGCGGTAGTTGGCGGGCTCGTGCCTTTGGCGGTTAGCTCTGCACTGACACCTGCCAAAGTTTCTTTCGGAGAAACCAGAAATCTTCCAGCGATTTTTGAGGCTGAAGCTAAGGCCGGAAATGATCTACGTCTTTTGGTTATTTCCAATATTGGTGTGGCAGAGAATCAAGAATTCAGAGCAGAAATCATCAGACCTAATGGTCTAAGGCTTGATTCAGTTTCCACCGCCTACAGATTCAGTTCTCAGAATGTGAGCAACCTCACAAGCGATACCCTCAAGAGCTCTATTTCTGAACTTGTTTCCAATCTTGTTTCAGCCAATGGCAAAGATTTGAACCCTGCTCTGAAAGAAGCAGGCATTGGCTATGTGTTGGTTACTGAAGCCGAAGGAAACTCTGATCTTGCAGTTAGCTTGAACTCAGTAGTGGAACTAGACCAGGTCGGTAAGACTGAATTTGGTCAACTATGGAGAGTGAAAGCTAGCGACACATTTGAGGTAAAAGACAACCAAACCTATTGGTCAATCACTAAGTCAGTTCAGCTAGGCATACTCTTCGGTTATGTCCTTCTGGCTCTGCCAACATCTCGTGGACGAAAATCCAGGACAGATATTGAAGCAGCCAACGAAGACAGTTTTCAGGTTGAGGAGGAGCAGTAATGGTTATTAGAGTCATTCGCTTCCTACTTGTTGCTGGTGGGGCAACTGCAGCAGTTGTTTATGGAACACCGATGGCACTTCTAAGCACACCGGTTGTAACACCTCAGGTGCTTGATGTTAGTGCCAAGGATTTACAAGTAAGTTGTGCTGGTCCTACCTTTGTGCCTGGCGGTAAGAACCAGACTTCGGTTTCAAGTTTCAAGAGAATTGCTACCGCTAGTTCTTCATTGACCTATGCAGGAAAGACTGACACTTCACTCAAGGGCTATTCAGCTAAGGCTGTAACAGGGTTTGGAGTGAGGCAAGACCTGTTCAAGAGAATCAGTGATGAATCCTCATTCGTAGTTCTAGATGAAACAGGGAAGACTCCTCAAGGTTCTGAACTCCTATCAGCAAACCAAATTCAGCTTGCTTCCCAGAAGACAATAAAGGGTTTGCTGGCGGCTCCTTGCCTAAGACCGCAAAGTGAGTTCTGGTTGGTTGGTGGTTCCACAGCCGTTGGTCGAGAAGCACTTCTGGTTCTTTCAAACCCAACCAGCATTGATTCAACTATTGACCTAGAGATCTTCACAGAGAACGGAAGCTCTCTGAGTGCTGGTCTAACCGGTATCGCCGTGCGTGCTGGAAAAACAACAGTCCTACCTATTTCCTCTTTTGTTCTTCGCGCTGAGTCATTGGCCGTTCACGTAGTCAGTAGAGGTGGTTCGATTACTGCCTTTATTCAGCAGAAAGCCATTCGAGGCAACAGTGCTTCTGGAGCGGACTATGTTTCACCTGCACCGCAAGCAAGCACTCAATCAGTGATTCCAGGTCTTCTGATTAGAGGATCTGCTTACAGCGCTAAGTTCAAGTCCGCTTCAGATAAGTACTCAGATGTTGAACAGGCCCTGAGAGTCTTTGTGCCTGGCAGCAAAGATGCAACCATCACCTTCCAAGTCTTAGGAACTACCTCAGAAACATTTGGAACAGTTCTGTCTGTGACAGCAATTGCAGGAAAGGTAACAGACTTCCCAATTTCTGGTTTAGCTGATGGCGACTATTTCGGAATTCTAGATTCAGATGTTCCTGTGCATTCGAGTGTTCGCCTCGTTAGAAGTAAGACTGGGGCAGATGCCTACACAGATTTCTCTTGGATAAACCCAGCAGAAGGATTCACAACACCTCGATACATCGCTGTTCCTAAAGCAGGGATTAGCAAGCTTTCAGTTACCAACCCAAGTGATAAGCCAACCAACATCTCTATCAAGATTGGCGGGGAAACTATCAAGCGAACAATTGGTGCTTCTTCAACTGAAGTTATTAGAGCAACACCTGGTCTTTCAATGGGAGTTATTCCAAGTGATCAGGAAGTGTTTGCAAATCTAGTTATTGACGTTGATGGTCGTATAGGTGTTTTGCCAGTTCTTGATGACAAGAACATATCCGGACAAGTGAAAGTTAGCGTTCACTAACTATTCGTCATCACCAAAGATAAGTTCCCAAGGCTCTTTGCCAATTAGTTCAGCGGCAGCCTCAAACACATGGTGCTCAATGCGCACACGTTCCTCAGTCGGGTTATTGCTCTGACCCTGATTCAATCTGAGGATTGGCAGCCTATAAATGATGATGGTTTTTGATTCAGGTCTTACTGACCAGCGCTTCACAAAAGTTGAGTTTTCCCCAAGAACAGGGGCATCTTGAATTCGATAGTGGAGATCACCTAGCTCTTCAGGCCAGCGTTCTCTTAGGTATTCACAGGTTGTGCTGACTATTGAGGCGAAAGAATCAAGGCCTGAGCCGCCTGTTTTGTACTGGGCTCCGGAGAGCGAGTGGCGTATGCCACGGCCGTGGCGGTCTCTCGCTCTAGGTCTTAAGCTCATGGGGACATTGTATTCTTTAGTTTGTTGAGCAGAAGGGCCTCTTATGACAGTCAATTGGGACGCAATGGTCAAAACCTACGATGTGCGTGGCTTAGTAAACATTGATCTAACCGAAGACGTAGTCGAAGCGCTAGCCGCAGGCTTTGTTGATGAACTAGAACTTGCCGGTAAGTCAGTTGTTGTTGGACATGACATGCGTGACTCTTCTCCGCTATTCGAGCAAGCTTTCTCCAGAGGAGCAAGAGCTCGCGGTGCGAATGTAATTTCTATTGGACTTTGTTCAACTGACGAGTCTTACTTCGCTTCGGGTCAGATGGATCTTGCTGCTGCGATGTTCACGGCCAGCCACAACCCAGCAAGCTACAACGGAATCAAATTCTCAAGAGCAGGTGCTCGAGGTATTTCTCTAGACACTGGACTTGCAGGAATTAGAGATAGAGCAAAAGTATTTCTAGCTGAAGGTATTGAAGAAGTCTCTACCCCAGGTACTTACATCAAGAAAGATGTTTTGGTTGAGTACGCGGCTTATCTAAGAACCTTGGTTGATCTTTCTAATGTGAAGCCAATGAAGGTTGTTGTTGATGCAGCGAATGGTATGGGTGGGCTCACAGTTCCCGCTGTGTTGGGTCAGGCAGCAGGTCTAGCCAAGCTACCTATCGAAATTGTCGACATGTACTTTGAACTAGACGGTACTTTCCCAAACCACGAAGCCAACCCCCTTGAACCTAAGAACCTGGTTGATTTGCAGAAGGCTGTTGTTGAGCACAAAGCAGACCTAGGTCTTGCTTTTGATGGTGACGCAGACCGTTGTTTCGTAATTGATGAGAATGGTAACCCGGTTACTCCAAGTGCTGTTGCCGCGATGGTTGCTAAGCGAGAAATTGCCAGAGCACGAGTACTTGATCCAAATGCTGACATCACTATTTTGTATAACCTCATCACTTCAAAGATTGTCGCTGAAGTTATTGAGTCTGAGGGAGCAAAGGGAGAGCGAACCAAGGTTGGGCACTCTCTAATCAAGGACCGCATGGCTGCAACCAACGCTGCCTTCGGAGGAGAGCACTCTGCTCACTACTACTTCAAGAGCTTCTGGGGAGCTGACAACGGAATGTTGGCAGCGATGCATGTTCTAGCCGAGTTCGGTTCTCAGCCGGAAACCCTCAGTGCTATCTCTAAGCAATACAATCCTTACTTCTTATCTGGTGAGATCAACTCAACGGTTACCGATGTCCCAGCAGCTAGAGGCAGAGTTGAAGAAGCCTTTGCCAGCCGAGCTACTTTTGACCACCTAGATGGCGTCACAGTCTCAGGAACAGATGAGCAAGGTAACTGGTGGTGGTTCAATGTGAGGGCTTCCAACACCGAGCCTTTACTTCGTCTGAACGTTGAAGCCAAGGCTGAAGCGACTATGGAGGCCATCAGAGACGAAGTCTTAGGGCTCATTCGTAGGTAACGATTTGGTTTCTTTTGGGGTCTATTTAGGGCGATAATAGAGTCCATGACTTACATGAATGGCAAGACAGACACCCGTATTGAGCACAAGGTCGCAGACCTTTCGCTAGCAGATTATGGAAGACACCTAATCCGCCTAGCTGAAAATGAGATGCCTGGACTCATGGCTTTGCGTGAGCAGTTTGGTCCTCACCAGCCACTTCGTGGTGCCCGTATCGCAGGTTCTCTGCACATGACTATTCAGACAGCTGTTCTGATTGAAACTTTGGTAGCTCTTGGAGCTAAAGTCCGTTGGGCTTCATGCAACATTTTCTCAACTCAAGATGAAGCAGCTGCTGCTGCTGTTGTTGGTCCTCACGGAACAGTTGCTTTGCCTCAGGGTGTTCCAGTTTTTGCTTGGAAGGGTGAATCACTAGAAGAGTACTGGTGGGCTACTGAGCGCATCTTCGACTGGACCCAAGAAGCAATTGCTGAAGGTGCAGACTACATCGGTCCAAACATGATCTTGGATGACGGTGGAGATGCAACTCTTCTAGTTCACAAGGGTCGCGAATTTGAATTGGCAGGATCAGTTCCACCAGCAGGTCTTGAAGACAGCGAAGAGTATCGAGTAATTCTTAACCTTCTAACTGAGCAATTAAAATTGCAGAAGGATCGCTTCACTAGAGTTGCAGCAGATATCTATGGTGTTACTGAAGAGACAACCACAGGTGTGAAGCGTCTATACGAAATGTTCAAGCGTGGAACTTTGCTATTCCCAGGTATCAACGTGAACGACTCTGTGACCAAATCTAAGTTTGATAACAAGTACGGAATTCGTCACTCACTACCAGATGGTCTAAACCGTGCAACAGACATCCTTATCGGTGGAAAGACTGTCTTCATTGCAGGTTACGGAGATGTTGGTAAGGGTGCAGCTGAAGCTATGCGTGGCCAAGGTGCTCGCGTAATCATCAGCGAAGTTGACCCGATTTGTGCTCTACAGGCTGCGATGGATGGATTCCAGGTCACCACAATTGAGAAGGTTGTAAAGGAAGCTGACTTCTTTATTACTGGAACTGGTAGCCCAGCGATTATTAGAACAGAACACGTTCTACAGATGAAGCACCTTGCAGTGATTGCAAACATTGGTCACTTCGACAATGAGATTGACATGGCTGGCATTGAGCGCATTGCTGGAGCAAAGAAGATTGAGGTCAAACCTCAGGTTGATGAGTGGCAGCTACCTAATGGCAATTCAGTACTCATCCTTTCTGAAGGACGTCTGATGAACCTAGGAAACGCAACAGGTCACCCATCATTCGTAATGAGCACATCGTTTAGCAATCAAGTACTAGCTCAGATCGAGCTATTTACTAAGAGGTCCGAATACCCAGTCGGCGTCTACATTTTGCCTAAACACCTAGATGAGCAGGTTGCTCGTCTTCACCTAAAAGCCCTCAACGTTGAGCTGACAGAGCTAACCAGTGACCAGGGCCGTTATATCGGAGTGGAGCCTCAGGGCCCATTCAAGCCGGATCACTACCGCTACTAGAAAGTACCTTGCATGTTTAAAATCCTTATCGTCGAAGACGATGATGCTCTTAGAGAGCAGCTAGAAATTGGGTTAATGGCCAGTGGATTTGATGTTTGCTTCGCAGCCAATGGTCTAGACGCTATTCCTGCTTTTGAGGCTAACAAGCCAGACCTTATTCTTCTTGATCTAATGTTGCCTGGTAAGAACGGTATCGAGATTTGTACCGAGATCAGAAGAAACTCTGGTGTTCCAATCATCATGCTTACCGCTAGAACTGATGACACCGACATGATTCGTGGTCTAGAAGCAGGTGCGGATGACTATGTCACCAAGCCATACAAGATTGAAGTTTTGGTTTCAAGAATCAAGGCTCGGCTTCGCCCACTCAAAGAAGTTCAGCACCCAATCATCAAACTTGGTTCTATCGAGATGGACACCTTGAGCCACGAGGTTCGCAAGGGAAACAAGAAGATTGCCCTTACTCCACTTGAGTTCAAGCTTTTGCTAACTCTTGCATCTCACCCAAATGAGGTATTCAGCAGAGAGATGTTGTTGGAGCAGGTTTGGGAATACACCTACAAGGCAGACACTCGTCTAGTAAACGTTCACGTTCAACGTCTACGTTCAAAAATTGAAGACGACCAAGAAGATCCGAAGCTAGTTGTGACCGTAAGAGGTTGGGGCTACAAGGCGGGGCCTGAGTAAATGATAGTTAGCCGCATTTCAAAAGCGGCATTAGATCGATTCAGATCTTCGCTGACTCTCAGGGCATTGGTTTATACCGTTGCTCTTTCTGGCACAGCACTAATCATTCTGGGTGGAGTACTTAGTGTCTCTATCGGTAATGGTCTTTTCAGTAGAAAAACAGAACAAGCTGTTATTGAAAGCAATAGAGCAAAGTTCACAGTCTCTAGATTGTTTGAAGGCGTATCTAACCAAGGTGCTTGGAGACTTGAGAGAGCTCTTCAGGAAGTAGTTCCAGAACTTGAATCCATTGGTGTCTCACAGACTAGGCAAGTAGCTTTTCTTCACTCCGAAGGGCAATCGAATCCTAAGAATTTATCTAGCCCAACTTCAGTTGGTATTGATTTAGGTCTAATCACCAAAGACTTCA
>JACCDN010342675.1_pt1 | contig 33251 bp, 32 predicted proteins | sample 7441691 | NCBI WGS metagenome assembly JACCDN01 (sample SAMN15323439, study PRJNA562643) | freshwater metagenome | isolation source: river surface water | place: USA:Blue River Watershed | collected 2017-08-16
CGGTTATGAGCCGACTGCTCTAACCTCTGAGCTACAGCCCCATCATTAAAACGATGTTTCTTATGCATCATTATAACAATTAGTTGGTGTAAACTATAGAGGTTATGGCAATCTTGCAAGACAAAATACACGAACTACGCGTCGCTGCTCACAAAAAAGGAGTAGATGACCCGCGAATTATCGGCGTTTTTGTATTAGCCTTTATCGGACTTAGTGTCGTGTGGAATGGAGCCCGTGTCGTTCAGCAAAATTACGCACTACTCCAGAAGATTGTAGTATTACAAGAAGAAAACCGAATCCTAGAACTTGAAAATAGGAATAAACAGATACAAAATGAGTATTACAAGACGCCCGAATACGCCGAGCTCAAAGCACGACGTGTGAACGGTAGGGCGGCTTCTGGCGAGCAGGTTTATATAGTTACTCACGATACGGCTCTTGAGGGGTTAAAAACACCCGAAACTGAACCAATAGCGACGATAGCTCGCTCTGAAAAGCCTCTGTATCAACAAAATTTTGAAGACTGGATAGATTTCTTTTTTGGCAAGAAATAAATAAAGTACTACTGCGATTCTATGGCAGATTTTACTGCACCTGCGAGCCAACGTGCCTGTGTTTGTGAACCTTGATTAGAATAGTGCACGTAATCACCATCGGGTGGAATCATCTCTCCTCTGCCAATGGCTCCTTCAAAATCTATGAGGGTCGCGTCAATGCCACTTGCCTTTGCCGATGCTACTCCCGCAGCAATTACAGGATTCGTGTAAACATGGAGAAGTTGACCATCCTGAACAACCCACCACTGTCCGTCATCAACAAAAAAGGTGTTTACCCAGAATATCTTCGCATTTGGGCTGTAACCCTTCAGCGTGTTCATAAAAGCCACCATACGTACATCGTAGTTTTCTGTAATGGGGCTATCGTTTGTTCCTATGGCAACAACGATGTAATTTGCGCTCGCTAAGTCATCTTTATGGCTATCGACAACTGCCTCGACATCGGATAATTTCCATCCACCCTTTGCCCTTATTGAATTCCCAATGAATTCACCACTATTATCGGTGTATTCAGTATCAACACTAAAACCAGTTTCGTTAAATATTGGGAGAAGTCCATTGGCTGCCATACCAACAGTGAGGGAGTCTCCAAACATGAAGAGCCTGTTTCCCGTTGATGGGAGTGGTGTAGGTGTAGGAGTGGGAGTTGGAGGGGTTGGGCTCGGTGCTGGCTCAGGAGTTGTAGGAGGCTCTTCTGAACCTTGTGTAGCTTCAAATGCAACGTATGAAATTGTGGCGTCAGCATCAATCCCCGTTGTCGCATTTGATGGCAATGTTGATTCGGAGAGTCGGTAAATGTGCCCTATATTTGCAGCGTAGCTTTGATGAGGCGCAAAGAAAAATACAGCGGTAGCTGCAAAAATAATCGCCATAGAAGCACCTGCATAACCGGTGTAGGGGTTTTCAGGTTGAACGTATGTGTAATCCATCGTATTGTGTGCATATTCAAACGATCGAGTCTGTTTGTAGTGCCTTACTGCATAAATACCACCAAAAATTATGCCAAGAATTACGATGGTAGATAATACATACACCGACCATCGGCTCTTCACTTTTCCTGTAGTGGCAGCAACTTTATTATTCTGTATATTCACCGTTGAACTGTAGGTCGCAATTTCACCACTTTTCTTGGTGACGCGCATGGAAAGTACGGCGCTCCCATTTTTAATTTTTGTCGTATCAAACGAGAAAGATGTAGGGGTGTCTTTGCTCTCTATGTCTATAGTATCGATTGTCTTCCCGCTCACTAGAAGTTCAAGCTTATCACCGGCGCTTAAAGAAATATTTTTTGGAGCAGCGACCACGACGGTACCGCTAATATCTCCCTTCAGGTTTAGACCTGCAACGACCGCAGATTTAACCGGGCTGACCGTTTTAGTGTTTTTCGTTGTAGTTGATTGATTTGAGGTATTTGACGTTTGTGGGGCTTGTGAATTATTGGTTGGAGTTGCCGATGGGGCGTAATACGTATATTGGGGAATAGTCGTAGATTGACTTGGTGTTGATGATGCATTCGAAGTGGGTTGTGGTGTGGGGCTAGGCGAGGGACTTGGTGCAGGCTGCGTACTAGCTGGTTCGTTACTGTCTGTATTTGTATTGTTTTGCTCAGAATTTTGATTTGCTGGTTTTGTTGTGGTCGGTTTAGTGTTCGTTGTTGGTTTCGGCGTCGTCGTTTCTTCTGTTGCGGGTGAGGATGGGGTTGGCGTGGGTGATGAAGTTTCTCCCGAGTTATTAATGGTAAATTCTAGAGTTTTTTCTGTGACCCCACTTTCGCTAATAGCTCGTACGGTCAAAGAATGTTTGCCGTCTGATAGAGATTCGCTCGGCCAGCCTGCGCAATCACCATCGGTCAGGACAAGACAGTAAGGGGCAGTGGTCGAAGTTGAAAAAGCAGTACTTGCTCCATCGAAATAAAATTCCACGCGCACCGCTGGATTACTGCTATTCGAAAGTACTGTTTCCACAACGGGACTACCGGATACATTTTTATTGAGTCCAACAATACTGAAATCTAAGGGTTCTTCGACACAATTAGTACCGTCGCCCGTAGGTACACACTCACTGTCAAGCGTGAAAAGCAGTTTAGATACTTTCAGCGCTCCGTCGCTTATATATACTCTAAATTGGCTAGTATCTTCACCTATTGTGATGCGCTTATTCGAGTCACTTAACCGAGTCCAGCTCCATGTATCAGGATTATCCGGACTATTAAACTGAGTGCAGGAATTGCCTTCATCTCCACTGATATACGCCAGTGAACTATCGTTATTTGGCTTATTTTGCTCTAGCCAAACGCTATATTCGCCTGGTACATCTATTGCATTTTGAACTGTGATGTAAGTTGATGGACAGGCATTCGCCTGTGCAGAGACACTTTCAATAATACCTTGTGCGCAAACTAGTATTACGAGGCATGCAACGAGCGTAATGTTTACAATTTTATATTTCAAAATTCCTTGTATCTTCATGCGGGGATCAGCCTTTATTGCGGTGGCACACAGTATGCATATGCATAAACTGAAGCGTTATCAGGAAGCGGTGCTTGAGGGCAAACTTCTTGGTGCAGTGTTTTAGCAGACACTTTGTCATAGCCTGGGTCAGGCTGGATAGCTTTAAGTGCCTTCATTTCCATACCACTTGCATATTGATCGCAGTTCAAGCTTGAATTAGCAACGATACATGGGACTAGTGAGCCAAATCCACAGTCGCCACCAGTTGAAGTACTAACAGGCATATTGTTAAGACATTTGTCTAAGAATTCTTGATTTACTTGTGGATTCCACGCTCCAAACCAGTCACCGTGTGAACTGCCACCGTTATAGGTAGAGAGTGTACTCGTTGCACGATCGACATCAGAAGATAAGAACCATGTGCTTGAGTCTTCGCCAGCATCTGCAAAGTAGAAAATATTAAACTCCAGCAGAGGAAGAGTGATCGTGCCTGCAGGACACTCTGAATACCACCAACCACCGGTTGAATCTTCCCATGAGTTTGCGTAGTCCGTAAGGTTTGCGTTCTCTTTAAGACATGTAGGAAAGGCGACAATTTGGTGTAGGCGCATGTATGTGCCCCCACAATTGACCATTTCACTGCTATGTGGAGCATTATATTCGCAGTTCCATGGTGATGCTCCAGCTTTTTGAACAGTGATACGCTCTACAGGAATTACGAAACGAAGCCCAGCAGGATAAGGCTGTACTTTGCCAGCAATTGGTCCGGAGGCCTTGTAGTAGATAAGCATACGATCGGGGACGCGTACGTTTCCTTCCATATCCATGACGGCGGGTGCCCAATAGCCCGTACGATTCAATTCCATCCCCGAGCATGTACCATTCCCTGTACTGAGGAGTGTTTCGTATGTAGAAAATGCATTGGTGTGCGTATTCCCAAAGTTCATGTGTAAGTGTGCCACACCTGGTTGATTAGGGTACACAATCGGGTCGTCGTAACTAAAATGTGAAAAGGCACATTCAGTTCTAAACATGACCTGACCAGGCCCAATGGTATCCGGGTTATAGGCACCATGACCGGCGTAGTCGTCAGGATGTCCCCAGTTGTCGGGGTTGGTATACAAGGCTTCAGGTGACATATTTTCGCGAGCGGAATTATCAAAATTTTTATTACGAGATGATGCCGCACGGAGTAACGCTAACTGAGAGTTATAGTCAGCAGTCGTTGCTGGTGGAGGAGTCGGAGTTGGTGTGGGGGTAGGCGTTGGCGTTGGTGTCGGTGTAGGAGTTGGTGTGGGGGTAGGTGTAGGAGTTGGTGTAGGAGTAGTTCCTCCATCGTCGTCCGGATCGTACCCAGTTTCTGGAGACTCATTTGGCCCAGTGCCCGAATCAGTATCGCTCATCAAGATGTAGCTTATATTTTTTGTGGTGTCCTTTCCTTTTTGGAACTCAGTCGGTATCGCAGCGGTGGTTGAAGGTATGATATAACCTACGTTTGCAGCTTGACTCGCACTAACTCCTAAGAAAAGCACAGCTGTTACACCGACAAGTATTGCCATAGTGGCTCCACCTGCTGCCATGTAGGGGTTTTCTGGCGCGACATACGTGTAGTCCATAGTATTGTGCGCAAAATCGTACATGCGACGCTTCATGTAATAACGGTAGCCAAATGCCGCACCTGCAATTAGCCCAATTACCAGGATGAAGGTGAGTAACATTGTTGGCCATTTTTGTTTTACAGATCCTGTTGTAGCCGATATGGTACCATTTGAAATCTTAACGGTTGAGCTATAAGTAGATATTTCGCCATTTGACTTTTTTGTAACGCGCAGAGAAATCACGGCGCTCCCATTCTTGAGTTTTGTAGAATCCAATACGAATGAAACAATAGCCGATGGGTCGGTAATCTCTTTGGTTTCAATCACCTTACCGCTTGCGAGGAGCTCGACCTTATCGCCTTTAGAAAACCTAATAGATTTTGGTGCGGTAATGATGACATTACCACTAATCTCACTGTCTAGATTAAGGCCTGCAACCACCGCAGATTTAACCGTGGTGTCGGTTTTGTTGTCATTTATTTTAGATATAACGCCGTTTGATGAGGTATTTGAGTTTGAACTTGAGCCAGTGGAACTACCAGTGTTTGTATTTGTAGCATTGCTGGTGATTTGGCGTACGGCTCGTACCTCATTAGAATTGCTCCCAGGTGCCGTGTAAGGAAGAGACGGCGTGTTTGATGGAGTCGGGGTAGGGGTTGGTGTCGGAGAGGGCGTCTCCGAAGCTGATTCGTTTTTTATAGTAAAGCTGATCACTTTTTCTGTCGGTTCTGTACCGCTCACTGCGCGAATTGTTAGTTTGTGTGAGCCGTTAGACAGTGAGGAGCTTGGCCAGCCTGCGCAGTTTCCTGCAGTCAGCACAAGACAATAAGGTGAGCTTGAGCTTGTTGAAAACGGTTTACTTTCTTTATCAAAGTAGTATTCAACACGTACAGGGTCAACAGTTTTCGTATTTATGTATGTTTGGATAGTGACACTACCTGAAATAGTTGAACCGGAATCGATTCCCTTGACACTCATACTTATAGGTTGTCGAACGCAGTTACTGCCATCTCCAGTCGGCGTACATTTCGTATCAAGAGTCAGGAGGAGGTTTGATAAGAGGGTAACACCGTTGTCGACGTATAAACGAATGCTGGCTTCTCCTGCACTAAAACTCTTTTTTAAAGTTCCACTAGACCCGGTCTTCCACGCCCAATCACCACCAGAACTTTTTGCAAAACTGCTACAACTTTTTCCGCCATCATTACTTATTGAAACAACAGCTTTGGAGGTCGATTCTCGTTTTTCTTGTATCCACACGGCATAGTCACCCGACACATCGATAGTAGGTGAAATAGTCATGTATGGTTTATCTGGGCATGAAGCTGCTTGAGCCTTAGGAACATGAATCGGTGCTAGTAACGCAATACAGCCAAGTACCAAAATACTGACAAAAATACCAATTCTCTTCATAACGATACAATAACCCCCGTTTGGTTTCAGATGTAGCATAGCAGAAGTTGCTTATGTTTTCTAGAGGTATTTAGTCGTGGTAAATTGCTTTTAAAATATCCATTCGTGCAGCTTTTCGTGCTGGCCACGCTGCAGCTATAATGCCCGCAAATATCGCGAGAACAAAATAGAGAATGATTTGTGTTGTCGGGAATACGTACCCTTCAATACCCTGGGTCGCAAGCGCTCGTAACACAGCCCAAGCAAAGAATGCCCCCATAGCAACACCGAGTACCGCACCAAAGAGTGCAATGATTATAGATTCGTAGCGGATCATTCGACGCATCTGACTTCTTGTCATGCCAATCGCGCGAAGCATACCAAGTTCCCGTGTTCGCTCGCTTATGGAAAGCATCAGGGTATTGGTTATACCGAGCACAGCAATGTTAATTGCAAACGCGAGTAACCCCCAGAAGAGCGCTAAAATCTGGTCAATCTGTTTTTTAGCAGTTTCAAACAAATCGCCTTTATCCTGTACGCCAATTTGCGGATATCCTGCAAGGGCTGTTTTAATTTGTTCTTTTGCGACACTTACCTCAACATTATCTTGAACTTTTATGAGAAGCATAGTGAGAACATCTACCGGGATATTTTTCAGGTAGGTTTCGTTCGATACGATAAGGTCTGAGTCAAATGCCTCGTTAAACGTACCTGCAATTTCAAAATTTTGAGTTCCGTTGGTTGGAAATTCTATTGCAATTTTCTCACCTACTGTCCACCCTTCTGCATCAAGTCTCTTCTTGGAAACAAGTATCCCGCCATCCGCAACTCTTTCATAAGCCTTTTCAGTTTCATCTAGTTTCATGACAGAGCCGAATGTTTTAGCGTCGACACCTGCAAAAAAATCTTCAGTGATGCCATTTATTTTAACTCCTTGAAATGCATAGCGAACACGAACAATTGTTTTTAAATCAGCAATATCCTTAATCTGATCGTATACGTTAACACTAAATCCGCCTGTCCCCGGTCCGCCCTGGCCAATATTATTAGAGTAGACAGTTAGATCAGCGGGGAAGCTATCATCCAATACCCGTGTAATTTCAGATTTAAAGGTCGTAGCCATGATGGAGAGCATCGTTACGAGAGATACGCCAATCATGAGTGCTGCGGCAGTTGATGCAGTCCGACGTGGCGTTCGTTTCGCATTATCGCGCGCTAGTCGAGCAGGGATGCCACGAAGTTTGACAAGTGGTGCACCGATAAAGCGAGTCAGCGGTATCGAGAGTAGAGGTGCAATAACCGAAACGCCAATAAACATTAAAACCACACCCGCACCGACCGCGTAGAGTGGGTTGTCAATATCGCCATTCAAACCATAAATAAGTGCGAACGCACCAATAGATGCGAGCAATATACCGCTGAATCCTCGCTTGAAGAGTGATTTACGATTTGGACCACTTGCTTCGTTGTCTCTCAGTGCTTCAACTGGAGAAACTTGTGAAGCTTTAATAGCAGGTAAGAGCGCAGCAACCAGTGTCACTATGACGCCGACTGAAAGTGATATATAAACCGTTCGGGGCGCGATGGTGAGATCTCCGCTCGGGATGCCAAAACCAAACCCATTCATGAGCGCACGGACGGCTGATGAAATGATTAAACCTGCAAAAATACCAATGGTCGAAGACAATAACGAAACAGCAATCGCCTCATATATAACGAGGCTGACCACTTGAAAGCGTGTCGCTCCAATGGCACGTAGCAAGGCAAGCTCTTTCGAGCGCTGTGCCACAATAATTCGAAACGTATTTTGGATAATAAACGAACCAACAAAAATAGCTATACCGGCGAACGCGAGCAGTGCCGTGTTAATAAAACCTAGATTTTGATTGATGTCGCTAATTTGTTCATTTGACTGTTGTTCACCTGTGACAGCCTCCAGCTCCAAGGGTATTGCTTGTGCGACTCGATCTCGAAGTGTATTTGCGTCTACTCCTGTCTGAGCTTTAATATTAATTTCACTAAATTTTCCTTCTTGACCAAATAGGCGCTGTGCCTCTTTGAGTTCGAATGCCGCAAGGGTCGCTCCCCCAAGGTTGTTTGCTTGTCCGAACGTGGCAATACCTGTAATAGTGAACTCTTCCGCTGGCCCGTTTGTGACTATTTTAACGCTATCGCCAACCTTAAAATTATTTGAAAGCGCAGTCGCTTTGTCCATTACGACTTCGCCGGCTTTTTCGGGAGCCTTTCCGCCATCTTCAATCTTTAAGATGCTTAATCCGGCTTCAGAAGTCCATGAAGAACCAATTGTCGGTGGTCCTTGGCCACCAATGGGTTTGCCTTCGCGATCTAGAAATTGTGCCGTTCCACCAACACCCCCGCTTGCGACGCTTACTCCTTCGACTGTTCGAATCGTGTCTATAACTGACTCATCAAACGCAGCGGTATTTTGCCCAAACTCTGCTTGTTGAGGACGTACTGTAACATCAACTCCAGAAAAAACATCCTTAAACAGATTTTTAAAGGTCGAACTTATACTATCGGTGAAAATGTAGGTGCCAGATATAAAACTGACTCCAAGAATAATCGAGAAACCGGTGAGGAACATTCGTAGCTTGTGGCCAAGAAGGTTTTTAATTGCTGCGCGTAACATAGCTAATCTCCTAAGACCCAAGTTTCTTGAAGTGTTCAAGAATCGTATCGACAGAAGGATTCTTTATCTCATCAACAATATTGCCATCTTTAAGCATCACTACGCGGTCTGCGTATGCTGCTGCATTAGGATCGTGCGTTACCATGACGATTGCTTGCCCATATTCATTGGCTGCCTTACGCAAGAATTGCAACAAGCCTGCTGCTGACTTTGAGTCCAAGTTTCCACTTGGTTCGTCGGCGAATATAATATCTGGACGGCTCACTAATGCGCGGGCGACGGCAACACGCTGTATTTGTCCACCAGATAATTCCGTTGGGGTATGGTTGAGTCTGTCCGCAATGCCAAGCAGGGTAACAAGATCTTTGAACCATTTCTTATCAGCTTTACGACCAGCAATAGATAAGGGAAGGAGGATGTTTTCTTTCGCGGTGAGTGTCGGTACTAAGTTGAATGATTGAAAAATGAAACCAACTCGTTTGCGACGTAACATCGTTAATGATTTATCTTTGAGTTTACCGAGATTATGCCCTGCAATTTCTGCCGTTCCCTGAGATAGTTTATCGAGTCCTGCCGCACAATGAAGCAGTGTCGATTTACCAGAACCCGAAGGGCCCATGATGGCTGTAAATACCCCTTTTTGAAAATCAATAGTCACGCCATTGAGCGCACGTACTTCCGTATCATTTTTCCCGTAAATCTTATAAGCGTCAACGACGCGTGCCATAGTTGTGGTCTGCTGTGAGTTTGTGGTTGCTCCTTGTTGTTTTGTCATTACTACACTCCTTAGTAGATAGTATACGTGAAACCCACATTTTTTCACGAAAGAATGAGTTCGGCTATAATGATTTCTGTAATGACGACTAAAAATAGAAAGCATACTGTCTTGCATGTATCATTCTCGCTTATACGCAAAAATCTATTTCCATTTATCATGATTTTTTTCGGTATTGTCGCAGCTGTCGCTATCGTCACTTTGCCTAAAACTACCACTCAAAAAATCGTCGAGACGAAAGTAACCGACTGCGAGGGGTCCCAGGCTGATGATTTTTCTTGTTGGAGTCAGCGATACACGGCGCTCGTCAAGGAAGGGGACATAAAGGCGGTTTTTACAGATTTAAGGAAGGTGTATGCGGCTAATACATACGTCCAATCGCAATGTCATCAGATCACACATGTGATTGGTCGAGTCGTGGCTGAAACTACGAACAGTGTCGGGAAAGCCTATCAAGAAGGCGATAGTTTCTGCTGGTCGGGATATTATCACGGGGTGGTTGAGCAGGTAGCCACGAATATAGGTAAAGATATGTTCATTTCTCAATTAAACACACTATGCTCAGATGTGGAGTCGCAGGGGAGGTACTCGTTCTACCATTACAACTGTGTGCACGGTTTAGGGCACGGTGTCATGTCGATTTCCGATAATGAGCTTTTTGTCTCGCTCGATTCTTGCGACACGATTAAAGATGAGTGGAACAGACTATCTTGTGTCGGAGGTGTGTTCATGGAGAATGTCATGTCTGACCCTGCAACGAACCCGACTCATACTACAAAATATCTTCGACCTCAGGAACCAATGTACCCTTGTACTGAGGTAAAAACACAGTACAAACAGCAGTGTTATCTTATGCAAACGTCTTACGCACTTCGACAGGTCAGCCAAGATTTCTCAAAAGTGTTTGAAGTGTGCTCTCTAGTAGACGCAGAATTTACCGCGACATGCTATCAAAGTCTCGGGAGGGATGCGAGCGGTAACAGCGTAAGTAATGTTGCGACTACAAAGAAAACATGTGAACTTGGTGTAGACTTCGAACAAGTATCAAATTGCGCCATCGGCGCTGTGAAAGATTTTATCTCTTATTATTCTGACGATACTGAAGCACGTCTTTTATGTGCGAGCTTCGCGCAGGCATCCGTCCAAGATGTCTGTTCACAAACAGCAACTGAGTATTATAAGAGCTTTTAGAATCATGCAAAGAAAAAATATCATCAGTATCGTAATCTGCGCCATAATGGTAGGAGGCGCACTTCTGTACAAACTTTCTCAAAACGAACAGTCTCATGAGGCAATAATTACGCAAGAACAACTGCATCTGGCTGATGGTAAAGACGGCCGTGATTGCTGGCTTGCGGTAGATGGTGTTGTTTATGAGATTGATCAAGGTTATAAATGGCTTGATGGAGAACACACCGAATCTTCGCTTGCATATTGTGGCGCAGATATGAGCTCCGTTATAGATCAAGCACCGCATGGTCGAACAAAGCTTTCTCAATTAAAGAAAATCGGTTCGTTGCAACACTAATAAGACATTAAGTTAATTCTCAGATTTCTAAGCTAGGATGATTCAGGAGTCTTCTATCCGTAGAAAGGATCATTACATTTATGCAAAAATCGTATAACTCAAAAACACCCAAAATTATAGGTGGCATTGTCATTTCAGCATTCGTTTTATTGGCAGTTTATGCCTACTTTATTAATGGAGATGATACTGGTGCATCGGACAAGTCAGTTGCAACTACGTCTTCGCAATTGGCTTTAGCGGACAACGTATCTACAATAACTGATACGAACGCTTCTACAGAATCTGACACTAATACCACTGAATCGAGTTCAACTCAAATGTCTAGTGGTACATCGGATTCGACGCAATCAAACTCGCAAACGACGAGCTCTTATAAAGATGGAACGTACAAAGCATCTACAAGTTATCGGGTGCCACATGGCACGAACAGCATTGAAGCTACGGTTTCAATTAAAGATGGCGTCATTGAATCAGTCGACGTCACAGATGACTACTCTGATCGTGAATCATCAATGTATATTTCAAATTTCGAATCAAAAGTACAGTCGGTCGTTAAAGGTAAGTCGATAAGCTCGATTTCGGTCGGTCGAATTGGTGGCGCTTCTTTAACATCTAGTGCTTTCGAAAACGTTCTCTCAGATATCATCGTTGAAGCGAGAATTTAGTTTATGGCGACACAAAAAGAGTCTGTTTTTAGATTTGCTGCACTTGGAACAGAGTGGTATATAACGACTGATAAGCAGTTATCATTGACGCATGAAAGACAGATTCTTGCGCTCGTGTATGATTTTCAATCCAATTATTCTCGTTTTGAACCCAGCTCATTTGTTAGTAAATTGAATACAGAAAAAGTATTAGAAAATCCGCCACTTGAAATGGTTTCAATGGTACGGTTTGCTATGAAAATGTATGACTTGTCTGATGGGCTGTTCAATATTTCAGTCGGTGCAGAGCTCGAACAATCAGGTTACGGGAAAGTTTCTGACGCATCAGCCCGCATATCTACGAATCTAGAATCAGAAATCGATATTAGTCCAACGCTTATACGAATCGCGTCACACATACGGCTTGATTTCGGGGGGTTTGGCAAAGGATGGTTGGTAGACAAGATTCACGACTATCTGAAGCGCCATAATTATCGTAAGCACATCGTCAATGGCGGTGGAGATATCCGAGTCGGTGACGTGACGGAATCAATATATGTAGAAAATCCTACAGTAGCAGGTGAGGTAGTAGGTCAAGTAATGCTAAATGACGAAGCATTTGCGGCTTCTTCGCCATTGAAGCGTCAATGGAGAACAAAAAACGGGGGAGTGAAAAGCCATATTGTACACCCCGGCTCACAAGCAAACCACGCAAGCATGCCACTTCAGATTTGTACCAAGGCAGCGACATGTGTGAAAGCCGATGTCGCTGCTACAGTACTTTTGCTCCTAAGTGAACAAGAGCGCCAAGAATATGCGGACCGTATGGGCACCACTTTTATGGAACTGTTGCCTGATTCTGTTGCGCTGCATGCTGCAACTTACGGTCTACAACCAGTCTAAAAACTAAATTCTTCAGCGTGTATAAATTGTTTCTTTACTCCGAGCTTGTGTAGGGCTTCGACAGAACTATCTATCATCCCTTGTGGCCCGCAAATGAAATAGTCAAATCGACTAGGGTCTTTTATATGACGAGAGATAATTGCACTAGTAATGTGGCCTATTTCAAAACTGCGGGGCGAATCTTTTTCGGTTTCTCGAGAAAAAATATCTATATAACGATCGCCAAGTGCTGCTTGCAACACCTCTCGGAAGACGCTCGTTTGCTTTGATTGATTCGCATAGAAAAGTATTTGATCAGTGCGACCATCAAGAACGTGTTTTACGAACGGCGTTATGCCGATACCGCCAGCAATATACACTGCAGGACGCCGAGTCCGTTTGAAGCGTTCAATCGTAAAGTCGCCATATGGCCCATCAATATACACGAGCTCGTCTCGACTCAGCGCTGTCATCTTGCTACTGAATGATCCAAACTTTTTGTATGCGATAAGGAGTTCGCCATGTGACGAATCGTGATCAAGAACCGTGAAGGGGTGCTCTTCTCCATACGGTGTCATTTGCAGGTACACGTATTGACCGGTTCGTATGTGTAGATTTTTCTCGTGCATACGGAGTCGAAGTAAACCGACTTCAGAAGTTAACATTTTGTTATCCATGACTCGGTACAGTGACTTCCCATAACCAAAAATGTGCCTTAATCGCAGTGCGACTGAGACTATGCTCACTACAATCCCCATGTACCAATAAAATACGATGCCCCGTTCAGCGAAGGAGGTACCTATACTTGGTACATGTAAGAGCGAGAAAAAAAGTACTGGGTAAGATATATAGTGTATGTACTTCCATGGTCGATATGCGATTATCCCACGCACAAGCGCGGATGTTATCCAAATCAGAAGTAAGCCAAATAACGCAAATCGACCGTAGGTAACTGTTTTTTCGTATGCTCCATCATCGAGGTGAGGTATAAAACTATAAAGCCAAGGTTCACCAAACGCGTAAGTTATCAGCAGGGGATGTGCAAAAACGAGGAGCGTACCATATTTACCAAGCCACCCATGAAGTTTTAGCTTACTCGCGAGATTTTCAAAAAAGAGCCCAGAGATCGCACGCGTACCAAGCACAAGTTCCCAAATGAGCAACGAAATGCCTGCATACCCAAATACCGACGAGAGATATAAAGAAATATCTTTGATGCCACTATCCTGCATGCTCCAACTTGTTGGATGGGGTACCAGTGCGAAGTATGGCAGGGTGCTCAAGACTATCGCAACTATGACGAGCCGGTGTTTTGTTTTTTCAGTCATTAAGAGAAATAGTAAGGTACTAGGCTGAAAATTAACTGAATAAATCAAGGTCGCTCATAGCGAAAATGTATGAATAAATAAAGAATGTGATTCTGTATACTTTTGTTATGGGAGTATTTTTTGGTTACTTTTGGTATTTTTTTCTGGCTGTTACGGTTTTTCTTGGTATACGTGATCGCACACTTAGAAAATATAAACCAGATTTGTCCGCGCCATATGCCTTTAGCGGGACAATATACCGCAAATCGACAAATACTACGATTGAGGGAACAATCTGGTTCTATCCTGACAAGACCATTGTCCTAAGCAACGTAGGATTGAATGGCGAGCAGACGAACGAGCAACTACTCGGAGTGCAAAAAATTTCATTTAAACTAACTGCGTCACTGGCGACTTCATATTTATACTTACGACAAAAAGAAGATGAGTATGTCGTATTTAACAGGGTTGACAGACAAATGCTCGAGCAAAAGCTTGTCTCGGTAGAAAGGGGTGCATTACTTCACAGTGGGGCAGAGGTGACTGGGGTGAGTATAAATTCATTGACTAGCTCGGATGAACATACAAATTTACATGTGTGGCTGAAGAAAAATAGGTTCCCGGGCTATTCGGCTCAGTTAATTCAAAGCGATTGGGTGGGCTACGTCATTATTATGTTACTCCCCACTATGATTGCACTTGGCATGAGTTTAGAAATGCTCTCTAAGAATCTCTTCGATGAATCAGAAACAGGAAGTGCGTTTATGGGGGTTCTGAGTATTATAATTATGACTGCAACGCCAATATATAGAATAATAGCCTCTGTAAAACTGCGTAAGCTAATACAACGTGCTCAAAGCGCTCAAAAGTCTATTTGATCTGAAGGTGGGCGTCATAGATAAGGCCACCTGTTTGCTCGGAGAAATCACCGTAGAATAGGTGAATGGTGTCATCAGATTCAAAATAGCCGTCGACATCAGCGCCGTGAAGTCCAATTTTTCCAAGCTTATCCCAAGATTTACCATCATCGGAGGTGGCTGCAAATACTTCGGAGTGTGCGTTATATAACATAATATATCCACCCTTGGGATTGGCGAGTACGAATGGATGTAATACCTGTGACCATGCGCCTTGCGAGCCGAGGGCGTCTTTTTCGGTTTGGTCATAAACAATCGTTGCACTTTCATCACGTGTCCATGTTAACCCGTCGGTAGAACTTGCTCCCCATATTTCTCCATCGCGTTGATTTCCCGAAGCGATAGAATTTTCGTTGAAGTACATACGCCATGACTTATCGGCAAGTTGAAACACGGTTGGACCTTCAAGGAAATAAGAATCTCGAGGTTCAACACGATTTCCTGAATCTTTGGTGAATACTTTGCCGTCGGTACTCGATGAGCTTTGTATAGCAGCTGGTGGGTCGCTCGGCCTGATAGGTTGTGCGCCAGGGTAGTAGAATCGAACTCCAGTCTCTATTGGTACTGCACGTCCTGTTGCAACACCAGGGAATATAACGTCAAGTTCTTTTTCCCAGGTGTCGCCGTCAGTGGAGGTGTAGGTGAGGTATCCACCTTGACCCCCAGATTGTCTATTTACATACATTCGGAATCCGGTGTCGGTTTTAATTACCGAGGGGTCGGCGAGGCCGTCTGTCAGTATTTTATTTCCTGAATCTATTACGCTGATTTCAGTCATCTCTTTGGTTTTTTTCGATTGGTCAAATAGCGCGATTGTAGAAGGTTCTGTCATCGTATCTTTATTTTTAAATCTGTTGCTTACAGTTTTCCACGCCATGAATATGACGCCGGCAACTATCAATATGCCGAGTAAAAGTATAATGTGTCCAATGCCTTGCGGTTCTTGTGTTGTATTTTTAGCCATAAGCATTACTATATTGTTTTTATACGATTCAAGCAATACAAAATATCACCAGTATGGTGAGATAATGACAGCATGGGTGCCCAACAATTAATGCATGAATTATCGCAACATGCTGATGACCAGCGAGCTATTCATGCGCTTCGTTTTTTTAAGACTGCACCGGGTCAATATGGCGAAGGTGATGTCTTTATCGGTATTACGATGCCTGATTTGCGCAAGGTGTGCAAGAAATATCATGATTTGCAGATATCCGATTTTAAAAAACTCCTTGCGAGTCCAATTCACGAGCATCGCATGGCCGCCGTCGTCATTATGTCTGATATGTTTAAGAAACAGGACGAAGCAGGGAAGCGCGCGTTTTTTAATTTGTATATCGAAGCGACGAAAGCTAATCAGATAAATAATTGGGATCTGGTCGATGTATCTGCACGCTATGTAGTGGGTGCGTACCTGCTCGATAAGCCTCGAGATATTTTGTACGAGTTAGCGCGCACTGATCATCTGTGGTCAAAGCGCGTTGCCATGCTCGCTACTCCCGCATTCTTTGTCCGGGGTGATACTTCTGACACCCTAGCTCTTGCTGAGATACTTTTATATGACACCCATGATCTCATGCACAAGGCAGTCGGTTGGATGCTTCGAGAGGTTGGTAAGTACGTCGACGAATCGCTTTTGACGTCTTTTTTAGATGTCCATGCAAGTACGATGCCCCGAACAACACTCCGTTATGCAATCGAACGACTAACACCAGAACAGCGGGCACACTATAGGCAACTTAAAGCGCGTTAATGGTGCTAACTATGTTTTATTTGTTGCGTTCAACAAAAGTCAGCGCGTAGCCGATTTTGCCTGCACGACCAGCACGACCTATGCGGTGCACGTAATCATCATATGTCTGAGGAATAGAGAAGTTGACGACATGCGTAATATCTGCAACATCGATTCCACGAGCAGCCACATCGGTCGCAACAAGAATCTTTGTTTCGTTGCGTTTGAAGCTTTCAAGTGCGCGACGTCGCTGACCAAGATTCTTACCACCGTGAATCGAGCCTGCAGAGAAGCCACGTTCTACGAGCTCTTTGCTGAGCTTCTCGACACCACGCTGTGTTTCATCAAACACAATCGCCTTGGTGGTAGCTGGATTGATGAGCAGGTCATGTAGCTTATCGATTTTTTCATGCGAATGGTCATAGTGAATGACATCTTGATGGACATTATCACTCGCCGCACTAGCCTTGAGCGAAATACTGACTGGATTGCTCGTGAAACTCTCAATAAGTGTTCGAATCCGGGTATCCATTGTCGCAGAGAAAAACAGAGATTGATGTGGCAGTGTAACGGATTCGAGAATAAATCGTACATCTGGCAAGAAGCCCATATCGAGCATACGGTCAACTTCATCAAGTGCAACGATAGTGACGCGGTTGAGCTTTAAGCTTCCGCGTTTCAGGTGATCTTTAATACGTCCTGGTGTACCGATAATGATACGCGGGTTACGTTGCAAGCTACGGAGCTGATAACTCATGCTGGCGCCACCAATGAGTAAGACGCCAAATAAGTTGCTGCCACGTGCCAAATCTTGCATTTCTTTTTCAATTTGCTGAGCGAGCTCGCGAGTAGGAGCCACAATAATTGTTGCAGCTTTTTGATCGGTAAGCAGTTTCTGTAGTATCGGTAATGCGAAAGCAGCGGTTTTTCCGGTACCGGTACTTGCAAGACCAACAATATCCTTACCAGTAAGTGCCACGGGGATTGCTTGATCTTGGATTGGTGATGGGGTGATATAGTTTTTCGCAATAAGATTACGTTGCAGAGTGTCAATAAGATTAAAATCGGCAAATGTGTGCATTGATTCGTACGGTTCTTCTTCTTTGAATGTTGCAACTTGAACGAAGCGGGCAGGGTCGATATATTGACCGGCTGGCCGTCGTGATGAGCGATTTGTGTTTGTGCGACGTTGCCCAGAACGGGTTCGTGCATATTTTTGCGCAGCAGAAGAGCCGCGACTTGATTTATAAGAGTATCCCATGAAAAAAGGATCCTTTCGATTTTAGGTTTTTACTCGTGATTGTCTAAGTTGAAGACGAGTAAAAGTTTCTAAAACGACCCGGATCCAATAATGAACAATAAAAGAATATTAGCATAATAAATTTTAAATGTCAATAACAGAGCTATCAAGGAGTCAGTGGTTGCCTTGTGCTACTATCTTAAAAAGGACTTTCTATGAATAAAAAAATTATCTTCAGCATCATTACGGTCGTAACTATCATCAGTGCATTTTTTGTGTATAAAGCTCAGAAAAACGAAGCAGATGAGTCAGTAACTATCCAGAAGCCCTTGTATGTGGCTATGGGTGATTCAGTCGCAGCTGGGATAGGGTTAGGTACAGGTATACCTGGTGCGTGTGGGCGCACAGACCAAGCCTACGCAAACAAGATTGCGGACGTAAAAAACTATGAACTAAAAAATATCGCCTGCTCCGGCGCCACAATTGAGCGAGGAATCATCGGAGTTCAAAAAGTCGGCGATGATATAGAGAAATCTCAACTCAAACAGCTCAAAGAATTACCAGTGCCAGAGCTCATCACTATTACAATTGGCGCGAATGATATTGGTTGGGTAGAATCGGTCGCTCGATGTATTACTGCGACGTGTGGTTCTGAAGCTGAAACTCAAACTGTTGCAGATTCGATTGCAAACGTACAAACAAATCTATCAAAAGTATTTGGTGAATTATCTTCAATGTATAATTCGGACGCGAAACCCAAAATAATGATCACCAATTATTATCAGGTTATTCTGGAGTCAGAGGCAGAATGTCCGGCATTAACAGGAGTGAGCGATACCGAACTTGCGTGGATCAAAAGTCAAATACAATTGTTTAATGCAAGCATTGATGCAGTAGTCAAAGACTATGCTTTCATCACAGCGGTGCCTATCGATTTCAGTAATCATGGTCAATGCAGCCAAGAGAGCTGGGTTCAGGGACTCACGGATAAAGCGCCACTTCACCCGACTGCGTCTGGTCAGCAAGCAATTGCAGATACAATACTCGAAGCCGTCAAAGAATAAGCAGTACTCGCATCTTGTTCACCACGAGGCGTATACTAATAATGAATTATGACTCAAAGTATTGATATTCGAAATCTCTCGAAGCGCTATGGCAAATCTTCAGTTCTTGCACTCGATTCATTAAATCTCCATGTTGAGTCTGGTCAGGTGTATGGTTTTTTGGGTGCGAATGGAGCTGGTAAGTCGACAACAATACGCTTGCTCCTTAATTTCATACAACCATCGTCTGGTTCGGCATTCATAATGGATAATGATGTCGTGAAACAGTCTGTGGCGGCACGTCAACACATAGGCTATCTTGCAGGCGATGTCGCGCTTTGGCCAAAAGTTACTGGAAACGAACTATTCGATTACATGCTCAAATTGCACTGTGTTGACGATAGAGATTATCTTCACGAACTTATCAAACGATTTGAGGCAGAGCCAGAAAAACGCATCGATGAGCTGAGCAAAGGTAACAGGCAAAAAATCGGTGTTATCCAGGCATTCATGCATAAGCCTGATGTCTTGATTCTTGATGAGCCAACAAGTGGCCTTGATCCGCTTATGCAGGAAGTCTTTTATAAAACAGTTCGTGAGGCGAGCGAGCGGGGAGCCGCTGTGTTTGTCAGTAGTCATAACCTTGCAGAAGCGCAACGCATGTGCGATGTCGTCGGTATTATTAAGCACGGAAAGCTTATTCATGAGCAGATTATTACTGATGATAAAGTGCTCGGTGTCCCTGCATACCGCGTGGTATTGGCGACACCAGCTGAAATTGGCAAGATAAAGGAAAGCAAATCACTCAAGGTGCTGTCTGAAGACGGAACCGTAGTGACTATCCAGCCAACGGGCAAGATTTCTGACATGCTTGGACTTTTAAGTAAAGTCAATGTGCAGAGCTTAACGACACAGCAGATTAATCTTGAGGATGAGTTCCTGGAATATTACGGAGACGGGGCATGATAGATATTATTTTATGGGAATTAAAGCGAAGAAAGATGAGTGTTATTTGGTGGAGTATCGGGAGTATTCTTTTAATTGCAACAATCCTTTCAATTTATCCGTCGATTCGAGATCAAGCGACACAGTTCAATAAAGTTATTAACGAACTACCCGAAGGCTTGCGCGGGCTCAAGACAGGCGGAGTTGGCAACACGCTGGATGTGGCAGAGCCGATATCATATCTTAATTCGCAACTTTTTTATGCGACACTCCCTATTCTATGGATTATTTTGACCGTAACGCGTTCAGGAGCAGTACTCGGCAAAGAAGAGCAGTCGCATACAATCGAACTATTGCTCGCTCGTCCTATCAGCCGGACAAAACTTTTAATGTCAAAAGCGATTGCTGTTTTATTAGAGACTGCTATTGTGGCATTCGTGAGCTTTATCGGCGTGTTTGTCTTTGCGAGGTTTGTCGATCTGCAGGTTTCTACCGTGCCCTTATTGCAAACTACCGCAATCACCATGCTATTTTGTATAAGTTTCGGCGCGATAGCGTTTGCTTTGCAGGCAGCTAGCACGGTTACACGTCGTATGGCCGTTACAACAGCCGTGTTTGTCGGTTTCGGTGGCTATATACTGGCGTCATTAAGTGGTTTAACCGATTGGCTCAAAGGCCCGGCAAAAATCGCACCATACCATTATTTTGCTCCAGATAAGATTCTGCACGGTGATATACCGACTGGCTTGGTGGCGTATCTTGTCGGGGTTTTTGTCCTCGCTGCTCTCGTGTCTTGGTTTGGGTTTCGAAAAAGGGATTTGTCCTAGAATTGATATGTAAAAATTGTTCATGCTGTCGATTGTCCTTAAACTGCGAACTTCTCGATGATGTCACCACAGTAGAAAATCGTTTTGGGAGCTTACTTTTGTGAGTCAAGGACTTGGTGAGTTGCTTGTAACTCTTTCTCTGTTTTGTTTTTTATCGTTACATAATTCCATCCTGCAATAAGTACTAGGGGACTGAAACAACAAACAAAATTTCAAGCGTACCAAAGCCAGATTTAAGTTTTTTCATATGCTTATTATCCTAATAAACATAAGTATTACATAGGTTCGGGGTAAATGCACTTTGTTTGGGGGTATCTTGCAGAGTTCCACTGAAATCTTGGATTATTCTAGATTTTCTATTTTTACAGTTTTGACAAATTCAGCTAGTTCATCTTTTATCTGCGATAAGGAATATGTGGCTTCTTGTTGGTTACTAGGCTGACCATCAAGTTCATTTTGTAAATCAATAATCTCTTTATATATTCTGCGGTCGCTTATCCCGAGACCATCATACTTATCATTATCTACATTTATACTCGCTTCTGTCGCCCAGAAGTCATAGACTGTTGAAATGGTAGCTATAGCTTTGCTGTCACTAGTTGCAATTTCATAAACCTCTTGACCATTCGCTGTCGTAATTTCAGTCGGACCGTTTTCTGAATCCTTAAACCAGTTATGGTAGTATTTGCCATCTTTAACGAAATACCCGTGTGAAGAAGTGATTAAATCACCGTCACCTTGGCCATACTCGCCTTCAATACCAACACCTATTGCGAAAGGTCCTACGCAGACTGGCTGCTCTTCTTCATCAACAAGCACCTCTCCCCAACTTTTAGGGTATGAGAATTCAATGCCGGATTTAGCATTTTTAAAGGTATACGTTTCACTATTCGCGGTAAATAAGTCGTAACCTGTGCCATCTTTTTCGAGTAGATTCAGGCAGTAGTTTTTACTTTCAGGGTTAGTTGGGTCGTATAACGTTGTAGGGGCTGTACCGCTTATAGTTGATGTCTGCGCTTTGGGTTGTTGTTCAGATTGTATCGAAGTAGGTTTATTTGTACTTTGTCGTTTGTCATATGTATATTTTCCTGCTATACCCACTAAACAAATAGCCAAAATAGCTAAAAGTACCTCTACGACGCTGAATCCTTGCTTAAGGTTCTTCATGAGTTAATTTCTCCTAATAAACATAAGTATTGCATAGGTTTGGGGTAAATGCACTTTGTTTGGCGGTATTGCTTGGCAGGAATAGATTTGATAACTTGGGTTGTGGCAAATATCTAAACGCTTGCTATTCGGTAAAGTAATTTTGCTCCGGGTTGGTATAGTGAGTGAGCTTAAACATCTCTTTCATTTCTTCGGGAGTGTTTAGTCGGATTATCTTAAAGCTACCGCTAGTTTCTTCTTTCTCATAATCATGTTTGATTTCTAAGATATAACAAAGCCCCCAATAAACCCACTTACCATTCACATCTTCAACCAGAAAATTTCGAACTGGAGGAATTTTATAAACGCGTATCTTGGGTTTGCTAGTGAAATGAAAAACCTTACCTTCTAAATCCCCAAGTTTGTACGGAGTTTTGAGGTGTGTCTCAAGGTCAAGTTCCGAAGGAAAACCCTGTTCTTTTGTGATTCGGAGCGTGTCATTAATTTCGATAAATGATCCCATGTTTACATGATAACAGATGAAGAATAAGGACGATCCCAAACCGTCCTACTCTAGCTGTCTTGGTGTGTGTAAAATTGGAATGGAAATAATCTGTAGTGAGCTTATACGCAGGAGACAAGTACTAGTGGTGATAGCAGAGTAAAGCACTCAGGCTGTGGGGACTAGAGCTGACCAAGAGAAGCGAGGCATCCTAGTGACGGCAAGCCCCTCTACTTGAACTCCTTTAGTCTAAAGTCTATTTCGTATATAAACACTTCTACACCCGTGACTCTTTTTAATGCGTACTGCAGCTTTTTATCAAAACTCTGTGCGATAATCACACCCTTTACATTTTGGTCACCCAGGGCATCTTCTACCCAGCCCATATAGCGAGCAATCTGCCCTACAGTATCATCGCTAGTTTGACCTTTCTTGAGCTCTATAACAATGTATGAACCCGTCTTTTTGTCTTTAGCAAGAATATCTATCGGACCAATATCAGTACGGTACTGTTGGCTCTTAAGGTCACCCTCTTCAATAATTAGGTCGTACTGCCGTCCAAGCTCGGTATTTTCCCAGTTATCAATAATAAAATCTTCAAGTTGCTTCTCTAAGAAAAAGGCTCCTTGGCTGACTACGGAAGTAGGGTTTGAAACTTCCGAGCTTGTTGCTTCCTGATAATAGTTGAGTACTCGGTCGAGGTCCGCCTCAATCTCATAATTGGCCACAGGTTCATTGCCATCCGAACCAACTTGCCGTAAGGTTCCATCGGTATCAACAAGATAAGCTTTATATACATATGAGTTGCCATATCGAGGTACTTTCTGACCAAAATAGCTTTCAATAGTTTCGTACTTTGAGACAATTTCACGAGTCCAGGCCTCAGGAAACTCATTAGTTTCGCTTATGCCGAATGATAATACAAGAGTATTAAGCTGCTTATAGTACAGGTACACCGGGAAATAGCCATTACTTACAGTTATATCAGGAGCCGTTAAGGCAATCCACGGAATGCGAGCCGGTGCACCCATGCCAAAGGATACCTTTGAAGTGTAGCCTTTTAACTCCTTAGGATATTTAGATGTTTTTAAATCACCGGTTGCGGACTGTTGTACGAATTCTCTTAAAAGTTCATTTACTTCCATACGGATATAATAGCAGCAATTTTACATCGCCTTACGAACGGCGTCTAAACCACCAACCGCTTCTATTGGCCACTCTAAGGGCCACGATATGCTCTCAACAAAAGGATTAATCTGAGAGAACATGCGAGGGTCGCTACTGCCGACTTCAAGATCGCCGTTGATATTTGTACCAACTACATGGAATACTACGTTACCTAGTGCAAGTACTGCCGTCCATATTAGGGCACCGTTTTCCATCTGCATTCTCAACATATCGGCCGATTTTTTCTCTGCCTGTACGGTGTTTACCTGTTTTATCTCAAAGGAAGCTAATGGCTGGTCTTTTGAGCCATTAGCTAGCATTCTCCAGCCCATAGATACCATGACGTTACTTAATGGTTGTTTCGTCTGGTAGAGGCGTTCGTAAAATCCTATTGGTATATCGAAGTCGCCCACACCCCCAGTCGCTTTGTTCATTACAAGAATTGTCTTTTGTACCCAGAGGGTTACTTTTCGCTGGTCCTCTTTGCTAAAGGCATGACCATCATGAGTGAAAGCTAGTGAGGTAATTAAGTGTTTTGTCTCACCTTCGATGGCAGACATCCAGCCATTATTGCAATGGCCACAAACTAACTTGACCTTCTCCTGAAATACTCGGCCCTGCCACACACGATTTACGTTGTCACTCGAAACTTCATTTGTGCCTTTGAGACCTTTATTGAATAGACTAGATAGCCAATCTGGATAAATGTGTTCCAGGGTTAGTTTTTGACCTTCACGATGGCAGAACATACAAACTCTACTCACGTGTTATTAGCCTCTGCTACAGTTGCAAGTTGACGTAGTTCAGGTTCATCGGGCAAGTCTTGAACTGTCGCGTAGTGATGGTTCCATTGGTTGCCATCATGGTAGAACGTTCCATTTTCCCCGTAATCATTAAAAAACTTGCTAAGCGGTTGCACGTATGGCGGTGGTTTTTTGTCGGCGGTATAAACAATGTACTCTTTGCCCAACTCACCAACGTTAACGATAAAATCTTGCTTAAAGGCACATACCTTATTGTGCTTACGACAGTAGGGTTTGTTTTTGTCAAAATACCATACACCAATTACTTGGTCGGCTGCTTTTACATGGCTATCAGGTAAATACGAAAGAAAGATTCTAGGTATTGTTACAAAACGCCTAGGATTACTTAACTTTAGAGCAGCTTCGGCTTCTGGGTGGTTCTCCATAAAAAAATATAGGTCATCAGAGAACGGATATTTTTCGGGCGGGTAGCGTTTTCGCATGCTAATTCCAAATAAGTTTCGAAAAAAGTTGCGTAGCATTACCATGCCTCTATTATATGTCAAACAGATTCAGCTCTATACAAAAGAATAAGTATGGAATAAAAAGAGTAAGAAAAGCATTTCTTGGTGCGGGGGAAGGACTCGCCTCTCTGATGTTCGCTCGACAACGTGCCTTGAGTGGAATCGCTCCGTTGGGTATTAAAGAATAGTGAATGATTTTTTCGTTTTGTATAATCAACGAGAAAAGGTAGTTTTTATCCAACTTTTTCTTGGATGATGCAAGAAGTCGTGAATATCGAGATCGTTTTCTAGCATGAAATCGATAACATGCCAGAATTCATTAATTCTAGGATGTTTTAATCCTTCGCTTCTCGTAAGTTTCTTGCCGGCGTAATGATTCTGAAAAGTTTCTGGCACATCGACTAGTGAGCAAGCATACTTGTTTAAATCTTCAATATGACCATAGCGACACATGAAAGTTACGTTGTCATTGTTTTCTTTATCGAGATCATTGCCGACAATGGTTATGAAGTAAACCTCTGGGCCTTGATCGTGTTTATGCGCTTCTATAAGGTTGTAGGCGAACGGTTTGCCTCGATCGAGAACTAATCGTTGCATCTGAAGATATTTAGAACCACATAATTTGCATCTATATCGCTTTGTCTTTTTGTCAGGTGAGAATGAAAGCTCCATGCTTGAATGATAGCAAAACAATAATTAGTAATTTAGAAAAATGGCCAGACAGATATATTATAAAGGCAGGACTCGACTCTCTGATGTTCACTCGACAACGTGCTTTTTGAGCACGCTCGCTCAGCCCAAGGGGTATCGAATGATACCTAAGCAATGATTCCTCGACATGCCACTGGTATGCCTCAGTTATCGAGAAAATAGTTCTTTTATCATCTCATAATCAGGACGCGCTGCTTCACGCTCATCTTCAAAAGAAATCTTATTATTCAGGTCTCTTTCGATTTTTTTTAAAACCCAATTTTTTAGCTCATCCAAGCTTATTGTCTTGCCAAATGACCACGCCGCATAAATATAAAAATCAGTCTGTAAATGTGCCAGTGAATCTGCTGTCGCAAGTATTAAACCTTCCTTGCTTTTAGGTCGCTCTTCGCCATGACAACTATGGTAGCGAATGGCATCATCCACAACTAATGCAATTTCTCCGTCAGTATAGCCAGCCTCCAGCATCAGTTCCTTCGCAATAGCAAGACTCCTTTCTTCATGACCAGCGATTGCGCGCGCCATCTCGATATCCGCTATATCGTGCAATAAAGCTGCAATTTCACAAAGCTCTTCACTAGCACCGTACTTTTCAGCTAGCTCATGAGCGTTCTTGGCCACCAATAGCACATGATTTTTGTATAACCAGTCGCTCCACTCGTCACGGTGAGGATTTTTGCTATGGTATAGTTCCTGAACTTTAGTGCGCACTAACTCCAATTTATTCATGGCTTAATCATATCACTTGTGTACTGGGTAAAATCCCAAGACACAAAGAATAGCTCCATTTCTGGAATCATTTCTGATCTGGCGATTTGAATTGATTGCGGGTCCGCCAGCCGGAGGAAGGACTCGACTATCTGATGTTCGCTCGGCAACGTTCAGTAGGGAATTTTATAGGGTAGGACAGTTATTACCATATTTGGTCATATAAGTAATAACACTAGTCCTACCGTTACACCGAATACACCAATAGCTTTTCGTAGCGTTAGCTCATCCTTAAAGAATATAACCGCTAGAATAGTGACGAGCGATATAGATGCAGCATTTATTGCGTTAACATACCCGACATTAGGTGCTAAGCGTATGGCTTGGAATTGCCCAAGATTGAATAATGTCGAAAACACTCCTGTCGCTAGTAATAAAAGTGTCATTTGCTTACCAATCTTATTAAATTCAGACAGTTTAACTTTGTCATAGACGATAATTGTGAGTGTTACAAATAAATATAAAAATATTAGAAATGAAGTAGTTGCAAGTCCATGATTAAAAAGATACTTAGATGTTAGGGATAACATGCCCCATGAGAAGAAAGATACGAAAGAAAGAAGCACCCATTTGTTGTCTTTTACATGCTCGGCCGTCTTTGGATTAACCATAATGAGTGCCGATGCGACGACAATCAAAAGTATTGCGATGACACTTCTTGCGGAAATATCTCCATTCATAAACAAAACAGCAACAATAGTCGTAAATAGCACATAGCTTTTTGAAAGAACTAAGCTATATCCCGGATTTGGTGCAATTCCGATAGCTTTTAGTGACGCCTTATTGCCACCATAAGCAAAGAGTAGGGCTATAAGCGCAATCGATATTAGTTGTCCCATGCTGACTGAATATGAACCTTCTTCAAATATTCCCATAACTAGGAATGCAAGTAGGGGTATGCCGAACATGGCAAGATTTATAGTTTTTTGAGGAACTTTTACTAATGAGGATTTTCTAACTACCAAGTAGAGAGCTACTGATGATAGGAACATAAGTAAGCTGTAGCCAATCCAGCTCACAACAATAATCCTCCACCTATCATTTGGTCATGCTGTAGTGATTCTAGGTAGCGAAGAATAGTAGGACTTCCTAAACTATAACCTACTAAATAGGTTTCATTATCAGGATTTCCTATGAGAGCAATTTTCATAAGAACAGTATCTCACACTAAAAAAGAAGCAATAGACTTCAGCAAATAGTGCTTATGTTTGGTAGAGGGTTCGCCAGCTGGTGGAAGGACTCGCCCGCGTTTCGCGGGCGGAATTTCATATCTTGCGGGGCACTCCAACGCACGATGTTAGACTAGCACTTATGTAGGAGCAGGACTCGCCCACGCAAGCGCGGGCCCGAAACTTCGCGATGTGAAACAAGTTTCACTCGGAAGGTTTCCTTGCGAAATGCCACTGGCATTTCTCACCTGCGACCTTTGCAAGTGTCGCAGATTTGAATCTGACCCCCACAAAGAAAAAAGACCCATCTGAAGATGAGTCATTTTTCTTGGTAGCGGGGGCAGGACTCGACTCTCTGATGCTCACTCGGCAACGTGCTTGAAGCACGCTCGCTCGGCCCAAGGGGTATCGAATGATACCCAAGCAATGATTCCTCAACATGCCACCGGCATGTTTCGCCTATCGGTTCGAGTCACTGCCAGTGACCAAGTAAAAAGCCCATCTTGCGATGGACTCTTTACTTGGTAGCCCACGTGTCTTCGTCTTGGAATAATATCCTAGAAGAGCTTACTAGGTGGAAGTTAGTCTATAGGGGTGGAATTAGTTTGGATAGCTCTATCGTTTAGGAGTTGAGCTCCTATAGTTTGGACTTCAAAAATGAATAGGCACGTTCTCTCATTTCAGACGTGAATTGATGCCCACCAGGATAAATAGCGAGTTCAGTATCATTGTTTCCTTTTTCCTGGATTGCTTTATAGAGCTCGTTATACCCACGGCTCCATTCATCATCTTCGCCTGCAATAATCAGAAGAGGACAGTTGTTAAATTCTGAAACTAAATCTTCAATATCGTGATGTCTCATAATACCAGGAACACAAAACTCCATTTGAATACCAGTATCGTGAGTTAGAGAGTTTCTGTAGTCAACACAGCCACAATTTGACACAGAAGCCCGTATGCGTTTATCAAATGCAGGTACCCATAATGCCATGCGACCACCATAGGAATGCCCAATAAAACCTATCTTAGTTGTATCAACTTCAGGACGTGATTCTAAGTAATCTAAACCAACACTCACGTCGTGTAAAACTTTCGCCATGAGTGTTTTGCCCTGCACGAGTCGAGTAGCAAGCTCAAAGTATTCTGCATTACCTTTACCGCTCCAGTCTCGTTCCTCAAATGCGATTGCATCGGGCGAAAAAGTAATATACCCACGTTCAGCTAGTTCTTTGGCGTATGCCTGGTCAGGATTTCCAGCAAGTCCCACGACCTCGCTTTTGCCTATATCAAACTGACGGTTATGTTGATGGTGGCAATAAATTGCAGCGATGGGGCCAGAAATATCTTTCGGTATACAAACGTATGCAGTTACTCTATCACCAACCTCAACATTGTAAGCGACTTTCTGTCTGGTATATGTACCACAATCAATTTCTTCAAGTATTTCTGAATTGAGGCTTGTCTTTTCTGGAAGCTCACCAAGATACTTCTTAATTTCATCCATGCCACTATCATAACAAAACACCAAGTAATACCCGAACCTGAATTACAGAGGTAGGTTAGATAAGAATAAAAAAAGAGACTGGTTTTGGAACCAATCTCAATCTGTAATTCTTACTTGGTAGCAGGTCCGCCAGCTGGCGGTAGGGCTCCTCAATGTGCAAAATTTTCAAGCGGGGGCACTCCAACGCACGATGTTAGACTAGCTGGGAGCTATTCCAACATCTAACTAAATTCTGTACAAATAGGAAATTTGACAGAATTCGAACCTCCCGCTGTGCGGGACGGCTCGGAGTCGTGCACCAGATGCCAAAATAAAAAGCCCTCGTTTAGAGGGCGTCTTATTTTGGTAGCGGGGGCAGGACTCGAACCTGCGACCTTGTGGTTATGAGCCACACGAGCTGCCTCTGCTCCACCCCGCGTCGCGAATTTCGTCGATTTTGTGTGAACAAAAGACGATACTTTTTTGTTCACAATCATTTCGACGAAATTCGCTCCTTATTCCGAGCCAAGAATCCTCTCTTGTCTCGGGTAGAGCTACAAAATACTTAAATATATAGTACCAAACAGAGGTAATTTTGTCAACAATACGGGTTTTTCTGCTAATTACTTTTTGTCGTGTGGTATTTTCGTATAAGATGGAAAATTTAAAACCTTCAAATGGCGTGCATGTGGAAGCGCCAACGGACGGAGAAGGTGCACGTTCGCTTGGTGCATCTGCTTTGAATTCTGTTGTAGATGGAGTTGGCCAGTCTGATGTTCCTGCAGATCCTGACTCGGTTGCGCAAGCGTATATCAACTGGCAAGATGAAGCAAATTGTCTGGGTGTTGACCCAGATTTATTTTTTCCCGAAAGAGGTGCTAGCACGCGCGAAGCAAAAGAAATATGTCGTGGATGTGTTGTGCGTTTGGAATGTCTTAAATACGCGCTAACCAATGGCGAGAAATTTGGAATATGGGGTGGCTTAAGTGAGAGAGAAAGAAGACGCCTACGTCGGCAAAGAGCACTTGCTGCGCGAAATGTCACTGCATAGGTTAAATAATATAAACTTAGCATGTCACTGAGCACTTTCGTGTAGCGAATTACCACTCTTGACTCGTGTCAAGAGTGGTAAGTTCGAATCTCCTTTGATACGTCCTGGTCGCGCCTAGCTCTATCTAATTTCCTGCGCTTCAACGTCACGATACCAACAGGTATCGTTCGTTCGGATGCTCGGAAATTAGCGAACTATTCATCGACCAGCGACGCACCAATGGAAATACGAATTAGCACTCTTGACACGAGACTGCCAAATTTCTATACTGGAAGTGTGGGAGGACCACAACCATAGAACTATCACCAATAATAAAGGAGGTATCAATATGAGTGGTTTAATGCGATGGGATCCATTTGATGAAATGAGGTCTCTTCAAAAACAATTCTTTAATGACGACTGGTTTGGATTGCAAGCAAAAAGCTTGGCAATACCAACAACCGATGTCTATACCAATGACGACAAAGAGCTCGTCGTTGAGGCGCATATGCCAAACTTCGACGAATCTGATATAGATGTACACGTCGAAAACGGAGCGCTTGTCATCCGCGCCGAAAAGCACGAAAAAGAAGAAGACAAGAAAAAGAAATACGTGGTACGCGAATCGAGTAGTAGCTTCTATCGTCGCATACATCTGCCAAAGCACGCCGACCAAGAGGCAATCGGAGCAGATATGAAAGACGGCGTCCTCACGGTGAAAGTGCCGTTCAAGGAACTGCCACAACCGAAGAAAATCGCTATTAAAACGAAGCAGAAATAGTTTTTAGAAAAAGTGTGCAGTGGCTAAAAACCCAAGGATTAACCCTTGGGTTTTTGCTTGCATTGTATAGTTTCAAAGCGCATCATTATCCATGAGGAGCACGTATGAACAATAAGCAAGAAGAAGCACGTTTAAGTCCAGAAGTTGTGTTTGAAATTGATGGAGTATTCATGCATCGCCCACGCGTACTTGACCTTTATAAAAGGGCGACAAAACGAGGTTTAACGTCCAGATTAGGTTCATCGGATTTTCTGAGAGGACTTCAGAAAGAGGGGGTAGAAATTGGCCCAATCATTAGTAGGCGTGATCCGCGTCGCATGAATGCGACACGTGCTAACCTTGGTGCGGCTGGTTTGGGTAACTTTTTCCCTCAATCTCGAATATTGCTGAGTGGATCGTATGGGTCAGAATACGCCATAAAAAATAGTGATTCTTGTAATGTGCCGAGTATTATCGACCGAGCATACACGCGGGTGGTCGGGGTGGTAGACGATAGCCCGCACGGGATAGGCAAATATTTATTAGATGACTTGTTGTCGCTTGATACAACCAATGAACCAATCGTTATCGGTGTGGTGCCTAGTGCGCGCAGGGAAGAGAGCATCAATGAATTACTTGAATATAGTAAGGATATATGGCGAAGGCATGAGCCACCAGTTACCAAAGAAGGTGCACGCGGCGAAAGACCCGCTATCAATCCAATTGAAATTTCCATGCAAACGGGGCAAAACGATGACATGATGCCAGGTACGACCGTTACGTATACGGGCAAGGGATCACATTTTATGCTGAACGTTGTTCGCCTTGAGCCTCTCAGCTTTGCATCGGGGCAGCAATTCGGTAAGCACTTACAATCTTTTGAATCTAAGTTCTACCAGCTTGGCTTGCTGTAGTCATGAAACTCTATTGTGGTAGGAACAATACGCACTACAACAAAATTACCTCTTTTTAACGAAATAATCGGTGGAAAGTGATTTCCTTCATTGTACTGTTTGGGGGTGCTAATCTCCTCAATGATTGATGAAACCGTTCGCTTGTCTGTTTCAGATTCAGCAAGTCCACTGATTTGGGCGGTTTTTAAGCTGTTTGTATCATGAATGGTAAGGGCGACTTGTCCGTGCAGTGCTATATTCTGACTTTTCAGTGTTTCGTCTTTCGTCACAAAGTAAAAATAACCATCCTTATACACATAATGTATTACCGATCCGCGAGCAATACCTGTTTTGCTTACCGTTGATAGAACTGCACTCGTGTGACTCTTTATATAGGTAATGTCAGCCTCTTCCTTAAGTTTGAGGAGGCTTACGTCAGGCTCATTTATAACGATTTTGTTGTCATCAGCGAACTTTTCAAGGTGATGCTCAATGTACGTAACAAATTGGCGAGCGCAATTTCTGTTCACAAACCTGAGTCCATAATCCCGCACTTTTGTATGCAGTACTACGCCAGCGAAGGGTCCTGCGTAATTTTCCTTAATACCTGAAACAACAAAATAACTTACCTCATCCAGTGTGGTAAACAGCGGTTTGACATCAAGAAAAATGATACGTTTGTCGGTGGCAATTAACATAGCAGAGCCCACCTTATCGCCGGTAGTCCTCCCATATACAACGCCCCCGATGTGTTCATCTAAATGGATGATACTTGGGAGCTTATTAGTCTCCATCTTGAGAAGACCGTAGGAAGTCATGCCGGCTTCTCTTAATTCTTGAGTAATCCGTTTTTTATGATTATCCATAAACGTAGTATGTTCCTTTGAGCGAACATATTCAATAAGACAACACCCGGACGGAGGGGCCGGGTGTTGCTCATAAGGAGAAGAAACGTGAGGTGCTTTATTATTGCGAGGTAAGCAAGTCTACTGCATCATCGGATGGTCACCACCAGGCCCTCCAGGACCTCGTCCACCCAATGGCATGATATCTTGCAAGTTTATGTCATTCTCGTCAGCCCATTGTTTGAGCGACTCTCGGTTAGACTCTCGCTTCGCTTCTAGCTCGTCTCGTTTTTGCTCAATGAGTGTTTTTTGGTCTTCAGTGAGGTCTCCATCAGCTACCGCATCATCAAGGTCATTCGTGGAATCTCCATGGTGACCGCGTCCACCCATGAGGTACTTGGCATCGATATTATTTTCGGTTGCCCATGCTTCGAGCTCGCTCCGCTCGGCTTCGCGAGCTGTTTTTTGCTCTGCTAACTTATTTTCAATTAGTGTCTTCTGCTCGGCTGTGATGTCGCCACTATCAACTTTTTCTTGCAAACGATCAGACATTTCTTGAGCTCTTTCTGCTTCCATCTCGTCGTGTTGCTCGTCAAAGACTGCTTGCACTTCGTCACGATTTAAATTGAATTTAGAGACTAGTTTGTCGACGATAGACGAACCGTCGTTACTCGTCGCTGCGCTTGCAGCATTAACTCCGAGAAATGACCCTGCGGAAACGGCCGTTACGACACCGGCTACAAATAATTTTTTATTTACTTTCATAGACACTCCTTTTATTTATACGATTGTTCTCTCTATTGGTACCGACGAGCCGAAGGGTGTATCATCTTGGGCTTTCGTGGTCGTTCGATTGAACAATGTAATCGTATCGAAAGTCACTTTGATTGAGCTTTGACTTAGCTGAGCGGAAGCTGAACGGTAAAACAGGCCCCTTTGCCGTCATTGTTACGAACTGATATGGTGCCGTTATGCGCTTCTATAATTGTCTGAGCGATGGAAAGACCGAGCCCAAAACCTTTA
>JACCDN010995447.1_pt1 | contig 33244 bp, 34 predicted proteins | sample 7441691 | NCBI WGS metagenome assembly JACCDN01 (sample SAMN15323439, study PRJNA562643) | freshwater metagenome | isolation source: river surface water | place: USA:Blue River Watershed | collected 2017-08-16
CACGGACATGTTATGCTGCAAAACCCCAACCAACAGGCCTCCGACGACGTTGAGTATCATGATCACAAGGCCAGCAACGGCATCTCCACGCACGAATTTACTGGCACCGTCCATTGAGCCGTAGAAATCTGCTTCCTGGGTCACTTCCAGACGCCGTTTTTTCGCTTCTTCTTCGCCAATTAAACCCACATTCAGATCAGCATCAATTGCCATTTGCTTGCCGGGCATACCATCAAGAACGAAACGGGCACCTACCTCAGCAATCCTTCCCGCACCCTTGGTGATAACCATAAAATTAATCACCACCAGAATAATAAATACCACGATACCGATAGCGTAATTACCACCGACCAGAAAATGCCCAAAAGCTTCAATGACCCGTCCTGCCGCTGCCGAACCCTGGTGCCCATCCAATAAAATAATACGGGTAGATGCCACATTCAGCGACAAACGCAATAAGGTAGAAAACAACAGAATGGTTGGAAAAGCAGTAAACTCGAGAGTATGCCGGGTAAACATGGCAACCAACAATACCATGATGGAAAGTGCAATATTAAAGGTAAACAGCAGATCCAGAATAAACGGTGATAACGGCAATACCATCATCGACAGGATCATGATGATCAAAACTGGCCCGGCAAGTAACTGCCAGGAGGTTTCTTTCATGCTATCAGGCAAGCGAAGCAGGGAGGCCAGATTAGCCATAAGTATCATTCTCTCCAACAAAATTCAGTGCTTCTGGCACCGGTAAATTTTCAGGTTTCTTTGGAACCACTCCTCCTTCCCGCTGCCAGCGTTTGAGCTGATAAACCCAAGCCAGCACTTCAGCTACAGCAGCATACAGGGTCACAGGAATTTGTTTGCCTATTTCACTATGGCGATACAGTGCACGCGCGAGGGAGGGTGCCTCTAATAATGGAACACGATGCTGAGCTCCCAGTTCACGAATACGTAAAGCTACCTCACCTGCACCCTTAGCAAGGACTTTAGGTGCACTCATTTTTTTATCGATGTACTGTAATGCCACCGCATAATGGGTCGGGTTAGTGATAATCACATCTGCCTTTGGCACATCAGCCATCATGCGCATTTTTGAAAGTGCCAACTGAACCTTCCGGATACGTCCTTTTACCAGCGGATTTCCTTCATTTTCCTTATTTTCATCAGAAATCTCTTTTTTCGACATCCGCAATTTTTTTGTATGGCTGGTGATTTGATAGAAAACATCAAAGACCACCATAGGTATCAGACCTAATACGACTAACAAACCGCAGAACACAACTAACTGCATGGCCTCGCCCAAGGCTCTTATCAGTGATTCCGATGCCAGATGCAGCAACCTTATTCTGTATATCCACAAAAATAGGGCAGTGACTATACCCACCAGGAGTATTTTTAATATTGACTTGAGCATGTCAGCCAATAGCCGGCCGGAGAACACACGTTTAAGACCATTGACAGGATTCAAGCGGGAGAGATCAAATTTGATGGATTCAGTGCTAAATAAGATGCCCCCCAGAAATGCAGGTACAGTAAGAGCCACCAACGTTAACCCTACCATAACCGGAAATAATACCCATAAAGTATGTACTAATAATTTCAGCATCTGAACAATCATCTGTCTATCATTGCTAACAATGCCATGATCAAAACGGAAACCTTCAGTAAATATGAGGATAAACTGGCGTACCATCGATTCGCCTGTCATCCAGAATATCCCTAATCCGGCGGCTAACATCAGCATTGACGTTAATTCACGTGATCGGGGGATATTCCCTTTTTCACGTGCTTTATTCAGCTTATAGGCAGTGGGAGCCTCATTTTTCTCAATGTCACTCTCTTCAGACACGGTACATATTTCCGTTCAGATAGAAAATCAGGCAAGCAAAATATTAGCCAGCATGACAAAAAATCGATTCATTTATGGACTGAATAACGTAGAAATTAGCTGCTTATTTACCAGATGGAATGATCTTATGAGCATCCCTGCTCAGTTGTTGCCTGTGTTACAAGCCACTGTTTGCTGGCATTGGTACTGCAGTAACGTGAGGAGGGGCTGCTGAACCATCAGCAGGTTGCTGAGATTGAGATGGTGCAGGGGCCGCTGAACTACCTGCAGGTTGCTGGGTGTGTAATGATGATGCAACAGGTGTGTTATCTACCGCAGGTACCGTCACCGGGATAGTCGGTTGGCCTTGCGATGGTTTCAAATTATCAGTCTTTCCTGTTTCCAGCGCTTTACTGGCCAGATTTTCATGCTTAATTGCCGCTTCTGTCTCTTTATTCAGTACCAGGATACTAATACGTCGGTCCTGAGGATTACCGTCTGGCGCATCTGAACTCATCACCGAGGCCATACCTATAATGCGCAATACCTTACCTTCAGACAATCCACCTGCGATTAATTCACGGCGTGACGCATTCGCCCGGTCAGAGGACAACTCCCAATTGCTATAACCACGCTCTCCACCCGCATAAGTCAGATTATCGGTATGCCCGGATATACTAATTTTATTGGATAATTCATTGAGAGTGGGCGCAACAGCATGCAACAGATCACGCATATAAGGTTCAATTTTAGCACTACCTAACTGGAACATTGGCCTACGCTGGCTGTCAATAAGCTGAACTCGTAAACCCTCATTAGTCAGATCTATCGACAAATGATCGCGTAACTCTTTAAAGCGCTCATCCTTATTAATCACCGACTCCAGTTTATTTTTTACTGCAGTGAATTTAATCTTTTCTTTCCGTTGTGCCTGAGTTTCAATACGGGGGGATTTTTTAACTTCGCCTTCCTGTTGCGTGCTATCAGCACCACCACCTGGAATAACGCTACTGCTGATACTGATATTTTTGCCGCCGTTTAATGCAACTTTCAAGGGTGTCCTGAAATAATCAGCGATCTGCATTGCGACTTGGGGACTGGATATTGAAATCAGCCACATTACCAGAAAAAAGGCCATCATCGCTGTCATAAAATCGGCATAGGCAATCTTCCATGAACCATGTGTCATGGATGAATGATGGCGCAGTTTTTTCCTTTTAACCAGAATAACCGGATGTTCCTGCTTCATTCTCTTCCTTCTTTTCTCAACAGGGGTGCTTTCACCCTACGTACATGTTCTTCCAGTTCAAAAAACGATGGCCGTTCAGTGGTATAAAGTGTCTTGCGACCAAATTCCACAGCAATTTGAGGAGCATAACCATTCAAACTGGACAGCAAGGTCACTTTAATACATTCCATCATTTTACTGGTTTCAGCACTCTGCTGACGCAGTAAGGTTGCCAGGGGAGAAATGAAGCCATAAGACAGCAAGATACCAAGAAAAGTCCCCACCATCGCATGTGCGATTAATGCACCTAACTCCGCAGCTGGACGATCAGCTGCACCCAGTGCGTTAACCACACCCAGCACAGCGGCCACAATACCAAACGCAGGCAATGAATCACCCGCCACCGCGAGGCTGCTGGCAGGACCTTCGCTCTCCTGTATGAAGGTTTCAATCTCTTCATCCATGAGCGCTTCAATTTCAAATGCATTCATATTTCCACTAACTATCAATCTAAGATAATCAGTTAAAAAATCCATTATTGCCTTGTCAGAAGAGATTGACGGATAACTGGCAAATATCTCACTTCTTTTGGGATCGTCGATATCACTTTCAAGGGCCAGCATCCCCTGTTGACGAGATTTTGCCAACACACGATACTGCAAGGCCATGAGATCCATATATAAGGCCTTATTGTATTTTGAGCCACGCATTAATTTTGGCAGGGCCTTCCCGGTTGCTTTTATTCCCTTTAAGCTATTTCCGACAATAAAAGCACCAAGTCCTGCACCGCCAATAATTAAAAATTCGGCCGGCTGATAAAGCGCACCCAGACTCCCGCCAGGCAGTAGGTAACCGCCGATTATCGAGACGAGCACTATCATATATCCTGCAATAACAACCACGTGATATCCTTAAAATGTCATTAAGTTAAAAGTTAAGGTAGCAACTCAACCCGGTTTTATCTATCTGTTGGCATTTATCCAAACTACAGGCCGCTCGCATTAAACTGCCTGTTTAATGGACTCATCCAACCGCTGTAGATCCATATCGGCTGACTGTGAATAAAGTTTACGTTTTTTTACTGCACGGGAAGGAGGCTGGCAAAGACTACAAACAAAATTGTACAGCGGCTGGTGCGCGTGAGTAATAAACGTTCCTTTACAACAATTACAACCGGACAACTGTAACATCTCACTATCAACAAAACGAACCAGTGTCCATGCACGTGTTAATGCTAACAAGGCTGGCTCTCCTGGTCGATGTGGACACTGCTCTAAATAAAGACGATACGCTTTTATCACTGCCTCAACACCGCGGCATAAACCGGCCTTGATGAGATAGCTATACGTGTTATAAAACATCGAAGAATGAATATTCTGTTCCCACGTCATAAACCAGTCAGTAGAAAAAGGTAACATTCCTTTTGGCGGTGGACTGCCTCTGAGTTCTTTATAAAGTTTGATTAAGCGGCCACGGCTGAGTTGAGTTTCACTTTCAAGCATCTGTAAACGAGCCCCTAAGGTGATCAATTCCATTGCCAGATGAATATCCTTAGCTTCCATCACGATACTTTTTTCAGCCATGCTGTTATGCCCTTTTTTTAGACGTATTACCTTCTTTTAGCGATAATTCATGCAGCAGATCACTGGATAATAAAATTCCGGTATGGATTTGCTGCAAATCATCTACCCTGGACTCTTTTGTCAGGTGATGAATTCTGTTGTGATCGCTGAAACGAAAACGGCAAATGAGTTGATTCGTTTCAGCCAATTTAACCAGTTGAGGGAAAGTCAGTTGCGCGAGGACTTCTGCCATTTCTATATCAATACCCAAACGAAACATGGCAGAGGCTTTTTCTTCGTTAATCAATCGCTGCGCCAGCAGCAAGTACGACAGGTTAATATCATAAATACTCTTAGACAAATCAGGAGAACTCATGATACAGACTCCAAAGCATGACATTTTAAAATACAAACCGGATGATTATGCGTTGTCGTGTACAGAGTTATCATATCGTTCACCTACAATTTGCATGTTATCTGAGAAAAATCCCGGAAAATAAAGATACCACTCTTAAAAAAGACATCTGTATTTATGATGTGATATAAATTTATATAATACTTAATTATATTAGATACAAGCCTGTATTTATCACAATCATAAAAACATTTAATCTCATTAAAAATTATTATCCCGTACCCGGCCGCAGTAATTTCGGTTAATTTTTAATCCAATCATGCTGATAACCTGAGGTAGCATCAAAGAACGTGCTGTGCTGCATCCGGACTCTCATCAGAGAGGTAATCTACCATCGCCATAAAGTCAGCACGAGCATGTTCCGCCTTGAGATACAATCAAGACGTACTTCACGATCTGTGGTTTTTGCCATACATTGTACCTGCCTGTGGTGACCTGCGTCAGTGATGGTCTGTTCATACGATCAATCAAGGGATTAATGTATAGCTGTCTTCGTCTACAGGACACAGGGCATGAGCAGCCAGGGGATCAATCTCACTGGCATTTTCTGCGCGCAGCCCGTGAGCGCACACAACATCAGAAAGATGCAGATGAGTTGCATGGGTAAAGTGCCTTTTACGGGGATTGAAGAATAAAGGAGAGGTTGTGATTGAATTATCGCTTATTTCCTCACCAAATTTTGGTATTGTATAACAAGTAATACTTGTTATACTCTGATGTATGACCATGTAAAAAGACATGAGGTGGATCTATGTTAGCAGTTCGCTTACCTGAAACATTAGATGAACGATTATCTGAGCTTGCTCAGCAGACTCATCGTTCAAAAAGTTACTATATTAAACAGGCACTACAGGATTTTCTTGATGAGCATGAAGCACATCTACTGGCTCTCAGCAGGCTGGAGAAAAAAAATCCACGCATTACCTTAGAGGACATGGAGCGTCGTCCTGGGATGGAAGATTGAATTCGATGCGGCAGTTGTACGAGATGGACTCTGAAAATCAGCGCCGGGACTCCTGGATTGTAAATCGCAACCCAAGCGCCCTGGCTACCTTTACAACAGTCGAAAAAGCCGGATTTCCATTGCCTGAAAGGGCCTTGTAAAGCCCCTCACGACTCATTCCTACCTCACTGGCCAGCTTGCTGATTCCTCTTGCTCTGGCAATATCTCCAAGCGCAGCTGCAAGCAGATTGGGATCATCTTCTTCCATCACTGCACTGAGGTAGGCCGAAATCTCAGCCTCATTATTAAGATAATCAGCGGTATCGTAATGACTAAACTGTTCTCTCATTTATTCCTCCACTGGTCAGCTATCGCCCTGGCCTGTACTATGTCATTCTGCTGGGTGTGCTTGCTTCCTCCACATAACAGCACGACAACTATCGGGCCGTCCTGTATGAAGTAGACACGATAACCAGGACCGTAATCGATCCTGAGCTCTGATACCCCCTCACCTACAGGCTTAACATCGCCAGGGTTTCCAAGGCTCAAACGCCTGATTCGCGTTTCAATGCGGGCCTTTGCCTGAATATCACGGAGAGATTTCAGCCAGTTATCAAATGTCTGTGATTTGATGATTTCTTTCACGACGTGAACTATAGTTGACAAAATATCATCTGTCAACGGCTGCCAGGATATCTCCGTTATTCCCACTGGCACGGGCGACCACACTCAATGCATGTGCAATATAACCCGCGTCATTCGTCTCGAACGCTTCGATCATAAAGGTTGCAATTGCTCTGCCTTGTCAGATGAATTTGTTTCACTATTTATAGTGAAAAAGTCACACAGCAAATTGGTTGTTTATTTGTACCTGTTTTGGCAGTTCATGGCTTCTACAGCAGCCTTTGCTCTGACTTTTGCGGTGGTATTTATGGCACTACCGGCGACGGCACCGAATTTCGCTGCCAGACTACCTGCGGCTTGCAGACCTATGGCAGTTGGTTGATTCTTTTTGAAACAAGGCCGATTCCTGTGTTTGCACGGCACCTTCTGCACCGGCTCTCACCAGTTTCGCGGCGAATCCTGCCGCAATGGTCACTTGTTTGCAACAGGGCAGTCTATAATTACCTCAGGCTGGTATTTCAACCGGTCACTATCGGAGGCAGTCATGATTCGTATACGTATATTTGGCGCGGTAGCAGCCACGCTTTTTGTTGCAGGGGTGTTCGCGGGGGACTTCCCGCCCATATGTGTCAACGGCACGGCAAGATCCGTCTGCAGGTCGGTTCAAGGGTGATATGTTCGTACCCGGGTCCTGTGCGTGCATTATAGAAGTGGCAGCCGGGGGGGCCCATGCCAACGCATTCACACGCATGTATTCCTCTAACGGAGGCAGCATCGAAAGCAGCTTCGTGCCGCCAATGCCGTCGAACCAGACTGTGTGTCTGTGGGGTCCCTAGAACTCCGGTTAGACGGTTAAGGGATGCAGTCGACCGTGATAGCGCAAAGCAGCCCGTTATTCCACATCGCCAGGGTGCTGCCTGTCTAGGCCCGCATACTGAAAATGCTTCTTCGGCAGGATAAAAGAGAACAAAAGGCTACCCTGCGTTTTGATAAACGGGATATTACCTTTTTCTCTTTCTTTGCCACCGCCTGCCTTCAGATCTTTACATTACTTTGTTAACAGTGCCATATTTCATTACTGACAGAGGATAATGGCATCTATTGGGATAAAAATGCGGCCAATCATCACTGAAAGACTGTTTATACAGGACCAGTGAATAAGGCAGCTGCGACAGGAAAGAGAACGACGCATTGCATTGCGCCTGTGGCTGAGCAGTCGCGATTGAACGACTCCGATATAATTTTCTCTGGTAATGTTTCTGGTAACTTCATGGTGCAACGCCCGACGTACGACTTACCGGCGGATATAGCTACCGACCAGCTACCACTGCGTGCTCTGCACCAACTATCTGCGGTCTTAAGGTCAGGTACTGCTTCGACTGGTAAAGAAATGTAACAGCTGCACATGAGGACCGCGTGACGCATATGGATGGAAATTCTGGACATACGATTTTCCTCTTTAGAAAACACAAAATATCCATATTGATTATAATACCAGTCTCATTAATTTTTATGATCATTGATATGGCACTGTTGCAAACAGCTAAGATCTATAATGTGGTATAACACTGTTAAAAATTAAACTCATTCTTTAAAAAACAATATCTTCTTGGATCCTGACCAATATACAGCATCGAGTTTTTACCTGCTTATGACGTCACCTGCGAGGAAAATACAATAAACTGTTGCCGCAACTGATGCATCTGATCGCGTAAATAAGCAGCTTGTTCGAATTCCAGATTTTGTGCATGCACATACATCTGTGTTTCTAATTCATGCATCTTCTGCTCAAACATTTTTGGTGTCATGGGCCTGTCATCGGTCATACTGGCGACCTGCTTACCTTTAATCTTCTTCCCTTCATGCAAGACAGGTTGCCTCAATGGCAAAATATCGCTAATTTTTTTGGTCAACCCTTGAGGAATAATGCCACGTTGCTCATTCCATTCTTGCTGCCGGACACGACGCCGCTCAGTTTCATTTATCGCTTTAGCCATTGATGCCGTTATTTTGTCCGCATACAAAATAGCTTTGCCATTCAGATTACGCGCTGCCCGCCCTATAGTCTGGATCAACGAGCGATCTGATCGCAAAAAACCTTCCTTGTCTGCATCAAGGATAGCCACCAGCGAAACTTCAGGCATATCCAACCCTTCACGCAACAGATTGATACCCACCAGCACATCAAAGTTGCCAAGACGTAAATCACGCATAATCTCAACGCGTTCAATGGTATCAATATTAGAATGCAGGTAACGGGCACGTTCACCCTGTTCTGTCAGGTATTCGGTGAGATCTTCTGCCATACGTTTCGTCAGGGTTGTTACCAACACCCGTTCGTTCATTTGCACTCGGATACGAATCTCAGATAATAAATCATCCACCTGAGTACTTACCGGACGTACCTCGATCGTGGGATCAAGCAAACCGGTGGGTCGTACCACCTGTTCAATGATAGTGCCAGCAGATTTTTCCAGTTCGTACTTTCCCGGTGTGGCAGAAACATGAATGGTCTGGGGTGTCCTGGATTCAAATTCTTCAAAGCGTAACGGACGGTTATCCAGTGCTGAAGGTAAACGAAAGCCATATGCAACAAGGGTTTCCTTGCGCGAACGATCGCCTTTGTACATACCCCCAATCTGGGGAATGGTGACATGGGATTCGTCAATCACCAATAGCCCATCTGCCGGTAAATAATCAAATAACGTCGGGGGGGGCTCTCCCTCTGCCCTGGCGGACAGATAACGGGAATAATTTTCAATACCAGAGCAGTAGCCCAATTCATTCATCATTTCCAAATCAAACTGAGTGCGTTGACTGAGGCGCTGCTCTTCAATTAATTTATTATTTTCCAGAAAAAAACTGCGCCGCTGTTTCAGCTCAACTTTAATTTCTTCCATGGCCTGCAAGATACGTTCCCGGGGCGTGACATAATGTGTTTTAGGATAAACAGTGAATCTGGGTACCTGATAATGTAATCGTCCTGTTAACGGATCAAATAATGACAGGCGTTCCACTTCTTCATCAAACAATTCTACACGTAAAGCCAGTTCATCCGATTCAGCAGGAAAGATATCGATCACTTCACCCCGTACACGAAAAGTGCCCCGTTGAAAAACATGATCATTGCGGCTGTACTGGAGTTCTGCCAGGCGCTGTAAAATGGCACGCTGGTTAATGATCATACCGCATGTTAAATGCAGCATCATTTTCAGATAGAGTTCAGGATCACCCAAGCCATAAATGGCAGAAACCGATGCGACCACCACCACATCACGCCTTTCCAGTAACGCCTTAGTGGCCGATAAACGCATCTGTTCGATATGCTCATTAATCGATGCGTCCTTTTCTATGAAAGTATCAGAACTGGGAACGTAAGCTTCGGGCTGGTAGTAATCGTAATAAGAAACAAAATATTCCACTGCGTTCTCAGGAAAAAAGGCTTTCATTTCTCCATAAAGTTGTGCTGCGAGCGCTTTGTTAGGTGCGAGAATCAGAGTTGGCCGGTTCAGATCAGCAATCACATTGGCGACCGTGAAAGTTTTACCTGATCCAGTAACACCAAGCAGTGTTTGATACGCCAGCCCGTTCTCCAGCCCTGTTTTCAATTGATGAATGGCTTCTGGCTGATCGCCTGCAGGCATATACTCAGCACAAAGTTTAAAGGGTTTACTCATGAACTTAACCATCAGATGAAAAAATGCACATGCAGATAAAAACCCGTTGATTATTTCCCCCCTGAAGGTGGCATCAGTAGAGAATAACGGCAAAAGGCATTTACACAGCGCCAGCGCTCAATTTAGCATACTTCTCTAAACCTAATGCACAATGTTATCCACAGGAATAGTGGATAACTGACTGCGTCCCCCATGCCATGGGCAAGAGACCGTTATTAATCACACAGGTTTCATTAATGCACTCAAATTAAGATAGCATTCAATATCACCCTCATCATTCAAATAAGGTAAATAAGGCACACACCCTAAAAGGGGTGCGGGTAACAAAGCGTTTAACGTTGCAATATATTCAGTATAGCGGCTCATGGCAGATTTGCTGTTATTGGCTATCCAACCCACCAGAGGCAAACCCTGTTGTAAAATGATCCGTGCCGTCATCAGGGCATGATTGATACAGCCCAATTTTATTGCCACAACCAGGATAACGGGCAATTTTTCCAGCTGTACCCAATCTGCAAAAGTGTGTTCCATTGAAAGGGGGGTGTACCAACCGCCTGCACCTTCAATGACTATCCAGTCAGACCGTTTTTCCAACTTTCTTAATCCTTGTGATAATTCATCCAGTTTAATAACCCGCCCTTGCGCATTACTGGCGATGTGTGGCGATGTTGCTTCCTTCAGAGTAACGGGATTGACCTCGTGATAACTCACGTTAATATTGCTATGTCGCTGCAATGCCAGAGCATCAGAATTGCGTAATCCATCCGGTGTCATTGCACTACCCGATGCCACAGGCTTATAACCGGCAGTACGATAACCCTGTCTGGCGGCTGCCTGCAATAATCCACAGCTCACCCGCGTTTTACCCACGCCGGTATCCGTGCCGGTGACAAACCAACGGTCAGTCACGATAAATTAATCCATAAGCCAATTGATACGGCAGAGGATAATACCCTTGGTAGCACACATGAGCCGCCGCAAGCGCTGACAGAGACTCCCTGCCCATAAACCCTGTTGACGATCTTTGATAACGATGGGTAGCGCCAATATTTTTTAACGAACGCATTAGCGAAACAATATCAGGAAATAATTGCCAACAGGATTGTGTCATTAATTGAGATCGATACGGGTTACAGAGCGTTTTTATCTGTGCCATCGATAAAAATTCATTGATATGCCGGTTACCATCAACCCGCTGCCAGGCATCCCCTAATGTGCTCAACGAGCCCTGCGTCAGGGTAGAAAATAAAATAATCCCCCCGGGCCGGGTTACCCGATATAACTCGGCCAGTACCACATTAAGCCGGCACCATTGCACCACCAAATTACTAAAACAGATATCAACGGAACCGTCCGGTAAGGGTAGCTGTTCTATATCCCCCATGACATATTGATCTGCTGAGTCCTGATGGCGGGCGTAAAGCAACATACCTTCCGCCAAATCGAGCGCGGATACTTTCTTACCTACAGTACGCCAGCAACGACTAAAATAACCGGTACCACATCCTGCATCTAAAACCTGCTTGCCGTAATGATGCAGACCGAGACGGAATAATAGCGTTCCCGTTTGTCGTTGCACCTGCGCCGCACTATCATAACTGCAAGCAGCCCGACTGAATGCCGTCGCAATTGCCTGTTTATGCCGGCAGGCAATAAAAGGGTTACGGATACTCGCAAACATGATGCAACGCCTCCAGTAAATCACGGATATCTGCTTCCTGATGAAGGGCCGTCAGGGTGATGCGTAATCTGGCACTCCCCTGCGGGACGGCCGGGGGACGAATGGCCGTCACCCAGATACCGTACTCACGTAAACGTTGTGTTAACAATAACGTACGTTGATTATCCCCCACTAACATAGGCTGAATTGCCGTATCGGAAGAAGAAAGTGCCAAGGGTAGCCCTTTTGCACCCCGGCGGAATTGCATAATCCGTTGTTGTAAGATCTGACGCAGCTCATCAGCCTGTTGAATACGCAGCAACGCTGCGCTCAGTGCACAAGCTTGAGCCGGTGGCATGGCCGTGCTGTATATCAGATGACGGGAAAACTGCACTAAATATTGCGCCAATGATGTATCACAAAGTACTGCAGCACCACTCACACCAAAAGCTTTACCAAAAGTCACCACCAGCAATTGTGGTTTGATACCCTGTTGCCAACAACTGCCACGGCCGCCTTCTCCCTGAACACCAATACCATGAGCATCATCCACTAAAAACCAGGCTGCACTGGCACTGGCCCGTTGCCATAATTCCTTCAGGGGTGCCCTGTCACCTTCCATACTGAATACGCCTTCTGTCAGAACCAGAGTCTGGCCGCTACAGGGCTTATCCAATAATATTTGCAGGGAATCGGGCTGGTTATGATGAAAACGTTTTAAGGTAGCAGGAGACCAGGCTGCTGCCTCCAGTAATGAAGCATGGCTTAAGCGATCAGCCAGTATCCTGTCACCCCTGCCAGTCAATACTGTCAGTAATGCCTGATTGGCAGCATAACCAGAAATAAATAACAAGGCTCTGGGATAACCCAACCACTCTGCCAACTGTTGTTCAAACCTGGCATGCGCTTCAGTAAAACCAATGACATGGCCTGAACCACCGCTGCCTACACCATATTGTTCTGCTCCCCATTGCCATGCAGCAATCACACTGGCATCCTGGCGCAATCCCAGATAGTCATTACCAGAAAAGTTGAGCCAAGTCTGGCCGTCCGTCTGTAAAAAACGACCGTGATTACCCTTGATCAGCGGGCGGCTACGCCAGGATCCCCCCAGGCGACGCTGTGCCAGCTGGCGCTCTATTCTCAGTGACCAGCTCATCAGATATTCCCGTGATAAAACGATATAGGATTGATATTCGCTTTCTGTTTTAGCCAGCAACAAACTGTTTGCTTAACCTGATCAGGATCAGGTGATTTTCTGTTGTGGATTCAGCCCTAATCGGGCAAATAATTTACGATCCTTATCTTCATGGGAATTGGGCGTCGTTAATAGTTTGCTGCCATAGAAGATCGAATTGGCACCAGCCATAAAACACAGAGCCTGTGTCTGTTCATTCATCTGTTCGCGCCCGGCCGACAAACGAATGTAAGAATCTGGCATCATCAAACGTGCAACGGCCACAGTATGGATAAAATCGAAGGGATCCAGGCTGGTATTCTTTTCCAGCGGTGTGCCTTTTACTCTGACTAACATATTTATAGGCACGCTTTCTGGTGGCTGTGGTAAATTTGCCAGCTGCACTAATAAACCAGCCCGATCAACGACCTTTTCTCCCAGCCCGATAATGCCACCGCAACACACTTTGATACCTGCAGCGCGTACATTATCGAGCGTATCCAGACGTTCCTGATAAGTACGTGTACTGATAATATTGGGATAAAATTCTGGTGAAGTATCAAGGTTATGATTGTAATAATCCAGCCCAGCCTGGGCCAGGCGCTGTACCTGTTGTCGATCCAACATACCCAGTGTCATACAGGTTTCCAGCCCCAGCGCTTTAACTCCGGTTATCATCTGCTCCAGGTAAGGTAAATCCCGCTGGTGCGGCGTCCTCCATGCGGCCCCCATGCAAAAACGGGTACTGCCTGCGGCTTGCGCTTTACGGGCTGAGATCAGTACCTGCTCAACGGACATGAGCGGTGCGTTTTTCAAACCCGTTTTATAACGTGCACTTTGTGGACAATATTGGCAATCCTCGGGGCAGGCTCCTGTTTTTATTGACAGTAAACTGCTTATTTGTATCTGCTGTGGATCGAAATGCTGGCGATGCACAAGTTGTGCTTCAAACACAACATCCAACAATGGCCTGTCGAATAATAACCGCGCTTGAGCCACCGTCCATGAACCTTTTCCTGACATCCTGGCATCTCCAGCCTGTAAAAATTTTTCATCAGTTTAAGTAAATCTGCTATATTGTCAACCAAAACTAAAACAATATGGTTGACAATAAAAATATCATGACACCTTCCGATATCACCTTCGATCATCAGCATATCTGGCATCCTTATACTTCAATGACCGATCCGTTACCCTGTTATCCTGTGATTGCTGCCAGGGGCGCTGAATTGCATCTGGCTGACGGACGAAAAATAATTGACGGTATGTCATCCTGGTGGGCGGCAATTCATGGTTATAATCATTGCCTGCTCAATCGAGCCGCACAGCAACAACTAAAAAAAATGTCCCACGTGATGTTTGGCGGTATTACTCATCCCCCAGCCATTGCTCTGTGCAGGCAATTGATTGCCATGACTCCCCCTGCGCTGGAACAGGTTTTTTTAGCCGATTCAGGCTCTGTTGCCATCGAAGTGGCACTGAAAATGGCCATACAATACTGGCAGGCAAGAGGGCAGAAAAGGCAACGCTTTTTAGCCTTACATCAGGGTTATCATGGAGATACTCTGGGTGCAATGTCAGTTTGTGATCCACAAAATTCAATGCACAGCCTGTATCATGGCTGTCTTCCTCAGCATCTCTTTGCCCCTGCACCGCAGTGCAAATTTCACCAGCAATGGGATCCCAATGACATCAGTGCATTTGCCAGACTCATTGAACAATACCGCACAGATATTGCCGCTGTTATCCTGGAGCCCATTGTGCAGGGTGCCGGAGGCATGCGCATGTATCATCCTATTTATTTACGCAACGTCCGTGAACTTTGTGATCAGCACCAAATCCTGCTGATTGCTGATGAAATTGCCACGGGTTTTGGTCGTACCGGTAAGTTATTTGCCTGTGAGCACGCAGAGGTCGTGCCAGATATTCTTTGCCTTGGCAAGGCGCTGACCGGGGGCTACATGACATTATCCGCAACACTGACCACTCGTGAAATAGCCAAAACCATCAGTTGTGGTACACCCGGACGTTTTATGCATGGGCCAACTTTTATGGCCAATCCACTGGCTTGTGCGGTAGCAAGTGCCAACCTGAAGCTATTAGCCAACGAGGCATGGAAACAACAAATCTGTAATATAGAAGCTCAATTACAACGCGAACTTCGGCCACTGGCAGATTTACCTTCCGTCACGGAGGTACGGGTGTTGGGTGCTATTGGCGTTGTTGAAATGCAGCATGCGGTGGATATAGCCCGTTTACAACATATTTTTGTTAAACAGGGCGTCTGGATCAGACCCTTTGGTAAACTGATCTATTTGATACCCCCTTATATGATAAGGTCAGAACAGCTTACGCAGCTAACCCAGGCCATCTCTGTGGCTATTTGTTAATCATTAACCTCAATTGATCTGTGCGTCAGATAATTCTTAGTCATGGCCTGATTTTTAGTTTGTTGTATGACTTTCACTTTCATAGTCTGTTCTGGAGTTGATGGTGCATAATGCAACAAAGCTGAAAATAGTATCTGGCCTGCGGTTATCTCTGAATTGTTAAGTTGCAGAAAAAATGAGCGATCCAACAGGCCTGATATCATGTTCAATCCTTTAACGCCAGGACACTGTTCCACATGGCGCCTTTACCCACAGGATAACGGGCCAGCATAACTAATTGACCTGACTCTTGTTCAATGCGGTACAAGACAATGTGATCAGACTTCTGACCCGATGCTATCAAAAATTTTCCGCTATGATCAATGTTAAAGCCCCGCGGCTGAGCTTCCGTTTGGTGATGCCCTATCAGGGTTATGACCTTCCCATCCTGAGTTATCCTGAAAACACTCAGGATGCTTGCCGTACGATCACTGGTATACAGGTAGCGGCCATCGGGTGTGATATGAATATCTGCCGCCCAGCGGGTATCAGTAAAATGGGTCGGCATGGCATCCAGAGTTTGTGTCAGGCGATACCTGCCATTCTTGCTGATTTGGTAAACATCCACAGAGCTATGCAATTCATTAACACAATAAGCCGTAGCATACTCAGGATGAAACACCATATGTCTGGGCCCAGCCCCTACAGCAGTATTCACAGCCATGGGAGTATGTGGCTCAAGTCTGCCATCAATACTCAGATTAAACACTCTCACACGATCTTCTTTCAGGCAGGGAACCCACAATAATGAGTTATCCGGATTAATATTCACTGAATGGGGTGCTAATAACCCCTCTATTTGCTGGATCGGTGAACAAACAAGACCATCGTGATCGACCGGGCTGACACTGATACAATTACCATTGTATGACGCACAAAACAAAAAACGTCCGTGTAAATCAGTTGTAATATGCGTGGGGCTGGCAGGTAAGGGTGCCCGCGCGCACTGTTCCAATTGGCCATCCGCCATAATACGCCAACTAATAATGCCAAACTCCGGACGAATACCTACGTATAAATAACGCGAATCCGGACTGATGACCATTGGCTGTACCTGACCCTGGATAGCCACCTTCTGCAATTCATTCAGTTCTCCCCGGTCTGACAGTTGCCAGACATGGATCTGCTGACTTTCAGGATTTGCCACATAAACGACTTGTTTCATTATTATCACTCTTACAAATTCAGGAAGAATGGATACCTGCTATTCACTGAATAGCGTTGCTAAATAACCTACTTTATTAATTTTTGACGAACTCACTCCCTCTTACTTAGGGTATATTATTTATCCCACACCGTTTTTATAACACGAGAAAATCATAAGCCCAATACAACGATTTTCACGTAAGTAAACCGATCATTAAGGATTATTTTTATGTGGAATACTCTTGCCGTTTCCTTATTTTTATTACCTTTTAATTCGATATGGGCTTTGCTATTACTGACCTGCGTCTCAGGCATTGCCATGTTTTATCATGTATTAACATTACCAGCGGCCATTTTTTTATTACTGATGCTTATTGCCGGCCTGTTTTTACACAAATGCCGAAAGAGATTGCACTGGCTGGCTTTTGGATTAGAGCTGGTGTTGGTTACAGGCGCAGTCGCCTTATTTATGCATCTGATTCCTGGAATTTATAACCTCAAACTTCTTGATAAAGTACAGGTGAGCGCATCAAGCGCCCCCTTTACCATGTACTATAACTTCGATAAGGCACTGGTACCTTTTATTTTACTGGCCTGCTTACCCACTCTGTTTATTACTAAACACCGTAAACCTGCTGATAAAATGGCATGGTTGATACTGATACTCTGCATACCTTTATTATTGCTACTGGCTGTCATACTCGGTGGGCTTAAACCCGAATTTCATGTTCCTTCATGGTTGGGATCTTTTATTATCGCTAACCTGTTTTTTGTCTCTCTCGCAGAAGAAGCGCTGTTCCGTGGCTACTTGCAACAACGATTGCAACGATGGCTGGGTATATGGCCAGCACTCCTCACATCAGCCTTGCTGTATGGTGCCAGTCATTTTTCTGCTGGCCCTTTATTAATGATTTTTGCGACGCTGGCAGGCATTATTTATGGCTTGGCTTGGATGTGGAGCGGCTATCTGTGGGTTGCAGTACTGTTTCATTTTAGCCTGAATATGATACATCTCTTATTCTTTACTTATCCGTTTTATTACAAAATGTAGTTTCAAGACTGTGTACATCAGTACCTGTTTGAAACACGCGAACCATTTGTAAAAATGGTCGCAGATCTCAAACAGGTCAAAGGACGATTACCCACAAAAGCTAACAGTGATGACAGGGCGACACCGTCTTGATCCACCCATCTATACTGATAGTACAGTTATCATTAATATATAACCTAATATATAAGGAGTTTACATAATGACTGCCACTCAACTGGTACTGGTAAGGCACGGTGAAAGTGAATGGAACAGGGAAAACCGTTTCACTGGCTGGACCGATGTTGATCTATCCGATACAGGGCGCATTGAAGCCAGACAGGCAGGAGACTTACTTAAAACAGAAGGGTTTTTATTTGATTTTGCTTATACCTCAGTGCTAAAGCGCGCCATACATACCTTATGGCATATCCTTGATGAACTGAATCAACCCTGGTTACCAGTTGAGAAATCCTGGAGGCTCAACGAACGTCATTATGGCGCATTACAGGGTTTGGACAAAGCACAAACAGCCGCTAAATACGGTGATGATCAGGTTAAATTATGGCGACGAGGTTTCGCCATTACCCCACCGGAGCTGACCAAAGATGATCCACGTTTCCCGGGCCATGATCCGCGTTATAGTAAATTAACGGCGCATGAACTGCCACTTACTGAAAGTCTGGCGTCTACCATCGATCGCGTTATCCCTTACTGGAATAACATCATCAAACCACGCATGGCCAGTGGTGAACGCATTATTATTACTGCACACGGTAATTCCTTACGTGCTTTAGTCAAGTATCTGGATCATTTAAGTGAAAATGCGATTATTGAACTGAATATTCCAACCGGGGTACCGCTGATATATGAATTTGATGCACAACTGAAGCCTGCCAGGCATTATTATTTAGGTAACGCCGAAGAAATTGCCATAAAAGCCGCGGCAGTAGCCATGCAGGGCAAAGCCAGGTAGCTCTTGAATAATGAAGGTTATCCCACAGTCGCGTTTTGCAAGAAGCCTGAGACCTTCTAACAGGTTGAGTGTGTTCAATTTAACGCCAGCATCCGTCAAAGTAGTCTATCAAAATAACTATAATTATTAGCAATAACAATAGGATAATTATGACAGCCTCTTCTTTTTTTACACCAAACAGTAATAATAAACGTCTGTTAATAGCGTTAATCATCATCACCATTTTCATGGTAGTAGAAGTTATTGGCGGGCTTTTTTCAGGATCACTGGCACTATTAGCAGACGCCGGACATATGCTGACGGATGCTGCCGCGCTCTTTTTTGCCCTGATAGCAGTACATTTTGCCAAACGAAAACCGGATGCACGCCGTACCTTCGGCTATCTACGCCTGACAACACTCGCCGCATTTGTCAATGCGGCAACACTCTTATTCATTGTTATATTAATCATTTGGGAGGCTATAGGACGGTTTTTCACACCACAAAAGGTAGTGGGTGGCCCGATGCTTGTTATTGCTGTCGCAGGTTTGCTGGCAAATCTTTTTTCTTTCTGGGTATTACACAGGGGGACAGAAAAGAAAAACATGAATGTCCGGGCAGCAGGACTGCATGTACTGAGTGATTTACTGGGCTCTGTGGGCGCTATTATCGCTGCTATAGTCATTCTGACTACCGGCTGGATGCCCATCGATCCTATTCTGTCAATTTTGGTCTCTGCTTTGGTACTGCGTAGCGCCTGGAAGTTATTAACAGAAAGTTTCCACGAACTCCTGGAAGGTACACCGCAGGAAGTGGACACTCAAATGCTGTACAGAGAGCTATCCCTCGCTATTCCGCAAGTATGTAATGTTCATCATGTTCATCTCTGGCAGTTGGGTGAACAACGTTTAATGACATTGCATGTTCAGGTCACATCAACAGGAAACCATGATGATCTCCTGCAACGCATTCAATACCACTTACTCCATCATTACAAAGTTGGCCATGCTACTGTTCAGATAGAATATCAGCATTGTGAAAAACCAGACTGTGATATTAATCAGGTCACTACTGAATGTCACAGGCATCATCATTAATTACCTTACTTATTTTTCAGGATAGCTGTCATGGACTAACATGCTGGCTGAATGAGCGGCTACAGCTGATATCAGGCATTGCTACTTCGTTGTTTCAACTGCCTGGCAAAATCCAGCATACGATTTAAAGGGATTAATGCCTGTTTACCTAATTGTTCATCAACCTGAATCTCATGCATATCACCCCCCTGCTCCAGACTTTCAACAATGGTTTTGAGGCTATTCATGGCCATCCATGGACAACGGGCACAACTACGACAGGTAGCCCCTTCACCTGCTGTAGGTGCCTCAAATAATTCCTTATCCGGACAGGCTTGTTGCATTTTATAAAAAATACCGCGATCAGTCGCAACGATAAGCTTGCTCTGCAATAACATTCTGGCAGCATGAATCAGTTGACTGGTGGATCCTACTACATCAGCCATATCAACCACTGCCTGAGGAGATTCAGGATGTACTAAAATGGCAGCATCGGGATGCAAGGCCTTCAGCTGAACCAGTGCCTGAGTTTTAAACTCATTATGGACAATACAAGCTCCCTGCCAACAGAGGATATCAGCACCCGTTTTCCTTGTAACATAATTACCAAGATGGCGATCCGGTGCCCAGATAATTTTTTCATCCAGACTGTCTAAATACTCTATCAGATCCACGGCAATACTGGAGGTCACTACCCAGTCTGCTCGCGCTTTTACCGCAGCAGAGGTGTTAGCATAAACCACCACGGTGCGATCCGGGTGGCTATCACAAAATAGGGAAAACTCATGTTCTGGACAACCTAAATCCAGTGAACATTCTGCGTTGAGTGTTGGCATGATGACCTTTTTTTCCGGATTCAGGATTTTCGCTGTTTCCCCCATAAAGCGGACTCCCGCAACGACCAATACCGTTGCCGGATGATTGTGACCAAAACGAGCCATTTCCAGAGAATCAGCCACACATCCTTGCGTTTCTTCCGCCAAGGCCTGGATATCAGGATCAGTATAATAATGTGCAACCAGAACCGCATTTTTTTGTTTTAGAAGATCTTTTATTCTCTCACGATAAAATATTTTTTCATTCAAACCTAATGGGGCTGGCCTGGGAGGAAAGGAATACACTTGGGATCTAACATCAAAGATTTCATTCATTGCCGGGATCTCCATCAACAAAACAGACAGGACACGACTGCAATTTCTGAATCAGAGTTCAAAGAGTGTGTTCATGTCATTTTAACAAAACAAAAATGACTGTAAGTTTTACAGGAAGTCTATCTACTTAGCTTTGATCTTAAACCTCCTGTGTACGTGTGACAAGTGCCATCCAGCGCTGCAGATTGCTGGTGTTTTTTGAGCAAAAAGCCACTGAATTTTTTGCTATTTTCTGTTATTATTGGGCCGCTTTAAGCGTCTTAAAGCAACCCGCTTTTACTATTAATTATCTGTGATGTTTAATATATCCAGTCCAAAATATCAGGTTTTTTATGAAACGGTTTATGACGTTAATGGTGCTAACACCAAGTTTGCTAGCTTATTCAGCCGCGAACGCTGAAAGACATACGATTTCACTAGGATACGCACAAAGCAAGACCAATGTATCTAAAAAATTAGATAATCCTTTCACAACCGGTTTATCATCATCTTCACAATTTACTGATGGTTTAAACGATTTAACAGGCATTAACTTTAAGTATCGCTTTGAGTTTACTCCTCAGGTTGGCATCATCGCTTCCTATACGTACAGCCATTCTGAAAATGATCTCAACATTAATGGTATCAATCTTGCGTCTGCTGAACTCGACTATAACTCCTTTATGGCAGGCCCGGTATTTCGTCTGAACGATCATATCAGTGCATACGCAATGCTGGGTCTTGCATACAGTGAATTTGATGTTGATCATGGTAATTATTCCAGAAGAAATTACTATAAGGATGATGCCGGTCTGGCTACGGGGGTTGGCCTGCAATTTAATCCTATCCCCAACATGGCAATCGATTTATCCTATGAACATGCAAACATGGATGAGTTAAAGTTTAATACCTGGGTTATTGGTGCAGGTTATCGGTTCTAAGTTATCACACTCGCCGGGATGCCTCACCGCTATCCCGGCTTTTTTCATCATCTAGAACCCTGACAAATTCTTCTTTGCCTGTGTGGCTGCATCCGTGTCCGGATAAAGCTTGATCAGCTGATGGTAGACAGCCCTGGCTTTATCCTTTTTGCCTTTTTCTTGCATAATTACACCAACTTTTAACATTGAATCCGGGCATTTTGGCGACTTTGGATAGTTTTTAACAACAATAGCATAATAATGAATAGCATTATCTTTATTGCCTTTATTATAATACAGCTGCCCCAACCAATAATTCGCATTCGGCTGATAATTCGATTGTGGATACTGTTTAACAAAACCTTGCAACGCTGTAATAGCCTGATCATACTGTTTTGTCTCAATAGCCAACGCAACTGCTCTGTTATAATCACCGCTTTCAATCTCAGATTCCGTTGTTACGCCAACAGAAATCGTTGCCCCAGCCTGTGATTCCGGCGCGGTGACAACAGGTACAGATACCGGTAACTCCTTTCCATGCAAACGGTCTATCTGCTGATAAATCTGCTTTTGTTGCTCAATAATCTGATTAATCTGGTATTGATTCTCCTGCATCTGTCCACGTAAAGTATCAATATCACGCTGTAAATCTGAAAATTGCTGCTGAAATTGCGTTAACAATTGCACGTGGGCATCAGAAATACGCTCCAGTTGAATGACCCGCCCTTCCAGGGAGCCACCACCAATACTATGAGTTGATGCTTTTGCAATAACAACCGACGAAGTTATTGCACCCAAGCATAAAAACAGGCTGAGGACCTGGCATTTGGAGTTATTTTTCATACAATTTGGTTATAACTAATACACCAGGACTGCACGACGATTCCTTGCAAAGGCAGACTCATCATGACCTAACACGACAGGTTTTTCTTTACCATAGGACACGATGGAAATTTGCTCTGCAGCAACACCTTTACCCTGAAGGTACATTTTTACTGCGTTCGCACGACGTTCAGCCAACGCAATATTGTATTCCGGGGTACCACGCTCATCCGTATGGCCTTCCACAACAACCTTATAAGACGGGTTTTCACGTAAAAATTTAGCGTGTGCATCCAGCAATTCAGAAAAAGCAGGCGCAATATCATACTTATCAAGACCAAAGTATACGATATTGCTTTTATTAAGTTCTTGTATCTCTGACTGTGCCTGTGCGCCTGAAGATATATCACGCTCTACAGCAGTCTCTACCGATTCTATAGCAGACTGATCACTATCAACACTTTTTTTCGAACTACATGCCATTACAGCCAACACTGACAGGGCCACCATGAATTTGTTCAGCTTATTAAATTGCATTTATTTGATCCTTTACTAGTTGATAACATTATAAATAAGGCGACCAGGCAGGAAACTTTACCTGACCATCAGTTGCCGGAAGACGTGCTTTAAAACGCCCATCAGTCGAAACCAATTGTAATACCGTACCTAACCCTTGTGATGAGCTATAAATCACCATGGTACCATTAGGCGCAATACTCGGTGTTTCATCCATAAATGTGTCCGTTAAAATTTGAGTAGTCCCCGTTTCCAGATCTTGTTTAGTAATATGCTGAGCACCATCATTCGAACTGACCATCACAGCAAATTTTCCGTCAAAGCTAATGTCAGCATTCTGATTCTGATGGCCTTCCCATGTTATTCTTTGTGGTACACCACCATGAATACTGACTTTATAAAGTTGCGGACGACCTCCTTGATCAGAGGTATAAACCACATGTTGGCTGTCTGGAAACCAGGCAGGTTCTGTATTATTACTACGTCCCTCAGTCACCTGACTTATCTGACCAGAGCCTATATTCATCACATACAAATTCAAACTGCCATTTTTGGACGACGCAAAAATCAGTTTTGTACCATCTGGGGAAAAGGCAGGTGCACCATTATGACGAGGAAAAGAAGCAATCTGTTTAATGGTACCATTGGCCAAGGTCTGTATCACCAGTGCTGAACGACCACTCTCAAAAGTCACGTAAGCAATTTGACTGCCATCGGAAGACCAGGAAGGCGACATCAACGGTTCAGAAGAACGATGAACAATAAATTGATTGTAACCATCGTAATCAGAAACTCTTAACTCGTATGAAAATTTGCTTCCACCGGTCTTAACAATATAAGCAATACGGGTACGAAAAGCGCCTTTTATACCCGTCAATTTCTCAAAAATTTCATCACTAACGGTATGAGCGGCGTAACGCAACCATTGTCCGGTTACTTTATATTGATTTTGTGCCAGCACAGTACCAGGAGCACCCACGGTATCAACCAGCTGATAAGAAACTAAATAACTGCCATCAGCACCTGGCTGCACCTGCCCTACCACAAGGATATCAATACCTAATGCTGTCCATTCAGCGGGGGTGACTTGTGCCGCAGTCTCTGGTTGTTGTGGCATTCTGGTGACATCAATGGGATTAAATTTACCACTGTTACGTAAATCTGCTGCAACAATATTACGAATGTCTTCTGGGGGAGCATTCTGGCCTGTCCACTTGAAAGGCACTATGCCAATAGGACGGGCAGAGTCAACCCCTTGCGTAATTTCAATATGCACTTGCGCCTGAACTGCATAACTCCATAATAATAAAATAGCAACCACAACACGACATACCTGCGTCATCATCATTTTTCCCTTAGCGCAGGAGCTCACCTGCAAAAACATTGTTATACCCACTACTCGGGTTTAAAAACCAGTGGAATATTCTTAAATATATCATAGAGTTCATCACTGGGAGGCTTTGGGATCCTGGCTTGCTTTGCAGCCATCAAAGCAGCTTTACATAAGGCAGGATCACCCCCTTCTGCTATGATATCAATGAGCATGCCATCAGGTGCCAGTTTAATGCGTAACTTACAGATCTGGCCTTTAAACAGTTTTGCATCATGAAATTTAGCTTCAATCGCCATTTTTATCTGTGCAAGATAACTGTTTATCTCAGTAGTGGAAGCCCCACTTTTCTTTCCCCCCCCCTTGCCAGCTGTTGCTGCATTAGATTGAGAAACCGGTTGGGATGACGCTAAACTATCAAATAAATCATCAACATCGCTGGATTCTTTAGCCGCTTGAATGGCTGTTTTTTTTGCCATATCTGCTTTCTTTTTCGCGGCAATGGCGGCTTTTTTTTGAGCTTCCTCTTCAGTCTTTATTTGTTTTGCTTCTGCCTGCATTTGTTTTTCTTCTGCTTCACGCTGCTTTTTTTTTGCATTCTCTGCTGCTGCTTCTGCCTGTTTTTGCTCTTCTTTAGCCTTTGCAGTCAAGGCCTGAGCCTGTTTTTGCTGCTCAACAATGCGCTTTTGTTGATCAACTGTCTGCTGTTTTACTTCATCAGCAGCTTGTTGAACCTGTAAACGCTCTTTTTCCAGATCTTTTAAACGCTGTTGCCCGGCAATGTATTTTTGCTGCAACTCTTCTGCCTGTCGTAGCGCCTTTTTTTGACGCTGCTCTTGGGCTCGTTGCATATCAATTTTTTGCTGTTGCTGCCGTTGGTATTGCTGCACCAGCACTTTTGGATCAACCATTACCGCATCTATAATATCGCCTTCAGCCCCACCTCCTCCTGTGGTTACCTTCTGCGTTAAGGATCCAAAGAGCAAGAGTGATATTAATAAGATGTGCAAAACCATTGAAAAAACAATAGAATAACCCATCCTGTCGCTTTGCTGCGTCTTTTTTCCCACAGTGATATTTCCAAAACGGGATTGCTGATACCTGACCCATTGAATTTCAATACAATAAAACCAATATCCATCTATATTGGCTGCGTCATCAAACCTACCGAAGCCACACCTGCTTTATGTAACATATTTAAAGCGCTAATAATTTCATCGTAAGGCACCTCTTTAGCCCCGGCAATTAAAAATACTGTTTTTGGGTTCGCTTTTAAATGCGCCTGCGCTTCAGAGACTATTTGTGACTTCAGCAATTGGTCCCTACGTTGGTGATCAGCGATAATGCTGTATTTCCCTATACCTGACACTTCGATGATAACAGGGGGATTTTCATTGCCAGATGCTGTTTTTGAATTAACCGCTGCAGGTAGATCAACCTCGACACTTTGCATAATAACAGGTGCTGTGGCCATGAAAATAAGAAGCAGGACTAACAGTACATCAAGCAAAGGGACAATATTGATTTCCGACTTTAATTCATAACGGTTACGGCCACGCCTTCGTGCCATCTTATCTTACCCTTTGCTTTCACCGCTGGCAAAAGCCTGGCGATGCAATATGGCAACCAATTCTTCCATAAAATTATCATAACCCTGTTCTAACCTGTTTATTTTCTGATTAAAGCGGTTATAAGCCATTACGGCAGGAATGGCGGCAAATAAACCGATGGCAGTTGCAATCAATGCTTCCGCAATACCCGGTGCCACCATTTGTAATGTCGCCTGTTTAGCCGCACCCAAGGCAATAAACGCGTGCATAATACCCCAGACCGTACCGAATAAACCAATATACGGACTGATTGAACCGACGGTACCCAAAAATGAAATGTGATTTTCCAGCACCTCAAGTCTGCGATTCATCGAAATACGCATGGCACGCATGGCACCATCCACTGCCGCCTCTGGAACATGACTATTGGCACGATGTAAACGCGCAAATTCCTTAAAACCTGCATAAAAAATGTGTTCGGCGCCAGTCAGGCTGTCACTGCGGGCTTGGCTTGCCTGGTACAAACGTGATAACTCGATGCCAGACCAGAATTTATTCTCAAACACATCGGTATCGCGGATAGCAGCACGCAAAATACGTGTTTTCTGAATGATAATAGCCCATGAAAAAACAGAAAAACATATCAATATCAACATAACAAACTTCACAACAAGGCTGGCCTTCAAGAACAAATCAAGGATGTTCATTTCTATCACCGCTTAAACGCTGCTATCATGGATTCAGGGAGAGCGACTGGCTTCAGTTTGCATGGGTTAACACAGACAACAAGCACATCAGCATCACTCAAAATATTTCCACGCGCATCGAGAATTCGCTGAACAAAGGTGAGCGCAGTTTTGCGCATCAAGGTAACATTACTCTGTATATCCAGCATATCATCAAGACGTGCAGGCATTCGGTAATTTATTGTCATCCGGCGCACAACAAAAGCGATACCGTTAGTATGCAACAACTGCTGTTGGTAAAAATGGTGCTGTCGCAATATTTCAGTACGTGCCCGTTCATAAAATGCAAGGTAACGCGCATGGTAAACTACGCCGCCCGCATCGGTATCCTCATAATAGACACGTACTGACCATCGGAAAAATTGACCACTCACCCTGTATCTCAACAAGACCATTTAACCGACACACTATACGCAAGAGTGATAACCTTTGGAATGGTTTATTATTGCGTTAGCATCAATTGACTGACTTATAAACCTCTAAGATGGCCAACGCCTTAAGCATGAAAGTGATATCAGATGCCGGAGAATACATGAAAACCTAAGAAAATTAAGTGGGATTTAATACAAGGGATATTAACCAGTAAGGATTTGTTTATGAAAAAGTTCACGAAATACCGGATAAATATCTTCGGGTTCCTGAATATGCTGGATGGCAAAATTATCAAATTTATGAGGCAAGCTTTCGTATTCACTCCATAATGTTTGATGGGTACGACGAGTGATTTCAATATAGCTGTAATAACGCACGATAGGGAGTATTCTGTTTACTAACAGCTCACGGCATAACGGCGAATCATCGCTCCAGTTATCACCATCTGACGCCTGTGCAGCATAAACATTCCATTGTATTGGATTATAACGATTTTCAACGATTTCATCCATCAGCTTGAGCGCACTGGATACAATGGTACCTCCCGTTTCCTGTGAGTAGAAAAACTCCTGCTCATCCACCTCTTTGGCCTGAGTATGATGACGGATATAAATGACTTCAACATTTTTGTAACTTCGACTCAGAAAAAGATATAACAGGATATAAAAACGTTTAGCCATGTTCTTTGTTGCCTGATCCATTGAACCGGACACATCCATCAGGCAAAACATGACGGCCTGGCTGGACGGCTCCGGGCGCTGCTCGTAGTTTTTATAACGCAGGTCAAAAGTATCAATAAAGGGCACCCGTTCAATTCTTTGCTGCAATTCCGCAATAGCCTTACGCAGAGACTCCTGTGATAAACATTGAACCGGCTCAGTGCGCTCCAGTAAACTTAAACGTGCTTCCAGTTCATGCAGTTCACGCTTCTTCCCTGCAATCATTGCCATACGCCTGGCCAGAGAATTTTTTAGGGAGCGAACAACGCTGATGTTGGCTGGGACACCGTTTGAAGTAAAACCTGAGTGCTGAGTTTTATATTCGCTCAGTTGTTTATACTGATTTTTTCTTAAATTAGGGAGGGCCAAATCTTCGAATAATAAATCCAGATATTCATCGTTAGAAATTTGAAATACAAAGGCATCCTGGTCATAGCCCTCTTTACTGGGATTGCCTGTGCTGGTACCTGCATGCTGTGGACGCTGAAGCTGATCGTTAGGAATAAAGTGATCATTACCTGGTAATACCAGATTACGTAAACCGCCGGGACCCTGCTGAAAAACAGGTTCGTTAATATCGTTAATGGGAATGGATACGGTCCCTCCGCTATCGACATCAGTCACTGATCTCTTGTTTATTACATCAGCGATGGATCGTTTGATTTGTGCCTTATATCGGAACAAAAAGCGTTGCCGGTTAACCATGCTCTTATTCTTGCCATTGAGTCGTCTGTCAATAAAATAGCCCATATATCCTCCTAAACATAGTTACCAATAACTAATGATTACAGTCATATTTTTTTGCGTAAAACTGGCGGCAGGTTTATCGCCCGGCCAGCCAGGCTGCTGGCTATTTCAACAACGTTATCAAGGTCATGAAGATTTTCTGACCCGCAGATACCATTCGCACAGAAGACGGACCTGTTTACCGGTATAGCCCTTTTCCATCATTCTGTCGACAAAGTCATCATGTTTTTTCTGTTCATCCGTTGAAGTTTTGGTGTTAAAGGAAATAACAGGCAATAATTCCTCCGTATTTGAAAACATTTTTTTCTCAATCACGGTGCGTAACTTCTCATAACTGGTCCAGTTTGGGTTACTCCCATTATTACTGGCCTTTGCTCTCAGAACAAAATTGACAATTTCGTTACGAAAATCTTTTGGGTTGCTGATACCCGCTGGCTTTTCAATTTTCTCCAATTCTGCATTGAGCGCACCACGATCAAATAACTGCCCGGTATCGGGATCCCGGTATTCCTGATCCTGTATCCAAAAATCAGCGTAGATAACATAACGATCAAAAATATTCTGACCATATTCCGAATAAGACTCCAGATAAGCCGTCTGGATCTCTTTACCAATAAATTCAGTATACTTAGGAATAAGATATCCCTTTAAGTGACTTAAATATTTTTCTGTGATATCAGATGAAAATTGTTCCCGTTCTATTTGTTGTTCCAGGATATAAAATAAATGCACGGGATTAGCAGCAACTTCAAGGTGATCAAAATTGAAGACACGTGACAGGATCTTAAAAGCAAAGCGCGTGGATAAACCGTTCATCCCTTCATCAACCCCCCCATAGTCACGGTATTCCTGATAGGATTTGGCCTTAGGATCGGTATCCTTTAGACTTTCGCCATCATAGACACGCATTTTAGAATAAATGCTAGAGTTTTCAGGTTCTTTCATACGTGAAAGCACAGTAAAACGTGCCAAGGTTTCAAGGGTACCGGGGGCGCAAGGTGCATGATATAATTCACTGTTTTTTAAAAGTTTTTCGTAAATCTTAATCTCTTCTGACACTCGAAGACAGTAGGGTACTTTGACGATATACACCCGATCCAGGAAAGCTTCATTATTTTTGTTATTGCGGAACTGTACCCATTCGGATTCGTTAGAATGAGCCAGAATGAAGCCATTAAAGGGTAAAGCAGAAATACCTTCAGTACCATTATAGGACCCTTCTTGAGTTGCTGTCAGTAAAGGGTGTAATACCTTAATGGGCGCTTTGAACATTTCTACAAATTCCATCACCCCTTGATTAGCACGACACAGAGCACCAGAATAACCATACGCATCAGGGTCATTTTGCGCATGATGTTCCAATTTACGAATATCAACTTTGCCGACCAGCGCCGAAATATCCTGGTTGTTTTCATCTCCCGGTTCTGTTTTGGCAATGGCAATTTGCTCAAGGATGGAAGGCCAAATTTTAACAACTTTGAATCGAGTAATATCACCACCAAATTCACGCAAACGTTTTGTTGCCCAAGGGGACATGACAGTACCCAAATAGCGTGCAGGAATATTATATTCCTTAGCCAGAATCCTTGCGTCTTCCTGAAGATCAAACAGGCATAACGGATGATCATTAACCGGACTGCGTTCACCGTTAGCACTCAAAACATAAATAGGTACCCGTTGCATTAATGATTTCAGACGCTCAGCCAACGATGATTTGCCACCGCCCACCGGGCCTAACAAGTAAAGGATTTGCTTTTTCTCTTCCAATCCCTGAGCCGCATGTTTCAGGTAAGAAACAATCTGCTCTATGGCCTCTTCCATACCATAAAACTCTTCGAAAACAGGATAACGCGCAATGACACGGTTAGAGAACAGGCGAGATAAACGGGGCTCAAGGGCGGTATCGACCATCACAGGATGACCAATTGCCATCAACAACCGCTCTGCGGCACTAGTATAAGCACTATGGTCCTGCTGACAAATAGTAAGAAATTCCTGTAATGTGACCTCTTCGTCTCCTGCAGCCTCATAGCGCTTTTGATAATGCTCAAACAGGTTCATCATGATGCTCATCCTTTATTAATAGCAAAGATCAAGAAAATCATGCAATAAGATGATATGTCTATCACCGGCGCTTTTGCCTTTATACCGGTAATATCAGGACCAGTTCAGTTTTTTAGCAGGATGAAAATACGGCATGCAAGGTAATCACACCTTTTACATGCGGTTATACCTGCGTAGTTACTTGTCGATAATATAAACATTGCCAGCATACTTCTACCCACGCAGGGCTACTTCTTGGCCTTTTGAAAAGATGGCAGGGGCAAAAATTGGTAATCTATTATGTCAATACCCTATAAATCTTACTGTTATAAGCTATCACGCTTGATCCGGTAATATCCGTTTTTTCAAGCGTGATACTGACTCACATAGTTAACCTGGAAACAGAAAATTAATGAGCGACCTTGGCTGCCAATACATCTATTTTTTCGATAACAGGCGATCCAGCCAGGAACAGTTCAGGAGCCTTCGCCATCAGTGCAGAAGCAATAGATCCAGAAAGATGAGCCTGACGAGCGGCGTCATCGGGAAAGGCATCAAAAATACCGAACGTAGATGGGCCTAATTTAAGTGCAAACCAAATTTTGGTCCCAGCTTCCTTGTTTGCTGCCGGTAGAGCACTTTTTAAAAACGCTTCGACATCCGCTTCCTTACCTGGCTTTGCTTCCATTTTAGCAAGAATCGCAACCTTAAGCGTCTCGCCTTGAGCAGAGCTCACATGTTTGGATGGATTCTGACTGTCTTCCCTGGCTGTAGCAGCAGAAGATAGACAGCCGACAACCAACGCAGTTAATAATAATTTAAACATTTTCATCGAATTATTACCTTAGTAAACTTTAATAGAATTGTTTTAAGGAATTAACTATGTATTCTAAAATAGAATTATATATATTACTTTAATAATATACATATTATACAAAAACAATGTACTTATTTAACCTGTATGAGCATTCAAGCACCTAATACGCTCACATCATCAACAAAACCAGGATGCCATAAGCAATTCATCATAATACACATAGATGATATGATGTAACAAAAACATCAATATAATTGATTAATTTAAGGAAAAAATATGATTGGACAGGTAATGATAATAGCATGTCTGGTAATCATGTTACTGCTGGGCTCAATTCATCTTTTCTACACTTTTTTTACAGATAAATTCTACCCACGAAATAACGCATTGCTGACTGGTTTACAAACCACTTCACCCAACATTTCACCAAAAACCACCCTATGGAAAGGCATTATTGGCTTCAATGCCAGCCACAGCATGGGTTTAATTATGTTTGGATTAATTTATGGCTATCTTGTCATAAACCATTTTGAACTGGTGCTGAATTCAGTATTTCTTCAATTACTGGGATTATTTGTGTTGTTCAGTTATCTTGCTCTGGCAAAAAAGTACTGGTTTAAAACCCCTTTGCTGGGCATTACACTGGCAACAGTGTTTTACATGGCAGGTTTTGCATTAAGTTACAATTAATGTCATAAGCAGCATAATGGTTTGATAGTATCGTCCGACTTTCTGTGGCTAATTCAGTAGTTGATAAAACCGTTCTTAATTATTCATGCCTTATCACCCAGCGGGTGTGAACGATTTCAGACAGCATGCTGGCACGGAAGTCTCCGCGCATGCCCTGCAAAAAACCGGCCATTGCCTCCGTCAGGCTGTCAATGGCGCTGCCACTCAACTGATATTGCCCAACCGGATATGCTCCAGTTTCCCGCTTCCCTTATGGTGCGCAATCACAATGCTGTCACCATCGGGCCCCCCAACCGCTATCTCCAGCTCCTGCCCCCTGTTTCTGAAGAACAGCTCTTCCGGTCTGAGGTGGTGCGCCGCCGGGGTCAGGGTATCTTTTCCTCCCTTCCTCCCTCGTCCTGGATGCGTACCCGGCCGCTGCCACGGGAAAATGTCCACTGATTATCACCCTGCCCGCCATACCAGAGACCCTGCGTAGCTGACAGAGTGCCGGACAGTACCGTGCCATGGTCAGTGTGCTGTACCGTAAAACGCTCTGTGTCCTCCGGGGTGAGGCGTACGATGCTGCCCTGACCCCGGTCATCAATCACAATCTGCCGGTAATGTGTCAGCTCTGCGGGGGAGAGCTGCCAGCTCCGCTTTCCTGCAGTACCCGCGCTGATAATGAGGCTGTCTGCTCCCGCCAGCCGCGGTGGCCGTATTTTTTTGCCGGCTGCTGTACTCTGTAGTGTCAGGGTCTGCCCGTTCAGCCTGATAAAGGAATAATCCTCCGCCGGCCTGGCGGTACCGGCGCTGACCCGCCAGAATTCACTCCTGTCCTGGTCGTGGATATAATAGTGCCGGGCTCTCCGGCGTCCACTTCCTGCAGGATAAACGGCTGATGTTCCCTGTCAGCCATGAACGTGCCGTTACGGGTAAGTACCGTCAGGCGCCCCTGCGGACAGGGTGATGCTGACCCCTGCCGCCCGTAACCCGTTCAGCAGTGTTTCAGTGTCAGCCGGGGGATTTTCCGGGTCAATGACAGATATGTCCAGTGACCGTGTATCCAGCACCCAGCGTGTGGCCGCGTTGTCTGACAGGGAGAGGGTAATGCCC